>JAEEGL015355927.1_pt1 | contig 10058 bp, 9 predicted proteins | sample 9134231 | NCBI WGS metagenome assembly JAEEGL01 (sample SAMN16246548, study PRJNA631951) | gut metagenome | biome: gut microbiome; feature: rumen; material: fiber-attached | host: Bos | place: Iran: Karaj | collected 2018-10 | reverse complement strand
TGGTGGACGGCTAAGCATAATTGGTATAGTAATCGTGAAGTATTGGATCACCAAATGAGCGTATCTGACAAATTATTTTCTGAATCAGAAGGTTTAAGCGGACAAGCTCATATGAAAAGAATAGTTAAAGATAACGGTTATTATAAGCTGCCAAAGTTTTTTAGGGCGCATCTTTACTATATATATCGTTACTATATAAAGTTTGGTTTTTTGGATGGTCCAGAAGGAAAAATTTTTCATTTTTTACAAGCATATTGGTATAGATTTTTAGTTGATGCAAAAATATATGAATGTGAGATAAAAGGTAAGCAGATGGAAATGCAAGGAGATTTAAAATGAAAGTTATGCAAATAACAGCCTTTAGTGGATGGGGGTGTACAGGAAGAATAGCAGAAGGAATACATAATGTTCTTGTAGATAATGGATGTGAAAGCGTTATAGCCTGGGGGCGGTTGAATACAGCAAGTGACGATGTTCCAACTATTAGGATAGGTACAAAACTAGACTATCATATACATGGGCTTTATGCTAGATTGACTGATAAATGTGGTTTTGGTTCAAAACGGGCTACAAGAAAGCTACTTTCGGAAATAGACAGTTTTAATCCAGACATTGTACATTTGCATATTTTACACAGTTATTTTATAAATATTGAATACTTATTTGAGTATTTAAGAAAAAGAGATATTCAAGTCGTTTGGACCTTCCATGACTGTTGGGCATTCACTGGTCATTGTTGTTATTTTGACATGGCAAATTGTGAAAAATGGAAAACAGGATGTTATGAATGTCAACTGAAATCGGATCATCCTGCAAGTTGGTTTGCTGATAATTCACATAGAAATTGGATTAAAAAAAAGACACTATTATCTAGAATGAATAAACTTACTGTTGTAACACCTTCGAGGTGGTTGGCGTCATTAGTAAGAGAATCGTTTCTTGAAAATTGTAGAGTTGAAGTAATTAATAATGGGATCAATATAGACAGTTTTAAGCCTAAATATGGTGAAGTGCATAAAAAATATTCCATAATAGGGAAAAAGATAGTTTTAGGTATTTCATCTAGTTGGGTTAAGTCGAAGGGATTGGCAGATTTTATATCTTTATCTAAATTGCTTTCAAATGAGTATAAAGTTGTTTTGGTGGGGTTAAATAAGAAACAATTAAAAAGTTTGCCACAAAGTATAATCGGAATAGAAAGAACAGATAACCTCAATGAATTGGCGGAACTTTATACTGCTGCTCATGTATTTGTGAATCCAACATATTATGATAATTATCCTACGACTAATCTGGAAGCAATGGCTTGCGGAACACCGGTTATAACTTATGATACTGGAGGAAGCGCTGAAGCTGTTTTGGAATCAGGTGTAGGTACTATAGTAAAACAAGGTGATTTAGACGGGATTGTCAAGGCAATTATGCAGATTCAAGAGAGTCCGTTCAGAAAACCATTATTTGAATGTAATGAAAAGGATAATTATTTAAAATATTTGGGTCTATATAAACAATTGTTAGAGAGTAATAAATGAGAACTAATCAGATAAACTATTCTGCTTTGAGAGGCGAAATGTTCACTTATTTTTTTGCCGTTAATCAAATCATAAAAAATGAGAGATATAGTTTATATCATTTAATCTACATTTATTGTTGTGGTTTCGTAAGAAAATAAAAAATAAAGATAGGCAATATATATGAAAGTATTATATATGACAAATTTAGCGTCTCCATATAGAGTTGATTTTTTCGAGGAACTAGGTAAAAGATGTAAGCTAGATGTGACTTATGAACTTGAGCCCAAAGATGCAAAAGAAAGAAATAAAGAATGGTTTCGTTGTAATCATTCGAATTTTAATGCGATACAATTGCATCAGACATGGTTTGGAAACAAAGTAGTATGTTTTGATATAGTTAGTTTGTTAAAACATAATCACTATGATGTCATTATTGTAGGCATGTATAGCACGTTAACTTCTATATTGGCAATATTATATATGTGGTTTCATGGAATAAAATTTTTTATTAGTTCTGATGGTGGTTTTGTTAAATATTCAGAAAATATTCTTCAAAAGAGCTTTAAAAAGTTCTTGCTTGGAAAAGCATCTTTTTTTCTAGCATCGAGTGATAAAACTGGACAGTATTTGCAGTACTACGGAGGGTCTGAAAAAAAGTATTATAAGTATAAATTTACTACATATAAACAAAAAGATATTCCTACTGAAAGGACTCAAATTACTGATAAGATAAGAGTTCGTGAAAAATTAGGAATAGGAACAACAGAACTGGTTTTTTTATCTGTGGGGCAATTTATTTATAGAAAAGGATATGATTTATTGATTGAAGCATGCAAAGATCTTCCTGATTGTTGCCAAATATATATTGTTGGAGGTGAGCCAACAGCTGAATATTTAAATTTGGTGAATGATAAAAATATAAGGAATATTCATTTCTTGGGGTTTAAAGCGCAGGATGAATTAATAGATTATTATAAGGCTGCTGATGTTTTTGTGCTTCCGACAAGAGAAGATATTTGGGGATTAGTAATAGTGGAAGCATATACTTTTGGACTTCCGGTTATTACAACTGCTAATTGTTTGGCTGGAATGGAATTGACTAAAAATGGTAGTAATGGTTTTATTATTCCTGTTAATGACAGTAGCGTGCTACATGATAAGATGATTTGGTGCTATAAAAACATTGATAAATTAGAACAGATGAGTATTAAAGCGTTTGAGTCTATGAGAAGTTTTACTATAGAGCAGTCTGTAACAGATCACTTAAAAGCTTTTCGTGATGTATGCAACGAATAGTTTTGGGAAAACAGAAGAAAGGGAAGTATAAAATACTAGTATATTATTATGAAAGTTTTAATAGCTCATCCTGGAAAACAACATGCATTTAAATTGGCGGAAGCACTATATAATGAGGGAGAATTGTATGCATTTGTAACCACCGTATATAATAAACCTCATACATTAACAAATTTTATGTTGAATTTATTACCTAAAAAAAATAGAGAAAAGGCTGTTAGAAGAAGAAATGATGTCTTGCCCAATGATGTTGTAGTTGTAATGCATGAATTATTGGGACTGGTAGTAACGCTGGCAACTAAATTTTCTATTTTGAGAAATCTATACCCTTTTTTGAATAATTATTTGAATGATTGTTTTGGAAAGAGTGTGGCTCGATATGCTATAAAGCATAAAGTAGATGCGGTAATATCTTTTGATAATAATTCAACGGCTTTATTTGAATATCTGAAGAAAAATGCACCTAATATAGTTCGCATCCTAGATGTTTCTATAGCAAGTAGGTTTTATTTAAAGGATATATATGAAAAGGATTATTCGCTTAATAACGAAAAATCTTTATTTGAAGAACAAAAAATATTATGGGATTCAAACTATTTGGAGAGAATAAAGCAAGAATTTGCTTTATCTCAATTTTTTTTAGCAGGATCATCGTTTGTAAAAGAAAGTCTCATTTATTCTGGAGTGGAAGAAGAAAAAATCAATGTTGTTCATTATGGCGTTAATACTAATGCTTTTTTTCCATGTACAGAAAAAAGAGAAGATGATTTTTTGAATTTAATTTATGTGGGTGGGATATCTTATAGAAAAGGGTTACATCATTTACTTAGCGTGGTCTCGACTCTGGAGGATAATAAAATAAAACTGGTAGTAGTAGGTGATTATAATAAAGAATCAGATATATATATAAAGTATTCTTGCTTTTCAAATATTACATTTCGTGGTTTTTTGACACACGATAAATTAGCATATGAGTATCAGAAAGCAGATGCATTCGTATTAGCATCTTTGGGAGAAGGAATGGCAATGGTTGGGTTAGAAGCTATGAGTTCAGGACTACCAGTGATTTGCTCCACAAACACAGGATTATTGGATGTGGTTAATAATGAGAATGGTTTCACGTTTCAAGCAGGAAATGATAACGAATTGAGAGAAGTGTTGCTATATGTTAAGGATAATAAGCAAGATTTGCAGAAAATGGGACTTGCGGCGCGAAATATGGCTCAAAACTATACATGGGATAGTTATTCGAAAAATGTTATTGAGACAATTCATAGCTGGGTTGGCAAAGGTGTTGTGGCATGAATGCACTATCAAATAGAAAGAATATAGTTGTTTTTGTATATGTGTTTGTTGGCCTGATTTTTATATTTTTCTCTTCGGCAGACATGTCAGACAAGATGTTTAGAAATTATATAGCTTTGCTTATATCTTACTTCTTGGTATTTGGAATATGGATTTATTATATTTTTAGAGAAGGCTTCTATCTGTTTGAGCCATCAACGATGATTATCGGTATAACTGCAACCACATTTTCGATAGAACCAATTATTTCGATTATAACAAATGATACTGAATTAGCTGGTTTTGAAGTGTTCGATGGTTGTATAAAAGCAACTATCATATATGTAATAGCAATTGTTTTATTTATGGGGATTTATTATAGAGAGCAGAATCCATTAGTGAAGAGAATATATCAGGTTAAGAGTAAACTTTCTTTTGAAACAGTTAAATCAAGATTATTCATGAGCGGCGTATATTTCTTTGCAATTGTTGGTACAAGCGTTTTGATTTTAGACACTTATCAAAGTGGTTACGATATTCAGTACATTTTTAGTTTGGGATTAAAAGGGCAATTAGATGAGAGTGAGTCATCAATAGGTCCTTTGATTAATTTGCAGTATTGTTTAGCTCCGGCGTTCATATATTTGGATCAATATGATAAGAGAAAATGGCCAGTTTGGGTATTGCGAATAATTGCAGCTTTTTCTTTGTTGACTAAAACGACTAGGTGGTTTTTGGTTGTGCTTATTATATCTCCAATCGTTTATAGATATGTGATTAGCGGGAAAAGAATACAGAAGAGTAAGATTGTTATTGCTGCAGGTATTATAGCATTTATTATTGGCGCAATGCAATTCACAAGAGGGAATGTACGTGATGGAGCTGGAATAGCATCTACAGATTGGTCTAGCTTTTCGTTACTGACTATTTGGGGAGCTTTTTCTGGCAATTTAGATTTGTATAAAACGCTTTATGGAGCTGTGTCTTATTTTCCAGAAAGACATTTTTATACGTTAGGGCAACAGATGATTTTTCTAACTGCAGTAACGTGTATCCCGAGATCTATTTGGCCAGATAAACCTCAAAGCATTATTGATAGTGAATTGAAAATTCATTTCTTGGGAAAAGGTGCTGTAACTGGACATTGGGCTTATGCTCAATTGACAGAGTTTTATATTGAATTTGGAATTATTGGTGTTGTATTCTGCATGTCGCTATTTGCATTATGGTGCAGAAAACTAAAAAAGTTATATATGAAGAAAAAAAATGTTCATAACATAATTTATTATGCGATTATGTTTCCTTTTCTAATGCAATTAGTCATAAGAGGATATGCTCCAATAAATTTTTGGGCATATTTCTTTATGGTATTACCGATTTTTGTTCAAAAGAAAATAAACAAATGCTCTATTATTTCACAAAACTGATGATGGGAAATAATTATACATACAATGAGTAAGATAGTTAAAAACTATATTTATAATATAATATTTCAAATGCTGGTTTTATTTATTCCTTTAGTATTATCACCTTACTTGGTAAGAACTCTTGGTTCTAATAATCTGGGAATATATTCATATATTAGTTCATTGGCAAGTATCATTACAACAATTTCTTTGTTGGGAACCTATGATTATGGATGTCGCCAAATTGCATACACGCGAGATATATATGAGCAATGTGAGCAGAACTATAATGAGATCTTTACTTTACGAATTATTCTTGGAGGTATAGCTACAATTATATATACTGTTGTAGCTATAATTGAGAAAAGGTACTTTTTATATTTTGGACTATATTATCTTTGGATTATTGCTTCTTTTATAGATCCTTCTTGGTTTTTTGTCGGTGAAGAAGAAATGCGGCCTACTGCTATTAAGAATTCGTGTATAAAAATAGTGACAGTAGGACTTATTTTTTTTCTTATCCGTAATTCAAATCATCTAGCATATTATATGATCATAATGGCCGGCACGACGTTATTAGCGAATCTAGTTCTGTTTTTCCAGCTGAATAGATATAACATAAGAAAGCGATTGAGTTTACATAATTGGAAGAGTCATTGCAAAGGATCGATAGCTTTATTTTGGCCTCAAGTAGCATCTTTATTTTATCTGCAAGTGGACAAAGTCATGTTAAGAGTTCTTGCATCAAATATTGATGAAGTGTCGTATTATGACTATGGCGAGAAAATAGTTACTATTCCGCTTACTTTCATTACTGTATTGAGTACAGTTATGATGCCAAGGATAGCAAATGAATTTAAAAAAGAAAATATGTCAGTTGTCAATAATTTATTAAGTCGAGCTGCAGGCTTTTCACTAATGCTGGCATTTCCTATGATGTTTGGAATGATGATATGTGCGCCAAAGCTTATCCCATGGTATTTAGGTGAAAGCTATAATTCAACTATTGGAGTTATTATATGTATTTCGCCTATGATAGTTACAAACGCATTGGCAAGTATATCTGGAAACCAGTATTTTGTAGCTACAAATCAGACAAATATAATACTTAAAGCATATGTGTCAGCAGCAGTTGTTAATATTGTGAGTAATCTATTATTGATTCCCAGATTAAATTGCCTTGGCGCTGGAATAGCAACAGTTATTTCTGCAACTGTTTCTGTCATTATTCAGTATTATTACATGAATAAACAAATTGGAATAATGAAAGTCATACAATATGGCGTAAGGTATCTGTTTTTGGTGTTGCCAATGGCGATTGTGATATTTTTTATTGGGATAAATAGAAACGCAATTATCAGCACTACAGTGATACAAGTCATAATTGGAGTAATATCATATCTCGGTACACTCTTAATAGTAAAAGATGAGAATATGAAGTCGCTTATAAAAAAAATCATTTGGATAGGCAAGAAATGAAGAAAGTGATGATTGATTGTTGTAATGGCAATGCCATTTTCATAATTGTTCTGATCATGTTCGATTTCGCCAGTTGATTTATGGCCTAAAAAGGGCGGCTTGTATATTTTATCACGAACTAAAACGGATCTTTTTCCACCGTAAGGGAGGTTAAGCCATAAAACGAATTATTCCTTTGGTAATCGTACTAATAACAATATTTTATTTAACGCTTCAGTCGCCCGGAGATACTATTCGCGTTTCTACGGGGCTGCAGGAAGCGTTCAAAGTAATGCTTCCGAATGCATCGGGTAGATGGACTGTTGACATGCATTGGTTCAGGACGCTGCTTCACTTGCCATTGTACTTCTTCTTGGGCGGGGTAGTGTATTATGCTTTTTCCAGATTTTGGATGTCGGTAGGGATCTGTGCCATTGTTGCTATAGCTGATGAGATGTTAAAGATCTTTTTACCTACAAGGGAGTTTGGGGCAGTTGATCTTATCTTTGATACAGTTGGATTTCTGCTCGGAATTGCAATTGTGTTTTTTATCAAAATGTTATTCAAAAATAGTTAATAATAGTCAGGGAGGAAATTATGAAAAAAGCGCTTATAACGGGAGTCACAGGGCAGGATGGTTCTTATCTTGCTGAGTTTTTGTTGGAGAAAGGATATCAGGTTCATGGTATAATACGCAGATCTTCAGTTGATTACAGGGAGAGGATTGCGCATCTTGAAGGAAAGCCTGGATTTCATCTGCACTATGGTGACCTTGGTGATTCCATGAGCATTCTTGGGGTTGTTAGTAAAGTAAGACCTGATGAGATTTACAATCTTGCTGCACAGTCACACGTACAGGTTTCTTTTGATTCGCCTGAGTTTACTGCAGATGTTGATGCCACAGGTGTTCTTCGTATCCTTGAAGCTGTCCGCCAGTGTGGCCTTGCAGATACCTGTCGTATATATCAGGCTTCCACATCGGAGCTCTATGGCAAAGTTGAGGAAGTTCCGCAGAATGAAAAGACTCCTTTCCATCCGTACAGCCCCTATGCGGTGGCTAAGCTTTATGGTTACTGGATCGTCAAAGAGTACAGAGAAGCCTACAATATGTTCTGTTGTTCAGGTATTCTTTTCAACCATGAGTCAGAGAGAAGAGGGGAGACCTTTGTAACCAGGAAGATCACTCTGGCAGCATCCCGTATAGCTCAGGGCAAGCAGGACAAGCTGTATCTTGGTAACCTTTCATCTCTTCGTGATTGGGGTTATGCAAGAGACTATGTGGAGTGTATGTGGCTGATCCTTCAAAATGACAAGCCGGAGGATTTCGTTATTGCAACTGGAGTGCAGCACTCTGTCAGGGAGTTTGCGCAGCTGGCATTCCATTATGCAGGTATCGAGCTGGAATTCAAGGGTGAAGGAGCTGAGGAAAAGGGCTATGACAAGGAGACCGGAAAGGTGCTGGTTGAGGTTTCACCGGATTTCTACAGACCTACAGATGTGGTTAATCTTTGGGGAGATCCTACTAAGGCCAGAGAGAAGCTGGGATGGAATCCACAGTCAACAACCTTTGAGGAACTGGTGAGGATCATGGTTGAACATGACATGAAGAAGGTTGCTGTGGAAAGAGCTAATGAACATGTTCAGTTTAATCTTGAAGAATTCCTGGAGAAGGGGATAGACAAATAAGGAACACAAAATACGAACTTGTGTTCAGCAAACATATGTTCTATAATATCTCATATAAACTACATCAAGGGTCGAGGGATATATGGAACATAAAAGCGTGATCAAGTGGCATCCTGGGTTTTATGGAGCACTGGAATATGAACTTAGGGATTACAGGGATAAGCTTGTTTTTGAGAGCGAGCATGAGCTGTCAAAAGAGCCTATTCTGATGGATGTGCTTATAGTCAAAAAAGAAGATGACACAGAAATTAACAACTCCATAGGCAGAATCTTTCGAAGGTATAATGTAATTGAATATAAAAGCCCGGATGATGAGTTGTCACTGGATCAGTTCTATAAGACCATATCATATGCGTGCCTGTTCAAAAGTCTTGGAAACTACGTAGATGAGATTAAGATTACAGATATCAGCATTTCCATTTTCCGACACAGCTATCCAAGAGAACTATTAAAAAAGTTGGAAAAATTGGGAGCGGCCGTTGAGGAAAGGTATCCCGGGGTATATTATGTAAGTGGGATCATCAACATTCCGATACAGATTGTAGTAACGAGAGCGTTGGACGACAAAGGTTTTTATGCATTTAAGGTCCTTACGCGTAATGCCAGAGAAGAGGACATTAGGAAGTTCATCAGTGAGACTAATGGACTTCTCATCCAGGGGGACAGGAATAATGTTGATGCAATTTTGCAGGTGAGTGTATCAGCTAATTTTGAGCTGTATCAGAAGATCAGGAGGGATACTACTATGTGTGAAGCACTTAGGGAACTCATGAAGGATGAGATAGAGAAGGACGTCAATAAGGGAATAGAGATTGGCCTAGAACAGGGTCTTGAGATGGGCAGAGATGACACATTGTATTCCCTGGTTGATGAGAATTTGCTCAGTATTGAGATTGCAGCCCAGAAGGCAAGTAAGACCGTCGAACAGTTTAAAAAGGATATGGCGGCTTATCTAAAGAATAAGAAAAATATAAACTGATGTGATAAGGCGGTGGCCGGTTGGCCATCGCTTTTCTATGTTTGCGGATACTTTTTTGCGGGTCAAAACTGTTCTCCGGCTGCAAAAGTATGATAAACTTATTATGTATAAGTATGAATACCGCATTATTTCATGCGATACGTTTTTTTCTTATGTGAGGGGCACAGATGAAAAAGAAAAGCATAACAGCAGGTCTTCTTACTTTTGTGATTGCGCTTGCAATCACTACCGGTGTTGCGGTTCTGTATCTGACGACAACCGCTTCGTCAAGAAGAGAGAGAGCACAGTTTCTTGCAGATACTGTTGCCAGCAACATACAGGCAGAGATCCAGAGCAGGGAATACATCACAAGAATGCTGGAGATTGAGGCTTCGAGCAGCAGAGGTGTGATAACCAGTGAGAGCTTTCAGGTTATTGCAGAGGAAGTCTTTGACG
>JAEEGL014655922.1_pt1 | contig 10058 bp, 7 predicted proteins | sample 9134231 | NCBI WGS metagenome assembly JAEEGL01 (sample SAMN16246548, study PRJNA631951) | gut metagenome | biome: gut microbiome; feature: rumen; material: fiber-attached | host: Bos | place: Iran: Karaj | collected 2018-10 | reverse complement strand
TCACCCCACGTTCTTCTGCAGGATGGAAAGATCCCCAGTGAAACCAGAAGCAGTGCAATCGAGAAATATTTCATTGAGGATCGATGAGTCCGGGGGCATCGTTTTTCGCCGAAGACCGGGAAGAGGTAAGAATGGCGCCAAGGGCGGACAGGTCCGGGAGGATGAGATCAGGGGGATCGGTGGTCCCGAGGGCGGTTTCAAGGGTCGTCTCGCCCGAGAGGACAAGGACGCCGATGGCGCCGGCATTGCGGGCCATGGCGATGTCTGTGTAAATCCTGTCTCCTGCCATGATCATTTCCGCCGGCCGGATCCCGTGGCGCCGGCAGATGCCCAGAAGCATTGTCGGGTCCGGCTTTCCAAGGACGATATCCGGCTGCCGGCCGGTGGCATGCTCAATGCATTTCTGCAGCGAGCCGCAGTCGACCAGGACGGTCGGGCGATCGGTGGGGCACACGCGGTCTGGGTTGGTGGCGACATAAGGGATCCCCTGTGAGGCCCACCAGGCGGCGCGGCAGAGCCTTTCGTATGTGAGCGTCGGATCAAAGGCTACGACCAGGACGTCGGGGACGTCGTCGGGGTCATCGGCGCAGGACCGGAATCCTGCTTTCTCGAACTGGGATACCATACTGGGAGTCCCCAGCATGAATAGTTTACCGGCAGCCGGATAGGTAGCCTTGATGTAGTCAATAGCGGCCAGGGAGGTGGTGTAAATATTATCTTCCGCGGTCTGGATGCCCATCTCCGAGAGTTTTCTGACGTAGTCATCAACGGAGCGGGTGGGGTTGTTGGTGAGAAAGGAGTATCCGATTCCCAGCCGGTCCAGAAGCGCCAGGAAGTCTTTGGTCCAGGGGAAGAGGCGGCTTCCCAGATAAATGGTGCCGTCCATGTCAAGGGCTACGTGCCTGACAGACGCGAGTTGCTGTTGCCGTTCAAGAGACAGGGTTGTCATATTTGCAAAAATAGTTAAATTCCCGGGAATGTGTTTTAGTTTTTGAGAAATATGTCCCGGTTCACTATCCGAAAACCGGAGACAGGAGCCTGCATTTCCGTCATTTTATTGTATCTTTGTATACAATATGACACTTTTTTTGACGGGAAGCCCGACACGGTACGGAGAGGACCATTTTACAAGCGAGAATGGTTTCCTGGCCGCGGTTGAGGCCGCGCTGGCGGAAGCGGCCGGGGAAGGCGTCCTTCTCAGGGTACTGCTTGTAAGTGCTGCGCCGGATGACCTTGCTTTTACAGAGTCTGTCCTGGAGGGGATGAGCCTGTGTATCCACCGCTCGGGGATCCGGACGGCGGAGATTGTGATGCTGGACCGCCGGAATGCCGGGATGGCCCCGGAACTGGTGCGTAAGGCACATTGGGTCATCCTCTGCGGCGGGCATGTCCCTACTCAGAACAAGTTTATCCACGAGATCGGCCTTAAAGAGCTCCTGAAGGGTTTTGACGGTGTCATCATGGGTTGCAGTGCGGGCAGCATGAACTGCGCCGACAGGGTGTATTCGCATCCGGAACTGCCCGGAGAGGCCGTGGATCCGCACTACAGGCGCTGGCTTACAGGCCTGGGCCTTACGGATATCAACCTCGTCCCGCACTTTTATCAGGTGAAGGATGTCGTCCTGGACGGGAAGCGCCTTTTCGAAGACGTCGTCTTCCCGGACAGCTGGCAGCACAGGTTCTACACCTTTCCCGATGGCGGTTATGTCCGGGTCAAAGACGGCCGGAGCACGCTTTACGGCGATGCCTGGGAGATCTCGGAAGGACGCATGCATCAAGTCTCATACGAAAACAAATCATTCTCTTTTATGAACTTAATATTTATTTCCCCCCATTTCCCGGAAACCTACTGGCATTTCTGCGCAGGCGCCAAAGCCAACGGAATCAATGTCCTCGGCATTGCCGACGCTCCCTATGACCAGCTTTCCCCGGAACTCCGGAATTCCCTCACGGAGTATTACCGCGTCAATAACCTCGAGGACTATGGCGAGGTCTTCCGCGCCGTAGCCTTCCTCTCGTACAAATACGGCAAAATCGATTGGATCGAGTCCAACAACGAATACTGGCTGGAGCAGGACGCCCGTCTCCGCACGGACTTCAACGTCACTACCGGCATCCGGACCGACAGGATCGCCTCCATCAAGAACAAGTCCGAGATGAAGAAATACTATGCCCTTGGCGGCATCCCGACGGCGCGCCAGATCAAGGGTTCGGAAGGGCTGGACAACGTCCGGGACTTTGCCCGGAAGACGGGATATCCCATTATCGCCAAGCCCGACAACGGCGTCGGTGCCGGCGGTACCGCGAAGATTCACGATGAGGCGGAGCTGGAACGGTGGTTTGCGGAGCGTGGGAGCGACAACGCCCGGTATGTCATCGAAGAATTCATCACCGGCCTTTTGGTCAGCTATGACGCCATTTTCAACGACAGGGGAGAGCCCGTCTTCGAGAACAATACCGTCTTCCCGACGCCCATCATGGAGATCGTGCACCGGAACCTCGACACGTGCTACTGGACCAACAAGACCGTCCCGGAAAAACTGGCGGAGATCGGACGGCGAACCGTGAAGGCTTTCGGTATCACGAGCCGCTTCGTCCATCTGGAGTTCTTCCAGCTCGACCGCGACCGCGAAGGGCTGGGACGCAAGGGTGATTATGTAGGGCTGGAGGTCAATATGCGGCCGCCGGGCGGCTTCACGCCGGATATGATGAATTTTGCCCACAGCACCGACGTCTTCCAGATCTGGGCCGACATGGTGGCCTTCGGCGAGCGCCGGAAGCCCTTCGGTGAGCAGTTCTACTGTGCTTACGTGGGCCGTCGCGACTGTCACACCTATCGGCATTCCCACGAAGATGTGATGGCGCGTTACGGGGATGCGATGTGCATGTGTACCCGTATGAGCCCCGCCCTTGCCGACGATCTCGGCGACCAGGTCTATATTGTCCGTCTCCGGGAGAAAGAGGAGATCGACGACTTCTTTGCTTTCCTTACCGAATAAACCCATATTCCTGCAAATTCTTATAAAGAATTTCAATTTTTTTATGTAAGTTTGTGAGAATATGAATTATCGCGGATTGATATTGTCCCTCATCGGTCTCGTGGCTGTCATCACGGGGATCATCTTTGCTGTCCGTGGCATCCGCCACAAGGACGACGATCCCGATGTCGACGGCATTGAACGGACGGCCCTGGACAGTCATTTTCCGCTGCTGACGGCCGTTCCTTCCGATGCGGCCGTGATTCTTTCCTTCTCCGGGGACCGGGACGCCGCCGCGTTCCTCACCGATTCCGCATCCGTGATTCCTTCGTTGATGTCCGGTATGCCCCGCAGATTCGTCCGGAGCGTCGCCTCCCGCAAGATGGCCGTTTCGCTGCATGACGCCGGACAGCTCACGCCGCTTATGATTCTCGATGTCGAAGGCGCGGATTCCGCTGCCGTTGCGGAGATCACGCATCTGGCCGACACCGTCGGGATTAAATACAATTATCTCCCCGGATACGGCCTGCTGCTGGCCTCTCCTTCCGAGACCCTTATCGGCTCTTCCGAACGCCACGTGGAAGGCGGATTCTCCGTGCTGGAGAACCGCGAACTCCGTTCCGTCGCCGCCACGCTGCCTTACGGGAACGCCATATTCTTCTCCCACGCCGCCGCTTCCCGGATTATCCGGACTCTGCTGACGAAGACCTACAATCCCTATGCGTCCTTCCTCTCGAAGGCCGCCGTGTGGACGGGCTTCTCTCTCCCCGGGCGCGGTGAGCAGCAGCTGGAAGGACTCTCCACGACCTTCGGTAACAGTTGCTTCCAGAGCATCCTGACCGGAATGACGCCGGGCGAATTCAAGTTTGTCGATGTCGTTCCCGCCGAGGCGCGTTCTGTCGTGGCCTTCGCGACCGACCGGGCCGCGAGTTACTGTACGCTTCGCCGTAAATGGGTGGATGCCGACGGGCGTCTGTCTTCTTACAAGGAAGCCAATTCCTCGGCTAAGAAAGCCCTCGGCATGACGGCCGAGCAATACCTCGATGAAATGGACCTGAAGGAGGCCGCCTCCGTCCTGCTGCCTTCCGGCGAAAGGCTGGTGGCGCTCCGTTATCAGAAGAAACTCCCCGACGGGAAAGATCCGGTCGAGTACAGGGCCGGCTATGCGCTCTCGATGCTCTTCGGCGACCTGTTCCGCCCGCAGGCGGATACGCTCTGGAGCGTCGTGCGCGGCAGCTGGAAGTGGATCGGAAGCCGCAGCGCACTGCTCTTGGCAGGGGAGAAGGCCCTTCGGGAATCACCCGATGCCGCCCTCATCCCCGAGCGCGGGGCCTTTGTCCTGTACAATGCCGGGAATGCGCCCTCCGAGGTGCTTTCGCCCGATTTCGCGGCACCTGTCCGCCGGCAGTTCCGGGGGGCGGACCGCATCGCATCCTCTTTTGCGGCCACTCCGTCGGATGAAGGGGTCCGCTATACGGTGTCTTACAAGGAGGCCAGACGTCCTGCGGCCAAGGCGGCTCCTGTCCGCCCGGCCGCCGTGTCGGAAGGCGGCAATGCGCCGTCATATCCCGTATCGCCCGAGGCTGCGCCCGCAGCGGTCGAGTATTCCGTCCGCAACTTCAAGACCGGCCGGATGAATACTTTCTTCCAGAATCCGGACAACGCCATCGGTCTTCGCGACGAGAACGGGCAGGTGCTCTGGACCGTACCGTTCGACCGTCCGCTGTGCGGCCGCGTCAAGGAAATCGATTTCTACGGCAACGGCAAGATCCAGTATCTCTTCGCCGCCGGGAGCCGTCTGTATATCATAGACCGTCTCGGACGGTTTATCCCGTCGTTTGAGACCGACCTCGGCAAGGATATTCTCCTCGGTCCCGACCTCTATGGCTTCACGGACGATGCCTATCAGGTCATGGTCCTGCACAGGGACAACACCCTGTCGCTTTATACCCTCGAGGGCGAGCGTTTCCCGGGATGGAAGGATATCACGTCCAAAGAAGCGGTTCCGGGCCTCCCGGAGGTGGTGACCGTCGAAGATAAGATGTATTGGAAGGTGCCTTATCCGTCCGGCGAGAAGTATTATGACTTTGAGGGCGGATCTCCGCTTTCCCGCCGCAAGGCCCGCAAATTATTGAGTAAAATCGTACTAAAACCTGCATAATGGAATTTAAATCTGTCAACAAGATCCTTCAGAACAGTATCAAGGAGAACTGGGACCGTCCCGCCCTGTCGAATTACCAGGGGGTGACGCTCTCGTACCGTGATGTGGCCAGAAGGATGGCCAAACTGCATATTGCCTTTGAGCAATGCGGCCTGGCCAAGGGCGACAAGGTCGCCATCTGTTCGAGAAACCAGGCCAACTGGGGCGTCTGCTTCATGGCGACGCTGACCTACGGCGCCGTCGCCGTCCCCATCCTGCACGAGTTCAAGGCAGACAGCATCCACTACCTCGTCAATCACTCCGAGGCGAAGGTCCTGTTTGTGGACGAAGTCATCTGGGAAGGGCTTTCTCCCGACGCGATGCCGGACCTGGCCGTGGTCGTCCAGATCAGTACCTTCAAGTTCCTGTATGTGCAGGAAGACGGATTCAGTTCGGTCCGGGAGCATCTCAACGAATCTTTTGGCAAGAAGTATCCCGACAGCTTCGGCCCCGAGAACCTCGATTACTATGAGGATTCTCCCGAGGAGCTTGCCCTGATCAACTATACCTCGGGCACTTCCGGTTTCTCGAAGGGCGTGATGCTGCCTTACCGGGCGCTGTTCTCCAATATGCAGTTTGCTGCCGAGGACGCTGAACCGCAGCTCAAGGCCGGGATGAATGTCGTATCGATGCTTCCTTCCGCCCATATGTACGGAATGATGTTCGAATTCCTTTTCGAGATGTCGATCGGCATGCATGTGCATTTCCTGTCGCGGGTGCCCAGCCCGAAGATCATCATGCAGGCTTTCTCGGAGATTCATCCGGACATCATCATCGCCGTGCCGCTCATCATCGAGAAAGTGTACCGCAACAAGGTCAAGCCGATTATCGACCGCAACAAGCTCTGGATGCGTCTGCCGGTGCTCGACCAGGTGATTGCCAAGCGTTTCAACAAAGAGCTCACGGCGGCCTTCGGCGGCCAGTTCGAGGAGATTATCCTCGGCGGCGCGGCCTTCAATCCCGAGGTGGAGAAATTCTTCCACAAGATCGGCTTCCACTATACGGTCGGCTACGGCATGACGGAGTGCGCCCCGATCATCGGCTACGCGCACTGGGATAAGGTGAAGGTCGGCTCCTGCGGCCGTCCGGCGCTCAACATGCAGATCAAGATCGACTCCCCGGATCCGAGAAATGTTCCCGGCGAGGTACTGGTCAAGGGCGCCAATGTCTTCCAGGGTTACTTCAAGAACGAAGAGGCGACGAAACAGTCCTTTACGGAGGACGGCTGGTTCAGGACCGGCGACATGGGCGTCATCGACGAGGACGGCTATCTGTTCCTCCGCGGGCGCTCCAAGTGCATGATTCTCGGCCCTTCCGGGCAGAATATCTATCCGGAAGAGCTGGAGGCCGTCATCAACAACTACATGTACGTCATCGAATCTCTGGTCGTGGAAGATAATGGCGGGCTGACCGCCCTTATCTACCCGGATTACCGCCAGGCCGGCCTTGACGGCATGTCCCGTGCCGACCTGGAGGGATTCATGCGCTCCGCCCTCCCGGAAATCAACCGCCAGCTTCCGAATTATGCCCAAATCAAGAAGATCGAACTGATGCCCGAGGATTTCGAGCGTACGCCCAAGAAGAGCATCAAACGGTATCTTTATCAGCGGTAGGCCCATGAGTAAATTCGATCACAGTTATATGGAGATGGCCTCTGTGTGGGCCCGCAATTCCTATTGCAAGCGCCGCCAGGTCGGCGCGCTCATCGTCAAGGACCGGATGATTATCTCGGATGGTTTCAACGGAACGCCGTCCGGCTTTGAGAATATCTGCGAAGACGAGAACGGCGTCACCAAACCTTACGTCCTGCATGCGGAAGCGAACGCCATTACCAAGGTTGCCAAATCCGGCAATAATTCCGACGGCTCGACGCTCTACGTCACCGCCTCGCCATGCCTGGAGTGCTCCAAACTGATCATCCAGTCCGGGATCAAGCGGGTCGTTTATCAGGAGGAATACCGCCTGACGGACGGCATCGACCTGCTGCGCCGCGCCGGAATCGAGGTCTTGAAACTGGATTGACATGTCGCAAGAGAAAGGGGGATTCTGGCTCCATCTGATCCAGATCGTGCTGGCTGTCCTGGTCGGTATCCTGATTACGCTGACCTTCATCAAGGCCCGTGAGAACCGCTTCGAACGGAAGGTCCGTTATCAGGACTGGCAGAAGCTCAACGTAATCCTCGGCGAAGTCGAGAAGGCATACGTCGATACCATCAAGGTCAAGGAAATGACGGACGCGGCCATCGTCGCGGCCCTGCACGAACTGGATCCCCATTCCGTCTACCTTCCGCCGGTGGACCTCGAGAACTCCGAGGCCGACCTGGCCGGCGACTTCGAGGGCATCGGCATCCAGTTCAATGTCCCGAACGATACAGCCATTGTGCTGGAGGTTATCCCGGGCGGGCCTTCCGAGAAGGTCGGCCTGCTGCCTGGGGACCGCATCCTCAAGGTTGACAGTACGGTCATCGCCGGTGTCAAGTTCCCGCAGGACAGCATGGTCCGCAGGATGAAAGGCCCTGCCGGGACCCGCGTGAAGATTACCGTCCGGCGGGAGCGGGAGACCATCCCGTTCGACATTACGCGTGGAAAGATCCCGATGCACAGCATCGATGCCTATTTCATGCTCAACGATACGACGGGCTATATCCGTCTCGCCAAGTTCTCGGTATCTACCTATAAGGAATTCCGGGAGGCTTCCGCCGCACTGATGGACAAGGGCATGACCCGCCTGATCTTCGATGTGCGCGACAACGCCGGCGGCTATTTCGAGCAGGCCTGCCTCCTCAGCAACGCTTTCCTGGAGCGGGGAGACACAATCGTGTATCTGGAAGGAAGGCGCCGTCGCCGCGAAGTCACGCTGGCAGATGGCCGGGGCACGCTCAAGGATGTCCGGCTGACCGTACTGGTCAATGAGAACTCCGCGTCCTCCAGCGAGATCTTTGCAGGAGCCATCCAGGACAATGACCGCGGCGTGATCGTCGGCCGGCGGACCTTCGGAAAGGGCCTGGTGCAGGAACCGCTGTATTTCAGTGACGGATCCGGGCTGCGCCTGACGGTCGCCCGCTTCTATACGCCTTCCGGACGTTGTATCCAGAAGCCGTATACTTCTGATTATGAATATGATATCTATCGCCGGTATGCCCGTGGCGAGGTATTCTGCGCCGACAGCGTAAGGCTGGATTCCTCGGATGTCCACAAGACCTCCCTGGGCCGGATCGTCCTCGGCGGCGGCGGTATCATGCCCGACGTATTCGTCCCGATGGATACGACGCGCGCAACGCCATTCTTCCAGAAGTGCAACAAGAAGGCCACCCAGATGCGGTTTGCCGCCGCGATGTTCGACAAGTACCGGAAGCAGCTGCTCGTCATTGACGACGAAGCCGCGCTCGACAGGTTTATCCAGGGAGCCGGGCTTCCGGGACAGTTCCGCCGCTTCGCCGAAACCCGTGACGGCATCACGGCCGGAGATGCTGAATGGAAGGAGACGCTCCCGTATCTGGAACCTCAGATCAACGCCCTGGTATCACGCTATTCCCGCCTCGGCGAAAACGCGTTCTACAAGTACTATCTACCGATTGATGAGACGATAAAGGCTGCGCTGGAGAGTCCTTCTACTGTGCGATAAAGCGATAAACAATCGTCCCCATCTGCGTCTCCCGGGCATCGTCCCGGGAGAATTTAGAATTCCGCGCGGCATCCAGCGAACGCTGGCGGAGGCATCCGTCCGAGGACGAGGAAAGTTCGTCCACTTTGGCGGCCGTGACCTGTCCGATCTGGTTAACGGTGATGATGACCGTCACGTCTCCGGCGCCGTAACAGCGGTAAGCCGGAATCGGCAGGCGGAGGGCCTGGCGGCCTTCGAGCTCCCAGGAAAGGACGGAAGGGCCGGAATAGGCGCGGGGCTGCCCTTCGTCAGGGGAGGGTTTGTCCTCGCCGCCGCCGATGTCTACCCGCTCGTCGTTCTGCGGCTGCTTCTGGCCTTCTTTCAACTCCCTGGCCAGCCGCTCGGCATCCTTGTACAGCTGCTCTGCGTCCGTGTTGCGGTCGTCCTTCAGGCCGGCGTTGACGGCGATGTTGCGGATGGCCTCGCGGTCTCCGGAAGAAGCGGCCGCAATGAGCCTCCGGAGCTCCGCTTCAGAGAGCTCCAACGGCTTTTTGACGTCCGGTTTTTTCTTGATTTCGGGAGCCTTGGCTTCGGTGTAGTCGAGTACGTAGAACTCTACGCTGTTGACTTTGTCAATCTTGAAGACCAGCAGGATAATTATCACCACGAGGTGGATGATCGCGGTGATATAAATCCCTGCTTTGTCTTCACTTGACAGTTTCATTTCCGGATGTGGCTCATCGCTTTCTCGATGGTCGCCGAGATCACGTCGATGGCGACTTTGTTGTGACCGCCCTGCGGAATGACGATGTCGGCGTAGCGCTTGGAAGGCTCGATAAACTGCAGGTGCATCGGCTTGACGGTGGCGACATAGTGCTCGATGGCCGTCTCGATGGTGCGGCCGCGCTCGGCGATGTCGCGGACGATGATGCGCATCAGGCGGTCATCGTCGTCGGCGTCCACGAAGATCTTGATGTTCATCTGGTCGCGGAGCTCCTTGCAGTTGAAGATGAGGATGCCCTCGATGATGATGACATCTGCAGGCTCGACCGTGACGGTCTCCGTCTTGGAGCGGGAGCAGGTGATGTAAGAGTAAACGGGCTGCTCGATGGTCTTGCCCTGCTTGAGGTCGCGGATCTGCTGGCAGAGGAGCTTCCAGTCGATGGCGTCCGGATGGTCAAAATTGATATTGCGCCGTTCTTCCACGGGAAGATGGCTGGAATCTTTATAGTAAGAGTCCTGGGGGATGACGACGACTTTGCCCTGCAGCTGCCGG
>JAEEGL014526819.1_pt1 | contig 10058 bp, 7 predicted proteins | sample 9134231 | NCBI WGS metagenome assembly JAEEGL01 (sample SAMN16246548, study PRJNA631951) | gut metagenome | biome: gut microbiome; feature: rumen; material: fiber-attached | host: Bos | place: Iran: Karaj | collected 2018-10 | reverse complement strand
TTGGACGAGCCTACCGCCAGTTTGGACGCCATCGCCACCGAGCAGATCGAGAACAGCATCGACGCCATCAAGCAGGATCGCACCGTCATCATTATCTCGCACAGCATCTCGCAAATCATCGACGCCGACTACATCTACGCTCTCAAGGACGGCCGCGTGGAAGAGGACGGCGACCCTGACGAAATCTACAAGAAAGGCGGTATCTACAAGGATATTATCGATGCCTCGGCGCGGAGTCTGAACATTGAGAAGATTGCGAAGACGATAGGGTGACGTAAGACGTGAGACGTGGGACAGAAGACGTGGGACGGGTGAGGTAGTGGCGTGTTGCATGCGCCTTCACGTGCGCGAAACAGCCCGCTAGGGCTGAAGGGCTTGGTAGAAATGCAGAGGGCAGTGCGTTTTTTTCGCACGCCAGAGGTGTGCGGGGAAATCAATAGGCTACGAACAACATTACAATTCCAATGACAACCGGCAGTCCCATTAAAATGCCAAGTCCCACACCAGATCGGACACGAACCGATTTTTCCGCATTATTGAAAAACTCAATTACCATATTGTATCTACCATTCGAAATATAGTATAAATAGAGTATAACAAATGGTATCAGCATGTAGATGATAACAAGGAGGAGACCCGTTGTATGCTTCCGAAAGACCCCATAATACATCTTTTCAATTAATAACTGAACGAAAACCATATACATCATGCCATACATGGCGAGCCAAAATATCGCCAATCTCGAATTGCTTTTGCGTTCGCTTACGTTTTCGCCATTATACCCAAACGAGTTTCTGGTTACCATAGCATAGGCACCATAAAACAGGTAATCCAAAATATTGGGTTTAAAATCTTCCACTTTTTATCATTTTCCTTAGAACGAGCAAAAATAGCATTTTTTAGAATGATGAGGTGGCGGAACCACCTTTCTAACCATTTTGCCGACGTCAGCAAAATGGTCGGTCGGCGGTTTTATTTGCGTTAGCATGAGTCGAACTTCTGCGAATATCCATTTCGAAAATTAACTATTCAACCTTGAATAGTTAATTTTAAAATCACATTTTGTTGATAATCAGCGATAGATAAATTTTCACAAAACTATTGACAAATGCTCATTTTCGTTGTATCTTTGCGGTACAATTTTGTTAATAATCAACGACTGATGCGATTAATATATTAAAGAAAGAGGAACGAGATTTTTGCGTGCTGAAGGCACGCTATCCTAATAACCCCGCACTAAGCGACGAAGGCGCGCAGTGTGGGGTTGCGGCGGCACCCGCGAAGGCAGCGTGCTGAAGGCACGCAACAAAAACCTGACAAACCAAAATATCTAAATCATGAGTTATACACAATCTTTTTACCACATCGTCTTCCGCACCTACCGAAGCGAACCGACAATCCACATAGAACACGATAAGGAGTTATATGCCTACATCTACGGCATAGCAAAAAATCTCAACTGTCAAACATATCGTATAGGCGGTATGCCTGACCATGTTCACGTATTCGTATCACTTCCACCCACAATGCCAATAGCATCTTTCGTCCAGCGTGTGAAGACAGATAGCAGCAAATGGCTGAAAGCAAACCCAAACTTCCCTGATTTTGTAGGTTGGGCGCGAGAATATGCCGGTCTTAGCAAAAGTGCCAGTGAAAAGGACACGATAATCAGATAAATCATGCAACAGAAAGAGCATCACAAGAGAGTCACGTTTGCCGACGAGTATCGTGCATTGCTTATAGAGAATGGGATTGCTATCGATGATAGATATTTTTTGCGAGACGATTAGTAGCGTGCCTCCGGCACGCAGACTCGCGCCACGCATCGCTATCCCCACACTGCGCTTCACTTCGTTACGCTTATGTGGGGTTATTAGGATTTCGTGCTTTCAGCACGGCGAGAGGCAATTGTACCTATACGGGAAATACGAACGGCGCTCCCTGTTAGGACCGCCGTTGTAAATTCCAGAAAACTTTTATGGAAACGGGAGCGAATCCCGTTAAAGGATTGACCTTTGTGCCTTCCGCCTAGGCGCTACGCTTACACCCCATAAGGTTTCCTGTTTGTCTTTCTGTGCTGCTGCTGGCCCAAGGGCATGACACCAAACACCGCTGCAAAAATATAAAACAATGAAACACCAAACAAAAAAGTATTTATAAAAACGCTTCTATATCGGAAATGGGAAAACAACGAAGGACAGTAACCTTTCCCGATTTTTTGTACTTTTGCGCCCTGAAAAAACAGCTTATGCGTTATTTTATCCATCTGGCTTACAACGGTTCCGCGTTCTTCGGTTGGCAGATCCAGCCGGAGCATCCGTCCGTGCAGGAAACATTGGAAACATGTCTCTCGCTGTTGTTGCGTGAGGACCGCGTGGCTGTCACCGGCTGCGGGCGCACGGATACCGGCGTGCATGCCAGCGATTTCTACGCCCATTTCGATACTGAAAAACACATCTCTTCGGACGAATGTCAGCAGTTGGCCCATAAGCTCAACAACTTTCTGCCCAAAGAGATCGTCATCTTCGATCTCTTCGAGGTGCAACCTGACCAACACGCCCGCTTCGATGCAGAAAGCCGCACCTACCAGTACCACGTCTGCACCCGCAAGAATCCCTTCAAACTCCAGTTTAGCTACCATTTCCATCGTGAATTGGATGTGGATAAGATGAACGAGGCGGCGGCATTACTCCTTCAGAACGAGGACTTTACCAGCTTTTCGAAAGTACATACGCAGGTCAATAACTTCATCTGTCATGTCACGGAAGCGCACTGGGATCGTGTGGATGACGAACTTATCTTCACCGTTTCCGCGAACCGGTTCTTGCGCAATATGGTCCGCGCTCTCGTGGGCACTCTCCTCGAAGTCGGTACTGGAAAAATCTCCGTGGAAGGATTTCAAGATATTATTAATCAAAAAGATAGATGTGCGGCACGAACCTCTGCCCCTGCCCATGCACTATTTTTGACGAAAGTGCGTTATCCTCGAATTAAGAATTAAGAATGCAGAATTAAGAATGTTGAATAATAGATATACTTCCTTGAGCAGTCCCAACAGGGACAAAAGCTTGGTAGCAAATAGTAAGAATCTGTTAATAAGCACGATATACGCAACATTAGTGCTGGTGTTGTCATTGACCATGCCTTCGTGCCAGCGGAACAACAATGTCGATGGCGTGAAGTTGGAGTTCTCGATGGACACGGTGATGTTCGACACGGTCTTCACCACAATCACGTCGAGTACACGCAGTTTCACTGTTCGGAACACGACGGGTTCCCCCGTGGAGGTGGATATCGCGCTGGCGAGCGGCAAGCAGTCCTACTACAGCATCAATGTCGATGGCGTGGCGGGCACGGAGTTCCGCAACGTGGAGATTCCCGCGCACGACAGCATCTTTGTCTTCGTGAAGGTCAACATCAACCCCACCGATCAGAACTTGCCCTACTTGGTGACCGACTCCGTGATGTTCTATCAGAAGAACCGCGCGCAGTCGGTGCAGTTGGTGGCTTTCGGGCAGGATGCGCACTTCATTATCCCCAATGCCGGTTCCTCCTCCATGCCTTACCGGGTTGTCGCTCATGAGCATGAGCACGTGCACTGGACCAACGACAAGCCGTGGGTGATTTACGGATGGGCGGTGGTCGATTCGCTCGGCAAGCTCACCATAGACCCCGGCACGAAAGTGTATGTGCATGCGGGCGGAGGCATTTGGGTTTACCGATACGGCAACATCCATATTAACGGAACGGTGGACGAGCCTGTGACCATCACCGGCGACCGTCTGGAATCCTTCTTTGCCAACGACTATGCCCAATGGAACTCCCTCTGGATCAATGAGGGCATCGAGGAAAACCTCATCGAGAACGCCATCATCTCCAACTCCTCGTATGGCATTCATCTTGAAGCACTTGAGGAGTACACGGGCAACAAAACCATCATCAACAATTCGGTGATTCACAACAACCAGGTGATGGGCATCCGCGCGGAGGGGGCCAATCTGGAGATGAACAACTGCCAGGTGAGCAACAACGGCAGCTACAGTCTCGCGCTGATGGTGGGTGATTTTCTCCTCAACCACGTGACCGTGGCCAACTATTTTTCGCAATCGGGGCGCAAATCGCCGGCAGTGGCTCTGACCAACAACTTTATTAAGACGGAAGTAATTGGAGGAGAGGCTGTTAATGTTACATATCTGGGTGACGCGAATGCCACGTTCAACAACTGCATTATCTATGGCTATCTGGACAACGAATTCGGTGTTGGTGAAAAGAGCGGTGCCGAGCTGAACTACACGCTCCACAATTGCATTGTGAAACGAGACTCTATCCAAAACGGACATTACGTGAATTGTTTCAATGCAAATCCCAAGTTCATAGCTACTTACGGACAAAATTACAACCTTGAGGAGACCTCTCCCGCAATTGATGCGGGCATGACGGGCTTAGGCATCACCACGGACATCCTCGGTCGTCCGCGCAACGGCATCCCCGACATTGGAGCTTATGAATACTATCCGGTTCCCGAAGAGAAGGTAGCCCATCGGCCCTAAGGGCGCGCTCGAACATCCCTTTTCTGTTTTTCTGTTTTATGACAAATTAGAACTTCCTTGGCCTGAAAAGGTGCGAGGCAAGAATTTTTTTTATTTTTTTGAGTGTCATCTTAAAAAAATCGTATTTTTGCATTGATTTTGGTTTTGGTAAATTAGGGGTGGAAAAAGCTGAAATATAAATGCGGAAAGTGTTATAAATTAAAAATATAGGAGGTTTATTATGTTAAAAAACAGAAGTTTAATCGACCCGTCTGATTTCACACGCGAGGAATTTCGCGAAATCTTTGATTTGGGTCACCAGATTGTCGCCAATCCGGAAAAGTTTAGCAAGAGTTGCGAAGGCAAAATCCTGGCAACTCTTTTTTATGAACCGAGCACGCGCACGCGCTTGAGCTTTGAGACAGCCATGTTGCGTCTGGGCGGTCAGGTGATCGGTTTCTCTGAAGCCGCATCTTCGTCCACCGCCAAGGGTGAGAGCATCGCCGACACTTTGCGCACGGTGGAGTGCTACGCCGACATTGCCGCCATGCGTCACCCCAAGGAGGGCGCCCCGCGTCTGGCCAGCCACTACATCCACATGCCGCTGATCAACGCCGGCGATGGTGGTCACCAGCACCCCACGCAAACCCTCACCGACATCCTGACGATCGAGCGTCTGCGCGGAAACGTGGAAAACAAGACCTACGGTTTCTGCGGTGACCTGAAGTTCGGCCGCACCGTCCACTCTCTCGTCAAGTTCCTCAGCAACTACGAGGGTGTCCGTTTCATCTTCATCTCCCCCGAGGAACTGCGCGTTCCGGAGTACATCCGCGAAGAGGTGGTCCGCAAGAAAGGCATCCCCTTCGAAGAGGTCGATCAGATGGAACCCTACATGAACCAGCTCGACTTCCTCTACATGACCCGCGTGCAACGTGAGCGTTTCTTCAACGAAGAGGATTATATCCGCCTGAAAGACAGATTCATCCTCGACAAAGAGAAAATGTCCTACGCACGTCCCGACACCTATATCCTGCACCCGCTGCCTCGCGTGAACGAGATCAGCACCGAGGTGGATGATGATCCCCGCGCCCAGTATTTCCAACAGGCCAAAAATGGCATGTATGTACGTATGGCATTGATTTTGAAACTTTTAGGAATATATTAGACGTAAGACTGAGGACTTGAGACTTATGATAAAAACTCTCAACTCTCAAGTCCCAAGTCTCAAGTCAAAATAGTAAGAAAACATCATCATAAACAAGAAACGCCATGTTAGAAATCACCAGTATAGAAAAAGGTATTGTCATCGACCACATTACCGCCGGATATGGCATCCAGGTGTTCAATTATCTGAACCTCGACAAGGCCGATTATAATGTTGCCCTCATCTGCAACGCCTACAGCGAGAAGATGGGCAAGAAAGACATCATCAAAATCAACAATGTCATCGACATCAACTACGATTTCCTCGGACTGATCGACCCGAACGCGACGGTGAATATCATCGAAGACGGGAAAACCATCAAGAAGGTGAAACTGGAAGTGCCCGACACAGTGGAGAATATCATTCGCTGCAAAAATCCTCGCTGCGTCACTTCCGTGGAACACTATTTCCCGCATGTCTTCCATCTTGTGAACAAGGAGAAACGCTCCTATCGCTGCGAATATTGCGACGATATTGTGATTCCTTATCCTAACAAGTAGTCGTTTTCCGTGTGACATACCAGGTAAAGACAATGCAACTTCTTTACAGTCAGTAAACTAACAAATTTCACTGTAAAGAAGTTGCATTTCAAAAAAAAGTGTATCTTTGCCGCGTCAAAATCAAGGTCTCGTGGCCGAGTGGTTAGGTACCGGTCTGCAAAACCGTTGACTCCAGTTCGAATCTGGACGAGACCTCTAAGTAGAGACGATGTGCGCATCGTCTCTATTTTTTTTGTTTTCGCATCCAAATTGAAAAAAATGCCCTTGTTAAACTACTTTTTTTACCATTCACGGTTCGACTGGGACAAGAATCTGTTCCAGTTTATCAACAGCCATCATTCACCCTTCTGGGACAAAGTGATGTGGGTGGTTACCAGTGCGCAGCTCGGTGTGGTCTTCTTTCTGCTTTTGTCATTGCTGACGGTCTGGCTGTATAGGAAACAGTCGTGGAAAATCCTGCTGTTCATTGCTGCGATCACCCTTCTGGGCGATGCCATCGGAGCGCGTGTCTTCAAACCCACTGTGCAACGGATACGCCCGTCGCATGATGAAGAGTATCATGGGACATATCAAGTGCATTTGCTGCAGAAAAGAGATGGAACTTACTATCGGGGTGGCAGATACAGCTGTCCGTCGAACCATGCCATCAACTACCTGACCAGTTCGCTGCTGTTCTTCTTTTTCCTCTCCCCGAAGGTCAGACGGCGCTGGGCGTTGGCCCTGTTCGTCTTCGGTGTCACGCTGTTGAGCTGCTACAGCCGCATATACGCGGGGGTGCACTACCCGTTCGACATTTTGTGCGGCTGGCTGATTGCCTTCCTGATGGCTGGATTGGGGATATGGCTGTACAAGGGATACGAGAAGAGACATCCAGATTTTATCGCCCGGTAATCACGATTTTTCGATCCTTCGCGGCACGCAAACCAAAGACTGTCTCACGAACCTCGTCGGTTTCAAATGCGTGGTTCACGGCACCTTCCGGATATATGTGCAGATGTAGCCCTGGTCTTTCTCCAGTGATGTATGGAGTCAAACGACCGCCCTCTGTCTTGCGCAGATAGTTCAGCAGACTGACGATTCTTCTGGATGACAAATGTTTGTTATAGTCGCTGTTATGCAAAGGGCTGGCAAAACCGCTGATGGCCAAATCCACGGTGTCGCCGTTCTCCATCGCTTCCGTAAGATATTGCTCTAACAGTTGCAGTCGCGCATATCCAGTCTGCACGGAATCGCGCATGAACCCCGCCACGGCATACATCGCACGACGTTGATCCTCACCTGTCAGTCCTTCCCCGGATTTGTGTATATATTCTTGAATATCACCGATATAGATGTTATAAAGGTCCAGATAGTCCTTGTCGGTGGTGTCGGAAAGGGACTTCGGGTCGGGATAGTCGTTTTGGAAATAGAGCGTGATGGGCAGCACGGAGGCGATTTTTTCATGGATGTTCGGCGGCGTTTCTACAACAACCGTCTCTTTTTCAGGAAGTTTCCATTCCACAAAGAAGATGTCGTTGCAACAGGTGTCCTCGTCCACCGCATCGCGATAGGGACGATTGGAACTGAGAAAAGCGCTCCTGCCGTCTTGGTTTACAGTAAAGTAAAAATCATTATAGACCGAGTTGAAAGGCTTGTCGAGGGCTTTCGCCGGTTGCCAGCTGCCAAGCGCGCCTTCACTGCAAAAGATGTCGAAATCACCCATGCTGTGATGCTCGTCAGAGCTGAAATAGAGCACGTTGCGTGTTTTGTCATAAAACGGGGTCACTTCGTCTCCCTCAGTGTTGATGAAGGGTCCGAGATTCACAGGTTCCTGAAAATGCCCGTTCTTGAGGATGGAGTACCAGATGTCCGAGTTGCCATAGCCGCCAGGACGGTTGGAAACGAAGTAAAGAACTTCATAATCAGAAAGTTGTATTAAGCAAGGCTGCATGGCAGAGCTGCCTTTCTGGTTGATGACCGGGGGCAGAGGTTTGGGCTTCCCCCAGTTGCCTTTTCCCATTTCCGATTGCCAAAGGGAGCAGAGAAGATCGCCCTCCCCCGCACGCACACAACGGGTCAACAACATCCGCTGACCGTCCTCGCTGAGACAGAAATTGCTGTTGAAGTACTTGGGGTTATTGATGGCAGAAGACAGCGGTTTGGCAGACGAAAACCCACCCTCATCCAACGCTTTGGATTCGTAAAGGTAGCAGTACCAATTTGTTTCGAAAAAATGTTCGGCATCCTCCGCCGCATCGTTCCGCATGGCCGTGAACAGGAAGGTGGAGTCGGGCAGCAACTTGCCGGCAAATTCCGAAAATGAAGTGTTGATGGAGTTAGGCAAGGCTTTGACAGTCACGATGATGGAATCCGTTGTCGGCAAAATAGTCGCGTCACCATTCTGCGCCCTCACAGGAACCCACAAGGACATCGCCATAACGGCAATATATAAAACCCTCATTATAAACAATTTGCCATTCATCTTACCCTAACCTCTAACCTCTAACCTCTAACCTTCAATAACCAATAACCAATAACCCATAACCATTACATGATGTCGTACGGACATGGCTCTTTCCCGATTCTCGTGATCGTCCTTTTCTTGAAAATGTATGAAATGGCGATTTCCATGCCACCGCGACCGTGGGTGGCCACTACAAACGGCGAGAGGTTCACGTCGTAGGCGAGGGCGAAACGTAGATTCTGCCAACTCACGAACCCGTTGAAAACCAATGCGTCATTCCAGCGGTAAAAGAGCCCTCCCCCTAACGTAAACAGAGTGGTGTAACTGTTTTTCTTCTTGAAATACTCCGCGTTGCAGCCTATCAGATATTCGCTGAAGGAGCGTTGCCACGAGGCGTAAACCATTGGAGACAAGGAGAATTCGCGGCTGATGGCAATCTGCGAATAGAAATGGGCGTTGTATTTGATGGGCAGCCTCGCATTGCTTTCCCCAAATCCGTAAAAGGGCATGTTGATGTGCGATGCGCTGACCGCCAGTCGGAAGAGCGTGGTCTTGGTGGGCAGAAACCCCCAGAATGCCCCGACTCCGAAATCGGGATAGAGTCGCTGAATACTTTCAAAGTTCTCGCCAGCAGGAAGATACGGAACAAAAACGCCATTCACAAATTGGTTGTCCCAAGTGCTCAGGTCCAAGTTGAAATGGTTGTTGATAATGCCGCCATAGAGTCCCAATCCTATTTTGTGACGGCTGTGACGGCCAATGTTTTTGATATACGAAAGCGACAAAATGGCCTGTACGGAGCTGTAGTTGACGTCGCCGGACTTGTCGCCGTTGAACGTGAGCCCGATGCCGAGCATCTCCTGCCGCCGGTTGTTCTTATAGACAGCGCCGTCGATTTCCGCGGCCATCGTCATGAAAGGCGTTGTCACCGCCAGCCATTGCTCCCGCATGATGACAGAACCGCGCACCACCCCGTCGAAAGCGGCTGTCAGCGCGGGATTCACTCCTGTTGGGTTAGCATAAAACTGGGAAAAATGGTAATCTTGGGCGAAAGTTATCTTAAAAAAAAAAGTCAGAGCTACCAAGAACAGCATCACGTAGCGATATTTCTCGTTCCAGCAGCTTTTCAGATACCTTCGGAGTTCATTCTCGCGCGGATTGTTCTGCGGTTCGTAGAGTTTGGTGCCGGCAATCTGCTCGGGCAAGAACTCTTGGTTCACGAAGTTGTGCTCATAATCATGGGCGTATTGATAGCCCTTGTGGTAGCCGAGCTCTTTCATCAGCTTGGTCGGGGCGTTGCGGATGTGCATCGGCACGGGCAGGTCGCCGGTCTGCTTGACGAGCGCGATGGCATTGTCGATGGCCATGTAGGAGGCGTTGCT
>JAEEGL014521812.1_pt1 | contig 10058 bp, 3 predicted proteins | sample 9134231 | NCBI WGS metagenome assembly JAEEGL01 (sample SAMN16246548, study PRJNA631951) | gut metagenome | biome: gut microbiome; feature: rumen; material: fiber-attached | host: Bos | place: Iran: Karaj | collected 2018-10 | reverse complement strand
GCCCGCATGAAGACCCTCATCATAGAAAAGGAAAAGGACGGCGGTCAGATCGTCAACACCTCCGAGATAGAGAACTATCCCGGTTCCCTGCCCGAAGAGACCGGCGTGACCCTCACCGAACGCATGGTGAGGCAGGCCCTGGCTTTCGGTTGCGAAAAGGTCTTCGATACCGTCACGGACGTCGATCTTAGCGGCAGCGTGAAGCTGGTAAAGTGCGCGAAGGAGACCTACGAAGCGAAGGCTGTGATCATCGCCTCCGGCGCTTCTCCCCGGCGCATAGGCTGCCTTGGCGAGGCCGAGTTCACCGGCATGGGCGTATCATACTGCGCGACCTGCGACGCGGCCTTCTTCGAGGGCCTCGAGGTCTACGTGGCGGGCGGGGGAGACGCCGCCGTGGAGGAAGCCCTGTATCTGGCCAAATTCGCCCGCAGGGTGCATCTGGTCGTGAGAAGGGACGCCCTGAGGGCGGCGGCAGCCATACAGGAAAAGGCGTTTTCCGAACCCAGGCTCGACTTCATCTGGAACAGCAATATAGTCGAGATAGGGGGAGAGTCCTCGGTCGATCATATAGTCATAAAGAACAACAGGACCGGTGATCTCACCCACGTCCACGCCGATCCCGGCGACGGAATGCTCGGGGTCTTCGTCTTCATCGGCTTCGATCCCGCGACCGCAGTGTTCGAGGGAAAGCTCGCGATGGAGGGCGGCTATATCGTCACCGATCAGGAGATGCGCACGGACGTTCCCGGAGTCTTCGCCGCGGGCGACTGCCGCGTCAAGGAGCTCAGGCAGGTCGTGACTGCCGCATCCGACGGGGCGATCGCCGGATGGCAGGCTGCCAGGTATGTTGACGGAATGAATGTTACGGTAAACCGCTGAAATCGCGCTCATTTTTCTCGATTATCGTTGACTTTTTCCGATCCGGTGCTATCATAATAGCCGTCAATTAAACACAGAGGTGCCGAAAGGCTGAGATCATACTCTTTGAACCTGATGCAGGTAATTCTGCCGAAGGGAGTTATAGAAAGACCCACCGCGCCTCATGCACGTCAGGGGCGCGTTTTAAATGCCCCGGAAAGGAACGCAATGAACAGCAAGACAAAGACCAGGATGATAACGGAAGGCGGCATCACCGTCGCCCTCGCGATCGCTCTCTCATTCATCAAGATACCCATAGGGGTGAGCTTCGGCGGCTTCGGCGGCTCCATCGACCTTGTCATGGTGCCCCTGGTGATCTTCGCCTTAAGGTGGGGCTGCGGCTGGGGCGTCATCGCCGGCCTCATCTTCGGCACTCTCAAGTTCTTCCTCGGCGGCAGCGCCATCGATATCGTCTCCATCATCTTCGACTACTCGGTAGCCTACGGCGCCGTGGGCCTCGCCGGCCTGTACGCGAAGAAGGGCGCTTCGAAGGCTCCTTTCGCCGCTTTCATCGGCTGCGTCGGGCGCTTCATCATCCACTACATCAGCGGCTTCACCGTCTACGCACGCTGGATGCCCGAGGAGTTCATGAACATGCCCATGACCAGCCCCTTCGTATATTCCCTGCTCTACAACGGCACTTACATGCTGCCCAACACCATCCTCTGCGTCGCCGTCATCGCCGTCCTCACCAAGGCCGCGCCGTCTCTCTTCAAGAGATAAGCCGGCCCCGGCCCGGCAGGGCAGAGCGGCGTGAACGCCCGAAAACAAGGGCCGCGGAAGTTCATCCCGCGGCTCTTTTCTTTGTTTTTGACATTTTGACCGCGTTTTTTTACGCATTTTTTCGCATTTATACGCCTCTTTCGCCATACGGCGGGAAAAATGTGATATAATCTTTAAGATTATTCATACGCAGATACATTCCCGCGGGAACGCCAGCTCAAGGCTCTCCGCGGTCCGACAGACGCCGAAAGGAAACAGTATCCTTGAAACAAGACAAGAAGAACTGGCTGCTCATAATAGCCACCGCCGTATGCCTGCTCATCTACGCGGTCTGGAGGCTCGGATTCACGCTCCCCGCGGGGACCGTCCCCCGCGTCTGCTGGATCATCCTCACGGTCGTCGAGTTCGTGGGCCTTTTCGAACTGGCGGTCTTCATCTACGAATACACCAAAAAGAGGTCGGTGAGGCTTCCTGAGGCCTCCGAAGCCTCCTTCCCCGACGTGGACGTCTTCGTCTTCACCATCAACGAGCCCGAGGACCTGCTCGCGAAGACCCTCTTCGCCTGCAAAAAGATGAGGTATCCCAACAAGAATAAGATCCACATCTATCTCTGCGACGACGGGGGCAGGGCGTCCATGCGCGAGCTCAGCGGGAAGATGGGGGTGAACTACCTCGCCAGAGAAGACCATTCCGACGCCAAGGCCGGCAATTTCAACTACGCCCTCATCAAGAGCAGATCGCCCCTGATCGCCATCTTCGATTCCGACATGATGCCCAAGGCGGACTTTCTCATGAAGACCGTCCCGTATTTCGTAAGGGACAAGAAGGTAGGCTTCGTGCAGACCCCCCAGCACTTCTACAGAAAGGACATCTTCCAGCGGGCCCTGCCTAAAGAAGAGGTCCCGCACAACGAGCAGGATTATTTCTACCAGGTCATACAGGAGACCAAGAACTCTTCCAACAGCGTCATACTCGCGGGCTCCAACACCCTCATCAGGCGCGCCGCGGTCGAGGCCATAGGCGGCTTCGTGACGGGCACGGTGACGGAGGATTTCTCCACCGGCATCGAGCTGGAGAAGAACGGTTACACCGGCGTCTCGATCGACGAGGTCCTCGCCGACGGCCTGCCCCCGATGGATTTCGGTTCCTTCGTGAGGCAGAGGCGCAGATGGGCGCGGGGCTGCATACAGTCGGGCAGGAAGACGAAGTATCTCAAGAGCAAGTCCCTCTCGCTGCGCCAGAAGGTCAACTATTTCTCTTCCATAGTCTATTGGTACAGTTCCCTCAAGCGCCTGATATACATGGTGGCGCCGATGCTCTTCTGCCTGGCCGGCATAGGCGTCATGCGCTGCGAGCCCTGGGAGATCGCGCTCTTCTGGTTCCCGTTCTACGCCTGCGTCCACCTGTGCATCTACAATTTCTCCGACAAGATCCGGAGCCTGCGCTGGACCAACATCTACGAGACCGTGCTGATGCCTTTCCTGCTGCCCGCGGTCTTCAAGGAGCTCTTCGGCTTCCACCAGACGATATTCGACGTGACCTCGAAGAAGCAGGCTGCGAAGGACAGCAAAAAAACGGCGGCCTTCCTCGCGCCGTACGCGGCGCTGCTGCTGCTCAACCTGCTCTCTTTGGCGCTGATAATCCTGCGTTCCTTCGCGGAAGAGGGCTATCATTACGTTCTGCTCATCGTCTATCTGCTCGTCAACTGCTATTACCTGTTCACTGCCTGCAGGATAGTCGTCGGCAGCTCGAAGTATACCGAAGACGCGATGTTCGCGATCCAGGAGCCCATGCAGTATAAAGACGAGAGCGAAGAGGATTTCGTCAATATAAGGTCGACGGCCCTGAACGAGGACAGGATCAGCACCGGCACATACGACGACAAGTGGACGGCGGGCGTCATAAGGATCCCGGCGGCGGGCGAGCGGCCGCAGATCGATATCCCCGTGAGATACGAAAAAAACGGCGTCTGGGAGATAGATAAAGACGCGGCGGCATTTGACAATTATAACGAGTACGTGTATCATATTTTTAACAGGTGAAAGAGGACTACCTGCATTTTGTGTATCGCCGGCCCGGATACCGCAATATCTGCGGCAAGTACCGGCATCATGAACGAAAGAGGCAATCAAGATGAGACCCGCAACGAGAAAACGAACAAGTATCTTACTCACATGTATTTTGACTGCGGCGCTGCTCTTCGGAGCGTTCACAGTGATCGCGAACGCGGCGGACGTCATCAATCCGTCCGGCGATCCGCTGGGATACCGGCTGAAGAGCGACAACACGCTGATGGTCCTCGGCTTCCACGATGCCCCTGTCGGGACCGATCTGGTCATCCCGGGGGAGGTCGAGTATGAAGGCGAGACCTACGTCGTAAACGAGATCGCGAAGAGGGCGTTCAGAGGAGAAGAGGCTCTCGAGAGCGTGACCATCCCCAGCACTGTGACGGCCATAGCCGATCAGGCCTTCGAGAACTGCGAGAACCTGCACGAGATCATCTTCGAAGAAGGCTCTGGGCTCATGTACATCGGGAACGGTGCGTTTGCAGCGAAGAACGTGGAGAACATTCCCGCTGCGATCGATGAGCTGAAGCTTCCTGCCAGCCTGATTGCGCTGGGAGAAGGCGCTTTCCAGTGCAGGCCGGTCAAGTCCTTCATCCTCGAGGATGACAGCGAACTGGCCGTGATCCCCAGAGGCTTCCTGGCTGCCGACGGCCTTGACGGAAGACCGGGCGAAGGTACCGAGAGCGACAGCATCTTCGAACGCGTCATCGGAGAGGTCAAAAGATTCATACAGGAGTTTTTCGAACCGACCGTCAGTACCCCCGAGGATATCGCCAAAGCCTGCGACTGCCTCGAGAGCATATATATCGGCGACGGCAATGCCCTTCAATTGATCGATATGGGCGCCTTCAAGAACCAGACCCATCTGACCGAGATCTACATCGGCGACGGCCGCGAAGACCTTGTCATCGGTTTCGGTTCCTTCGTCGCCGCGGGCAATAACGGCCTGGCCGCCTCGGAAGGTGAAGAAGAGCTCGGCGGCATCGACACTCTGGTCCTGCCGTCCAACCTGGCCGAGCTCGAGTACTGCGCTTTCGACAGCGCGAGGATAGAGAACCTCGTGTTCAGCGACCACTGCGCGCTCACCGCCATACCGGACGGTTTCATGGAGGTCGGCGGGTATAGCATGAACGGGCGTCCCGGATACGAAGGCGGATTCTATTACGATCCGGTGCAGATAGGCGCCAATAACCTTAAGACCATCAGCTTCGGTGAAGATAATATCATTGAAAATATAGGCGACGGAGCCTTCGGGAACCAGAGCCATCTGACCGATATCGATTTCGGTACGGCCGCGGACGGCGTCACTCTCACGTTAGACTACGGCGCCTTCACCGGCGCGGGCAACAACGGTTATCTGGTCGAGAACGGTGTCGATGAGGAGCTCGGCGAAGGTATCGAGACCCTGATCCTTCCCGCCAATCTGGAACAGATCAATAACGCCGTGTTCGAGCTGGCAAGAATAAAGAATCTCGTGTTCAGCGACGGCTGCCTGGTCAGCAATATACCCAGCAGTTTCCTGGATCCCTACGGACCGGGCGAATCCCACGAGCATCCGAGCCTTGACAGCACATCTCTCGGCGCCAACGCCCTTGAGACCGTCAGCTTCGGAAAAGATAACAACCTGCAGTGGATAGGAAGCAGCGCGTTCAGGAACCAGTCCCATCTGACCGCGGTCGATTTCGGTACTCCCAAATCTGACGAGATCCGCCTCGCGATCAATGGGGGCGCCTTTGTCGGCGCAGGCAACAACCTTTATCTGGTAGACAACGGGATCGATGAAGAGCTCAGCGAAGGCATCGAGACTCTGACCTTCCCCGCCAGCCTCGAAAGGCTGGATTCGGAATTCATGAACGCGAGGATAAAGAACCTCGTCTTCAGCGACGGCTGCCTCCTCAGCACTATCCCGAGCAATTTCCTCGGGAGCAGCGGAACGGGCGCCTGCCACGGTCATCCGAGCCTTGACAGCGGCCCTCTCGGCGGCAACTGCCTGGAGACCATCAGCTTCGGAGAGAACAACCATCTGACGAGCATCCAGAGCGGCGCGTTCAGGAACCAGAGCCATCTGACCTCGATCGATTTCGGTACGCCGGCGTCTGACGATATCCTCCTCTCCATATCCTCCGGTGCGTTAGTCGGTATCGGCAATAACGGATATCTGGTGGAGAAGGGCGTCGAAGACGAGCTCTGCGAAGGTGTCGAGACCCTGACCTTCCCCTCGAATCTGCAGACCCTCGATACGGCTCTTGAATATGCCCGCATCAAGAACATCGTGTTCAGTGACGACTGCCCCCTCACCTCTATCACCAGCCATTTCATGGGGCTGCTCGGATCGGGCTGCAACGGCCAGCCGGGAAAGCAGGTCGATTACAACTATGATCCGAATGTCGGCAAGTCTTATATCACCAATGAACGCTTTGTTGAGGAATTGCCCTCGATAGCGGCCAATGCTCTTGAGACCGTCACTTTCGGAAATAACAACAACATAAGTAATATTTACCACGGCGCGTTCCAGAACCAGAGCCACATGACGAGTATCGACTTCGGAACGTCAGAGGCTGAACTTACCATCTGGTCCGGCGCTTTCGCCGGCGTGGGCAATAACGCTTATCTGGTAGAGAACGGCGTCGACGAGAGCCTGGGCGAGGGCATCGAGCTGGAGCTTCCCGCCAATCTGGTCGATCTGAAGAACGGCGCTTTCACCTTCGCCGGACTCAAAAACGTGACCTTCGCCGACGGCATAGGCATCAGCGATGTCAAGCACGGCGTCTTCCAGGACGTGAACGTGATGGAAGAGCTGGTCCTCGGCAGCGATTATCCGTCTGACGTGCTCGAAGGCGGCGTATTCAGCAGATGCCCCGAGCTGACGACGATCGATCTTCAGGACAGCGGCGTCACCACCATCGAAGACGCGCTCAAGGAGAACCCCAAGCTCACGAAGGTCATCTTCCCGAAGGATCTCACGACCATCACCTGGGCTGAGCATCCCGAAGACCGCTGGGATCAGATCTCTGAGGACAGGATCGATCCGGATTACAGCAGAGACAAGATCTGCCCGTTCTACGGCTGCGATAACGTCAACGTACTGCGCTTCCTGCAGGCCGATCCGGGCGAATTCAGTTTCGATGAGGGAGTGTTCCAGTTCCTGAACGAAGCCGGCGTCGTCTATGTTCCTCTTGAGACCACCGACGGAGCCATCGAAGAATACGAAGATCTGCTCACCGACTGCGGCCTCACCTTCGCCGAAGACAGGTGGGTGATCGAAAGATACATCCCGCTCGAGAGCATCGAGCTCGATCCCGAAGAGGCGGAGCTCGTGGTTGGAGATACCCTTGAGATCGCCGCCGCTCTCGTGCCCGACGACGCCACCGAGCGCGACGTCGTCTGGTCCAGCAGCGACGAGGAGGTCGCGACCGTCGACGAGAACGGCGTCGTTACCGCCGTCGCTCCCGGCACTGCCGAGATCACCGCGCAGTCCGCGGCATTCAAGGATATCAAGGCCATCTGTGCCGTGACCGTCAGCAAGCCCGAAGCGCCCGAACTTACGGTCGAAGCGCCCGAGATGAGCGAAGACTCGGAGTCCGTCGAGACTCAGATCGAGGGTCTGCCCGAAGATATCGAGAACGCCGAGTTCACGGTCGAATGCGATAACGAAAACGTCACCGTCACCGTTGACGAGGACGGAAAGATCACCGTTACCAATAACGGCGCCGAGGCCGGCGAGACCGTCAAGGTCAAGATCACCGTCACCTCCGACAACTACGAGGACGCGGTCGTCGAGTTCGAGTTTACCGTCGCTGAGGGCGAGACTGAGGAATACCAGATCACGGTAAAGGGCGGCACCGCCGATAAGGAGACCGCAAGGGAAGGCGAGACCGTCACCGTCACCTGGACCGCGAAGAAGAACTACAGGTTCAGCAAGTGGACCACCAAGAGCGAGGGCGTCGAATTCGAAGACGCCAAGGCTGAGAGCACCACCTTCGTGATGCCTGCCGGCGACGTCACCGTCACGGCGAAGAGCGTGAGCACGAGCTCCGGCAGCTCTTCCGGCGACTCGACTCCGACCGAATCCATCGCCGAGGAAGAAGTCCCGCTGGCGCCCACTGTCCCGAGCTTCATCGACGTCGATGAAGACGACTGGTACCGCGATGCCGTCGATTACGTCGTTGAGAACGGCCTGATGGAAGGCGTGGGCGGCGACAGGTTCGCTCCCAAGGCTACAACCACCAGAGCGATGATAGTGACCATACTCTGGCGCCTGGAAGGCCAGCCCGAAGCAAAGGGCGAGATGCCCTTCACCGACGTGCCCGATGGCCAGTGGTACAGCGAGCCCATCAAGTGGGCGGCTGAGAACGGCGTGGTCGAGGGTTACGGAAACGGCATCTTCGGCATGAACGACTACATCACCCGCGAACAGTTCGTGACCATACTCTGGCGCTACGCCAAGCTCAAGGACAAGGACGTCTCCGCAGCCGCGAAGCTCGACGGCTACAGCGACGTTTCCGAGATCAGCGGCTGGGCGTCCGAGGCCATGGAGTGGGCTATCGGCAGCGGCCTGATGCAGGGACGCAGCGACAGCGTGCTCGCGCCCAAGGGCAACGCCAGCAGGGCGGAAGCGGCGACCTTCTTCATGCGCTTTAACGAGATGATCAAGTAGTCTGAAAAGAATATCAAACTAACGCATAAAAAAGAGAGGCGGACCTGAGGGTCCGCCTCTCTTCGCATCTTAACGGCCGGCCGCGGCCGCCGTTCTTTATCTACTCATTGCGCTCCAGCAGCATCAAGGCTCCGGGTAAGAGTTCGCAGTTTTCCGCGAAGATCTCGCCGCTCAGGGCGTCGCGCCAGCGGCAAAGGCCCCCAGAGGGGAGCTCGAAGCTCCGGGCGGTCTTTCCTATATTCACCGCCGTGATCACCGCCTCACCGTTTCCCTCGCGTATAAAAGCGTAGGCTCCGTCCGCCGCCAGAAGGGTGCGGCAGCTCCCGTCCTTATAGACCGGATGGGAGCGGCGAAAGCTCCCCAGCTTTTTGTACCACTCGAGGAGCTCCTGATCTTCGCTCCCCCAGGGGTAACAGCGGCGGTTGAAGGGATCGGCGTAGCCCTCCATCCCCGCCTCGTCGGCGTAATAGAGGCAGGGCACGCCGGGCAGGGTGTACTGCAGGGCGGAGGCCTTCATCAGCAGCGCCTTGCCTTCTTTGTATTCTTCGGCGCTGAGCTGCGTGATGGCCTGCAGCTCTTTTGAGATGTCGCTCCTGCGGTTCCTCAAGCCCAGCACGGTCAGTATGCGCATGGTGTCGTGGCTGTCGATGATGTTCATCAGGCAGTCCGTGACTTCTTTTGGGTAGTGCTCCAGCAGGGTCTCGACGGTATAGGAGAGCTCCTCGGCCTGTCCCGAGCGCATGTAGGCCAGCAGGCCGTCCTTGAGGGGATAGTTCATGACGGAATCCAGGCGGTCTCCCTCGAAATAGTTCTTCCTCTCGCTGTAGGATATCTTGCTGGAAGCGTCGTCCCAGACCTCGCCGACGATGATGGCGTCCTTTCTTTCCGCCTTTACCGCCGCGCAGAGCCTGTCGATGAAGAGATTGGGCAGCTCGTCCGCTACGTCGAGCCTCCAGCCCGAGGCTCCCTGCCTGATCCAGTACCTCGCCACGCCGTTCTCGCCGCAGATGAAATCGATGTAATCCTCGTTGAGCTTGTTCACGCGGGGCAGGGTGTCGAAGCCCCACCAGCTCTCGTAGCTCCCGTCGGGGCGGAAATAGTACCAGCCGCGGTATCTGGAGTCGGGATCCTTGTAAGCCCCGCCGCCTCCGTAATGCCCGAACTTGTTGAAATAGACCGAATCGCAGCCGGTGTGCGAGAAGACCCCGTCGAGTATCACGGAGATGCCCATGTCCTTTGCTTTCGCGCAGAGCTCCCTGAAATCCTCAAGAGTGCCGAACATGGGGTCGATCCTGAAATAGTCAGCGGTGTCGTATTTGTGGTTGGAGAAGGCCTCGAAGATGGGGCTCAGATAGATGCAGCTGACGCCCAGGGACTGTATGTAGGGGAGCTTTTCGATCACTCCGCGCAGATCCCCGCCGAAGAAATCGTTGTTCTGCGTGATGCCGTTGGGATCGGGACGGTATTCGGGGAGCCCGCCCCAGTCCCGGCGCAGCTTTTTGCCGGGGAGCTCGATCCACTCGCTGCCGCCGTGGAAGAAGCGGTCGACGAAAATATGATAGAAGCTGCCGCCTTCGATGAACTCCGGGACCTCGTAGTCCCTGAGATACACCGTCTGCTGCCAGCTCTCGCCGGATGCCCCGCACATCACGGGCTCGTTCTCGGGCCCGTTCTTCCTGACGCAGCGGCGGCCT
>JAEEGL014137459.1_pt1 | contig 10058 bp, 6 predicted proteins | sample 9134231 | NCBI WGS metagenome assembly JAEEGL01 (sample SAMN16246548, study PRJNA631951) | gut metagenome | biome: gut microbiome; feature: rumen; material: fiber-attached | host: Bos | place: Iran: Karaj | collected 2018-10 | reverse complement strand
GGTCATATTCCCGCATGATTTCGTTGTATTGGGAACTGGTAAGTGCCATGGTATCTTACAGGGGCTCGGCCGGTGCCTCGCCCTCTCCTCTCTGGGTAAAACTTGTCAGCGGGAGCCGCGGCCCTTGCGAAGGAGCTTTCACTCGAGTTCTGCTTCTTCATCCTCGTCGATCTCGCGCTGAGGGAAGGCGAAGAAGGTGCCGGAAGGGGCCGGCCTGTTCTGCGCAGCGCGGGGAGAAGGAGCGTTCACCTGATGCTGCAGGTCTGCGTTCTGCAGAGCCTCCTTCGTAAATACCCCCTGTGCCTGCCACTGGCGCAGGATACCGTCCGCGTACTTGAAATCGGGCCGGTTCTGCTTCAGGAGCGTGCGGGTGCAGGCTTCTTCTACCATCTCGGCGGAGAAGCCCCAGGTGCGGAACCACCGGTTGAGGTAGTCGCGCTCGACCTTGCCGGGAGCGCGGTTTAAGCCGAAGGCCTTGTTGACGACCTGGAATTCCGTGGTATAGAGGGCGATCTCGTTCGCCGCCTCGGTGCGGGTGGTGATGCCGGCCTTGTGCCAGCCGAGGGCCACCTGCCGGATATAGCTCGGGCGGGAGACGGCCTTCTCGCCGACGCAGTACTCGTAGAGGAAATCGATGAGGTCCTCGGAGAACTCCAACTCCCCGTAGAGGTACTCGATCAGCTCCACATGAGCCTTGCTGACCGGATGGCCGAAGTAGGTCTCGATGACGGAAAAGAGCTGGTCTAAGTCCGCCTCGGGCGCGGCCGGTGCCGCCGGGGGTTCCGGCAGGCGCAGGTTCCGGGCTGCGGAGGAGGCTTCGTCGTCCGCCTCAGGCTCCAGCATGGTCAGCGAGACGATCCGCCCGTCCTCTCCCTGGCGGATGATCAGGAGCCCTTCGCGCTCCCAGTACTGCAGGCCCCGGTAGATGTCCGAGATGGTCTCCCCCAGAAGGTCCGCCAGATAGGTGAGCGAGAGGCGCTCCGGATGGGTCTTCTGGCAGAGGAGAAGACTGAGATAGATCTTCACAAATGTCCCGTTGGCGGCCGGCATGTAGCGGTCGATGAAGACCGTGGAAACCTCCAGATGGGTCGGCTCCTCCGGCGCATGTATCGTAAATGTCCCTTTGTCTGTCATATGGTGTACTGCCCCCTGTTACTGCTTCTGTATCGATAAAAATAGACCGGGGAGATCACCCCCCGGCTATGTCTCTTCTTCGTCTGATGAAAGTCACCTGGTCGGATGAGTCAAGTATAGCACCTCCTGCGGAAAATGCAAATGAGCGGGAGGCGTTCTATCAGGCGCGAATGGAATTGTGGATAATGTGGATAACTTTGTGGAATTCGCCTGCGCTAACCGGAAAAACCTTGATTTTACAGGCAAAAACGGGACCGCCCGCAGGGGTCGGTCCCGGTGAAAATGATCCACAATCGTGCTTTCGACAGGTGACGTCTGTGTTTGTGGATGATGTGGACAACTCATCCCTTAAGCAGGGATTCTCCAATATTTACCACATCTCCGGCGCCCATGGTTATCAACAAATCGCCGGGCATACAATTTTTTAAAATAAATTTTTCGATCTGTTCGAAGGTGGGCAGATACTCGCAGGGAGTGCCCTTCGCGGCGATGAGTTTCTGCAGGTCCGCGGAGGAGATGTCCCCGGGATCCTTCTCTCTGGCCGCGTAGATGTCCGCCAGGATCACGTGGTCCGCCAGGGCGAGCGCGTCCGCAAACTCGTGCAGCAGCTCCTTCGTCCGGCTGTATGTGTGCGGCTGGAAGACGCACCAGACCTTCTTGTGGGAGGTGTGCGCGGTCGCGCTTAAGGTCGCGCGGATCTCGGTGGGGTGATGGGCATAGTCGTCCACGATGGTCACTCCGCCGACCTCGCCCTTGTACTGGAAGCGGCGGTCGGTGCCGTGGAAGGCCGCAAGCCCCTGCAGGGTCTTCGCGCGGTCAATCCCGAGGAAGTCCGCCACGGCGATGGCTGCCAGGGAATTCGTGACATTGTGGTCGCCCGGGACGTGCAGCTGCACCCGATCCTGCGCTTTGCCGCCGCAGAGAAGGGTGTAGGAAGGACATCCGGCAGCGTTGAAGACGACGTCCGCGGCGCTGTAATCGTAGGTTCCCTCGCCCCGGCCGAAGGTCAGGACCTTGCGGCAGGCAAGACCGTCGGTGAAATACGGCAGATTCGGGATGTCCCCGTTGATCACGAGAAGGCCGTCCGCCGGCAGGCGCTCCGCGAAGAGCCGGAAGGAGTGGCGGATGTCGTCGAGATCCTTGAAGAAGTCCAGATGGTCCGCGTCCACATTCAGAATCACGGAGATCTTCGGGTCAAACTTCAGGAAGCTGTTGGTATACTCGCAGGCCTCGATCAGGAAGGAGTCCGTGTGGCCGATGCGAAGGTTCCCGCCGATGGCAGGCAGCATGCCGCCCACGGAGATCGTCGGATCCTTCTCGCCGGCGATGAGGATGTGCGAGAGCATGGAAGTCGTGGTCGTCTTGCCGTGCGTGCCGGCGACCGCCACGGATTCCGCGTAGTTGTGCATCACCTGGCCGACCATCTCGGCGCGGTCCATCATGGGCAGGCCCTGGAGCTTCGCCGCGACGTATTCCGGGTTGTCCGGGCGGATGGCAGCCGTGTAGACGACGACATCAATACCGTCGGTGATGTTGGAAGCGCGCTGGCCGATCTGCACCTTGATGCCCTCGGCGGACATCTCGTCGGTCAGAGGGGAGGCCTTGCCGTCCGAGCCGCTGACCGTGAATCCCGCGTGGTGCAGAAGCTTGGCGAAGCCGCTCATGCTGATGCCGCCGATGCCGATGAAATGGATGTGGCAGGGATGACGGAAATCAAGTTTATACATGGTTGAAAACACCTCTGTTTCGTTTATCGATCTGATGATTATGCTCCGGCTGGGGGAAGAAAACCTCGGTGCGCTCTTCCAAGCCGGCTCACCTTATGATATAATAAATGAACTAAAAACTCAAGGAGCAGCCTATGATTAAGAAAGAAATGATTGCGATGCTGCTGGCGGGCGGCCAGGGTTCCCGTCTGGGGATCCTGACATCCCGGATCGCCAAGCCTGCAGTATCCTTCGGCGGAAAGTACCGTATTATCGACTTTCCTTTAAGCAACTGTATCAATTCGGACATTGATACGGTCGGCGTCCTGACGCAGTATCAGCCGCTGCGGCTCAACACCCACATCGGTATCGGAATCCCGTGGGATCTCGACCGCAACGTGGGCGGTGTGACCATCCTGCCCCCTTATGAGAGAAAGGGCGGGAGCGACTGGTATACCGGCACGGCCAATGCCATTTACCAGAACATGGAGTACATGGAGTCCTATCACCCGGAGTATGTCCTGATCCTGGGCGGCGACCACATCTACAAGATGGATTACCAGGCGATGCTGGATTTCCACAAGGAGCATGACGCGGATATCACGATCGCGACGATCCCGGTGCCGATCGAGGAGGCCAGCCGTTTCGGCGTGGTGATCACCGACGAGGACGGACGGATCCGCGAGTTTGAGGAGAAGCCGGCGCATCCGCGCAGCAACCTGGCGTCGATGGGCATCTACATCTTCAAGTGGGAGGTCCTGCGTGACGCGCTGACGGCCCTGCGCAAGCAGCCGGGCTGTGATTTCGGCAAGCATATCATCCCTTACTGCCACGAGAATGACGGGCGGATCTTCGCCTATGAGTTCCGCAGCTACTGGCGCGATGTCGGAACCCTGCTCTCTTACTGGGAGGCGAACATGGAGCTGATCGACGTGGCTCCGGAGTTCAATCTCTATGAGCAGTACTGGAAGATCTACACGAAGGCCGAGGCGCTGCCTCCGCAGTATGTGGCAGATGACGCGGTGATTAAGGACAGTATCCTGGGAGACGGATGCGAGATCGACGGTACGGTGGAGAGCTCGGTGATCGGCAACGGCGTGGTGATCGGCGAGGGAGCCATCGTGCGCGATTCCATCATCATGAACCATGCGGTGATCGGGGCCGGCTGCGTCGTGGAGAAGGCCATCGTGGCAGAGGATGTCAAGGTGGGCGACGGCGCGGTACTCGGAGGCTTCGGCGAGGAAGAGAACGAGCTGCGCCCGGACATCTATGCGGGCGGCCTGGTGACGGTGGGCGAGCGCTCGGTGATTCCCGCGGGCGTGAAGATCGGCAGGAATACCGTGATCTCCGGTATCACGGAGGCGGATGATTATCCGGAAGGCGTTCTGGCTTCCGGCAGAGCACTGATCAAGGAGGACGAGGAGATTTGAAAGCGATCGGAATTATTTTAGCCGGCGGAAGCGGCAGCCGGATGGGCGATCTTGCAGTCCGCCGGGCGACGGCCGCGATGCCGATGGCGGGCGGTTACCGCGCCATTGATTTTGCCCTGAGCAACATGTCCAACTCCGGAATTGACAAGGTGGAGGTGCTGCCGCAGTTTAACGCGAAGTCGCTGACGGAGCACCTGAATTCCGCCAAATGGTGGGATTTCGGCCGCAAGCAGGGCGGACTCTTCGTGATGCACCCGACGATTACATTTGACAATGACAGCTGGTACCGGGGCACGTCCGATGCCATGATGCAGAACATCGAGTTCCTGAAGAAGAGCCATGAGCCTTATGTGGTGATCGCTTCGGGCGACGGTATCTGCAAGATTGATTTCCGCAAGGTCCTGGCGTTCCACAAGGAGAAGGAAGCGGACATCACCGTGGTGGCCAAGGAGATGCCGGAGGGAACGGATTTCACGCGCTTCGGCGTGATCGTTGCCGGTGAGGACGGCCGTGTGGAGTCGCTGGAGGAGAAGCCGCTGGTGGCGAAGAGCCGGCTGGTCTCCACGGGTATCTACCTGATCCGGCGCAAGCTCCTGATCGAGCTGCTGACCGAGACCTGCGCGGAGGGCCGTTATGATTTCGTGCAGGACATCCTGATCCGGTATAACGCGGTGCGCAAGATCTATGCGTATGTGACGGAGGATTACTGGAATCACGTCACGACGGTGGAGAGCTATTATCAGACGAATATGGACTTCCTGAAGCCGGAGGTGCGGGAGTATTTCTTCCGCCAGTATCCTTCTGTCTACTCGAAGGCGGATGATCTGCCGCCGGCGAAGTACAACTCGGATGCGAAGGTGAAGAACAGCCTGGTGGCGTCCGGAAGTATCATCAACGGCGTGGTCGAGAATTCGGTGCTTTTCCGCAACGCGTATGTTGGCGCGGGCGCGGTGGTGCGCAATTCGGTGATTATGGAGGATGTGTACATCGGGGATAATACGGTGATCGAGAATTGCATTATCGAGAGCCGGAGCTCGCTTAAGAGTGATACGGTGTATGCCGGTGCGGATGGGCAGATCCGTGTGGTGTTAGAAAAAAATTAAGGTGGCGATAGGTGAAGGTAGGCTTTGTTCACCGCCTTGATGATTCGAAGAGTGAAGGAGAAGGGGCGTCGTGTCCCTTCTTTTTCATGCGCACCTTTCGGCTCTATGCCTCGATGCAGCGGCACATAAGCGGCTTCCGGACGCAGCGGGAAGTATATTGAGAAGTTTGGTGCGCTGCTTTCGCAGCGTTCCCACTTAAAGCAAAGCGGTTCTGAACCTTTGGTTCAACCGCTTTGTTTCATGTGGGAATTTCACCAAACTTCTTTCTGCTTCGCGAGCTGCGTCGGTCACCCGCTAAGTGCCGGCACTCGGCAACGGCCTGAAAAAGAAGGGAAAGCACGACGCTTTTTCGTCGTGCCAGTCGAGAATTCGCGGCGCGTATTCTTTGGTTGGAGGGAAGCCCATCCGCACCTTTGCTGTGCCTGTCGTGCTAGTCTGGGATTCGAGAGCATCATGTCTTTTCTCCTCGCCTGAGACGGCTCGTCGAAAAGTACATGATGCTTACATAGTCTTGCTAGTCTGGGATTCGCCTGCCATATCCCCTGGCTCCGTGATTCGAGGGGGGAAGGGGATGAAAGCAAGATTATTTGTGCGAGTCTGGGTTTCATTTGCCATATTCCCTGACTCTGGGAGTCGAGGGGGGAAGTGAATGAAAGCAAGACTGAAAAAGAAAGCACTTTCTTCCGGGAGCGTTTCGGCCTGGGGAGGAAAGTGCTTTTTTGTTCTGAGTCGGATGCTTTCGGGAACTGCGGCTCAGGTTTTGTTCTTTTTATTTGCGAGGTCTGCGGCCCGGCGGAGCAGGGGCTTCGCGGCGCGGGGGCGGAGGGGCTTCTTGGCCTGCCGGCGTTCGGAGAGTGCCTCGTAGCGGGAGGTGATGCCTCCGGCTTCGGCGGCGGTGACGATGCGGCTGGTCTTCACGGCGAAGTAGTGCATGTCGGGTGTGCGCTTGAGGTGCAGCTTGCCCTCGACGTAGCCGTGTTTCTTGCAGGTTCCGAGGCAGTAGTAGTTCTTGACGTTGCCGGAGAACCAGTGGACCTCGCGGGTGAGGCGGGCGCCGCAGACCGGGCAGGTCAGGGTGATGACGCTGTGGGCGCGCATCAGCTCTTCCCGGCGGCTGTATTCGCGGGAGATGAATTCGGAATAGTCCTCGTAGTTGAGGTAGATCTCTTCCGCCTTCGTCAGGGGGTGCCGGTAGTAATCGACCGAGAAGCTCTTCAGGACCTGCGTGAGGTCGAGGCGCCGGAAGACTTCGGCGGTGTATCTGGCGTCGTCCAGGGCGTCGTGGAAGGGACGGTCCTGGGGGATCTCCAGGCGGTTGACGGCGTACTCCAGGGTGCGGGCCGTGGGCTCGTCGTAGATCTTGCCGAAGACCTGCTGGAGGTTGTAGTAGAGGACCGGCTTGGTGAAATACCGGGCGATCCCGTAGTAGGCGAGGTTGCGCTGGATCTCGGTCAGGTCCATCGAGCCCCAGGTGCAGAAGCGGTAGCCTCTGCCGCACCAGGTGAAGAATTCCTCGATGACCTCGGGGAAGGACTTCGCCTGTTTCAGGTCCTTGTATGTGATGCCCAGGAGTTCCCGGGTCTTGTAATGCAGCTTCGGATAGACCTGGGGCTTGATGTAGGAACGGAATTCACCGATGATCTCGCGGGCGCTGTTTAACTTGACGGCGCCGATCTCGATGATCTCGAAGGGCATGGCTTCATTCTGCCCGGTTTTGCCTTCCGGGTGGCCGTTCCACTCCAGGTCGAGAATGATAAAATTAGTTGCCAGTTCTGACATGTACTGCTCCTGTCCTTGTACGGCCGAGGGCGCTTCGGAAGTGTCCGCGGACCATCCTTGTGGTGTCTGCATGAATTATAACACAAACGATTATTGACATAAAGGGCGAAATCTGCTTAAATGTACAGGTATCCGAAAGCGCTTTCAGGCGCATAGGATCAACGTTTTTCGAATTTTTGGCAAGGGAAGATTTATTGTATGACAAATCAATTTGATCAGGTAAATAAGGACGACTTTAAGAAGAGCGTGGAGAATTATTGCCGCGTTCTTTGCCGTAAGTCGATTGATAAAGCGAGCCGCCAGCAGCAGTATCAGGCGGTGGCCTATGCGGTTAAGGATATCGTGGTGGACCACTGGATGGAGACCCACCGCAGATTCGTCGATCAGGACGCGAAGATCGTCTACTATCTCTCGATGGAATTCCTGATGGGGCGCGCGATGGGCAACATGATTCTGAACCTGAAGGCGAGCCAGCCGATCCGGCAGGCGCTGGAGGAGCTGAACCTGAACCTCGAGGATATGGAAGAGGAAGAGCCGGATCCGGCTCTGGGCAACGGCGGTCTCGGCCGTCTGGCCGCGTGCTTCCTGGATTCCCTGGCGACGCTGGGCTATCCGGCGTACGGCTGCGGCATCCGTTATAAGTACGGTATGTTCAAGCAGAAGATCCAGGACGGCTACCAGGTGGAGGCGCCGGATAACTGGTTAAAGCACGGATATCCGTTTGAGATCAAGCGCCCGGAGTACGCGAAGGAGATCAAGTTCGGCGGCTACATCCGCATGGTGCGTGACGAGAACGGCAGAGAGCATTTCAGCCAGGAGAATTATCAGTCGGTCCTTGCGGTTCCGTATGACCTGCCGATCGTGGGCTACGGCAACGGCGTCGTGGATACGCTGCGCATCTGGGATGCGGAGGCGATCGACGATTTCAGCCTGGAGTCATTTGACAAGGGCGATTACCACAAGGCGGTGGAGCAGCAGAACCTGGCCAACACGATCACCGAGGTTCTCTATCCGAACGACCATCACAGCGCCGGCAAGGAGCTGCGCTTAAAGCAGCAGTATTTCTTCGTGTCCGCGTCCCTGCAGACCGCGGTGGAGCGCTACATGGAGAATCATGACGATATCCACGGCCTGGCGGAGAAGGTGGTCTTCCAGATGAACGACACGCATCCGACCGTGGCGGTGGCCGAGCTGATGCGTATCCTGCTGGATGATTATTTCCTGCATTGGGATGAGGCCTGGGCGATTACGTCGAAGGCATGTGCATATACGAACCACACGATCATGAGCGAGGCTCTGGAGAAATGGCCGCTGGAGCTCTTCTCCCGCCTGCTGCCTCGTGTCTACCAGATCATCGAGGAGATCAACCGCCGTTTCGTGGCGCAGATCAGCCAGATGTATCCGGGAGACCAGCGCAAGATCGAGAAGATGGCCATCATCTACGACGGAAAGGTGCGTATGGCGCATCTGGCCATCGCGGGCAGCTTCTCTGTCAACGGTGTGGCGAGACTGCACACCGAGATCCTGGAGAAGCGCGAGCTGAGGGATTTCTACGAGATGACGCCGGAGAAGTTCCACAACAAGACCAACGGCATCACGCAGAGACGTTTCCTGCTGCACGGCAACCCGCTGCTTGCGGCGTGGGTCACCAGCAAGATCGGGGATGACTGGATCACGAATCTGTCCCATATCGAGAACCTGGCGATCTACGCGGAGAACGAGCTTTGCCGCAGAGAGTTCATGCATATCAAGTACCAGAACAAGCTGCGCCTGGCGAAGTATATCAAGGAGCACAACGGTATCGACGTGGATCCGAGATCGATCTTCGACGTGCAGGTCAAGCGTCTGCATGAGTACAAGCGCCAGCTCCTGAACATCCTGCATGTGATGTATCTGTACAATGAGCTGAAGATGCACCCGGATATGGAGATGTATCCGAGGACATTTATCTTCGGCGCGAAGGCTTCGGCCGGCTACGCGACGGCGAAGAACATCATCAAGCTGATCAACAACGTGGCGGATGTCGTGAACAACGACAAGACGATCGGCGGCAAGATCAAGGTGGTCTTCATCGAGAACTACCGGGTATCCAACGCGGAGCTGATCTTCGCGGCAGCGGATGTCTCTGAGCAGATCTCCACGGCCAGTAAGGAAGCTTCCGGCACCGGCAACATGAAGTTCATGCTGAACGGAGCGATCACGCTGGGCACCATGGACGGAGCGAACGTTGAGATCGTCGAGGAGGTCGGCGAGGAGAACGCGGTGATCTTCGGCCTCAGCGCGGAAGAGGTCATGGCGTACGAGAAGAACGGCGGCTACAATCCGAGAGACATCTACAACAATGATTATGATATCCGTACGGTGGTCACGCAGCTGATCAACGGACAGTACTCCCCGGAGAATCCGGATCTGTTCCGGAACCTGTACGAGTCTCTGCTGGACCGTAAGGGATATGATCCGGCGGACCGGTATTTCATCCTGAAGGATTTCAAGTCCTACGCGGACGCGCAGAAGAGGATTGAGGCGAAGTATCTGGATGCAGAGGGCTGGGCCCGTTCCGCGATCCTGAATGTCGCGCATTCCGGCAAGTTCAGCTCCGACCGTACCATCGAGGAATACTCGAAGGAGATCTGGCATCTGGACAAGCTGGAGATGTAATCCGATATTGATAGACAAAGCGGCGTGTGAATGAACGAAGGTTTTTCACACGCCGTTTTTTTGTCCGGATGAGGGATGCCGCAATCCGGGAGGAAGGGCACGCGAAAAAAGTGACAGTCCCTGCAGGAAAATCTCGTCCGGGGACAAGAAAATGAGGCGAACTCGTCGCATTTTCCAGAGCAATATGTTAAAATTTAATTTAGTATTGTTATGAGTGGGGCTGTGAGAAAGGCGGATGTCGGATGTCG
>JAEEGL013994091.1_pt1 | contig 10058 bp, 9 predicted proteins | sample 9134231 | NCBI WGS metagenome assembly JAEEGL01 (sample SAMN16246548, study PRJNA631951) | gut metagenome | biome: gut microbiome; feature: rumen; material: fiber-attached | host: Bos | place: Iran: Karaj | collected 2018-10 | reverse complement strand
CTTCAGGAAGTGGAACAGGCCGATGTTGTAATCCTGACGGTGATCGGCGTCGGAAAAGGGAAGAACGAGATTTCCCTCGAGGTAGGCTTCCGGCCCGTAACGGGCGATGGCGCGTACCTTCTCCCGCTTGAAGAAATCGATCTCTCCGTTCGTGTAGTCCCGGAGGAGCGCGGCGGCGCAGACGAAAGCGCCGAAGCCGTAGGACCAGTACATGGGGCCTTCCCGGCAGTAACCGTCATCCTGGTAGCTTGAGAGGAACTTCTCGAGGGATTCGAGCAGATCCGGCAGGACTTCGGCGAGCTCCCCGCCGAGCCCCAGGTAGATGAAGGTGGCCAGGACGCCGTTCGCGCAGACCGCGGACCAGTTGCTCTTTCCCCACCATTTGACGGGCTCGGTGCGGTATGGCGTCACGATGCGGCGCTTCAGTTCGTATTCCATCCGGGCAGTGACTTCCGGATCCAGCCGGTCCCGAAGGAGATAGTGGAGTTCGGAGAGCATGAACGCCGTCTCAGAGGCGAACAGATCGATGCGCGTGATCTCTTCCGGGATCGTGTGTGTCGCCGGGATGTGGGCGGGCAGCACCCAGGTGTACTCCTCGCAGACCGCGCAGAGCGCGTCCTCCAGATCGGTCAGGTATTCGTCGCGGCCTGACAGGACCAGTCCGGCGAATACGTCGCACCGCTTCCGCAGATCGAAGTAGTAGGTTTCATATTCCGGCCGTGTCCCTTTCTGGTGGTAGAGCCTGAAAACGGAATGGGGGATGACCGGGATGGGTCTGGCGCGGTATTCCTCCGCCAGACGGGGGAAATCTTTCAGATAGCGTCTGGTGAACCGGTTGTCCGGGATCCGGGTCTGGATGCCGCTGAGCATGTTTTCCTCCTCATGGATTGAACCGCTGAATTCCGGCGGCGGCTCGGGCCGTCGCCGGTTTCATTATATGGGCGGCGGCCGGATTTGTCAAGGCGCTCCAGGCCGGGGGCCGGGCGGACGGCTTTTCCTGTTCCGCTTCACTTTGATATTGACGGCGGACCGATTCTCCAATATAATATGTATGATTATATTTGGGAATGTATTAGATGCAGGCACAAGCATGCTCACCCCGTTCTTCGGGCAGATCGGAGGCGTGACTCATATGGATCAAGGAAACGGAAAAGGGCTTGCACGGTATCTCTCTTCCGTGGATGTCTGGGCGATGGCCTTCGGCTGCATGGTCGGCTGGGGCGCTTTTGTCATGCCCGGTACGACGTTTCTCCCGATCGCGGGGCCTGCCGGTACGTTCATCGCACTGGTGATCGGCCTTCTCATCATGCTGGTGATCGGCTACACCCTCTCCTTCCTGATGAAACGGTCTCCCCGCACAGGGGGCATCTACTCCTTCACGAAGGAAGCGTTCGGCCGCGACCACGCGTTTCTGTGCTCCTGGTTCCTGTGTCTGTCCTATCTGACGATCGTCTTCCTGAACGGGACGGCGCTCTTCACGATCATCCGGACACTGCAGGAGGATGCGGCGGAAGGGACTCCGCTCTATAACGTGGCCGGGAACGATATCTACCTGCGTGAAATCGCACTGTCCGTCGGCGCGCTCGTCGTCGTCGGACTCCTGTTCATCGCGGCGAAGCCCGTCCTTCAGCGTCTGCATACCGTCCTGTCCGTTATCCTGCTGGCCGGCGTCGTGGTGACGGCGGTCGTCTGTCTGCCGAACCTGCCTCTGAAGGAGATGTTCGGGTCCTTCGGCTATCAGGATGTGAGCAGAGGACACGCCGTCTTCAGTCTGATCATCCTCGCGCCGTGGGCTTTCGTCGGTTTTGAGATCGTTTCCTTCGAAACGGCGCATTTCCGTTTCCCCGTCAAGCGGACCAAATGGGTCATGCTCATTGCCATTCTCCTGGCAGGATTCGTATATATCGCCATGACGTTCGTGAGCATCACCGCCGTGCCGGACGGATACGCAGGCTGGGCGGACTATATTGCCGATCTCGGCAACCTGAGCGGGTTCACGTCCGTTCCGACCTTCCACGCGGCGCAATCGGTCCTCGGACGGCCCGGTCTCATCGTTCTCGGGATAACGGCGCTGGCCGCGATCCTGACCGGGATCATCGGAGCCTACCGGGCTACCATGCGCGTCCTCTCGACCATGGCGGAGGACAAGATCCTCTCGGACAGATTCTCGAAGACGTCCTACAGCATCCTTTTCATCATGATCCTTTCCGTCGTGATCGCGTTGCTGGGACGCAATACGCTCATCTGGTTCGTCGACCTGACCTCCTTCGGGGCCATCGTCGCCTATGCCTACACTTCGGCAGCCGCCTTCAAGATCGCCCGGATCGAGAAGAACCGCAGGGTCATGGCGGCGGGTCTGGCCGGGACCGTCATCTCCGCCGCGTTCGCGCTGGTCCAGCTGGTGCCGCGTCTCGCCGCGATCGAGGCCATGGGAAGCGAGGCGTTCCTGCTCCTGTCTCTCTGGTGCCTCCTCGGCTTCGTATTCTATTGGAGAACGGTCAAGCGCAGCCCGCTGACCGAGCACAGCGGCATGTCCGTCTCCGGGACGGTGCTCTTCGCTCTTCTGGTCTATGCCGCCCTGATGTGGATCGGCAAGCTGCTGGCGTCCAGGGAGGATCTCGAGACGGTTCGTTCGACGCTCCTTCTGGACGGCGCCATCCTGATCCTGATCGTGTTCGTCGGTCTCATGGTCATGCTGTATATCCAGAATCTGGTCCGGGTCCGGCACGAAGCGGTCGAGCGGGAAAAGATCCGCGCCGTGGAGGGAAATCTCGCGAAGAGCCAGTTTCTGTTCAATATGTCCCACGATATCCGTACGCCGATGAATGCGATCCTGGGCTATACGAGGCTCGCGCGGAACGAGGACGTCTCCGATACCGTGAGCGGCTACCTGACGAAGATCGAAACGTCCGGCGAGCGTCTTCTGGATTTGATCAACGACGTCCTGGAGATGAGCCGGATCGAGAACGGGAAACTGGAACTGGCGTTCGGACTGGCCGACCTCGGGGAGATCTTCCGGGACATGCACGACCTGTTCGCCGGTCAGATGAGGCAGAAGGGCCTCGACTTTTCCGTCCATTCCGATCAGGTGAAGGACCGTTTCGTCTGGTGCGACCGGAAGAACCTGAACCGGGTCCTCCTGAATCTTCTGTCCAACGCATACAAGTTCACACCGGAGGGCGGGTCGGTATCCGCCTCGATCTGGGAAACGGGAACCTCCGATGACGGATACGCGTCTTATGAGATACGGGTACGGGATACCGGTATCGGAATGTCGCCCGAGTTCGCAGAGAAGATGTTCAACGCGTTCGAGCGTGAGAGAAGTTCCACGGAAAGCGGACTGGAGGGAACCGGTCTCGGTCTCGCCATCACCAAGAGCATCATCGATCTGATGGACGGAAGCATCGACGTTCTGACCTCGCCCGGCGGCGGGACGGAAGTGATCGTGCGGTTCAAATTCCGCCTCGCGTCGGAGGAGGACCTCGAAAGGGAAGCGAAGGATAGTGAGAAGGAACCGGACGAAGCGGAGAGCCTTGCCGGACGGCGGGTCCTTCTCGTTGAGGACAACGCGATCAACGCGGAACTGGCCCGGATGATCCTCGAACAGATGGGGATGGAGGTCGATACCGCGGAGAACGGAAAGATCGCGGTGGAGCGGATCGAGCAGTCCGGGGCGTGTGCGTACGACGTCGTGCTGATGGACATCCAGATGCCGGTGATGGACGGATACACGGCGACGCGGCAGATCCGCGCGCTTTCCGATCCTGCGCTGGCGTCGGTCCCGATCCTGGCCATGACGGCCAACGCCTTCCAGGAGGACGTGAAGGCAGCGGAAGACGCCGGGATGCAGGCCCATATCCCCAAGCCCATCGACGTGGATACCCTGGAAAAGACCCTGAAGACGGTTCTCCGGAGGGACGACCGATGAACGGGACGCGCCATTCCGGTTACGCAATAGAACGGATCCTTACTGAGAAACACCCCGGGACCGCTGACGGTCCCGGACGTACGGGAGGTTTTGACGAATGAAAGAGACCCAGACGAAGTTCCGGCCGTCCGCCGAGAAGAGGCGGATCCTGATCGTCGAGGACGAACTGATCAATCGGGAGATCCTGAGGGCCTATCTGGAGGACTTCTATGAAGTCGTCATGGCGGAGACCGGTGCGGAGGCGATGGAGCGGATCGATTCCGGCACCGAAACGCTCAGCCTGGTCCTGCTGGACCTGAACCTCCCCGATATGAATGGCCTGGAAGTCCTGCGCAGGATCAATGCAGATCCGAAATGCGCGAGACTCAGCGTGATCGTGATGACCATGGACAACGAGGCTGAAGTGGAATGCCTGACGCTCGGCGCGATCGACTTCATCCCGAAGCCGTATCCGCAGCCGAAGGTCATGCTGGCCCGTATCCGCCGGATCATCGAGCTCTCCGAAGACAGGGACACGCTCCAGTGGACGGAGCGCGATCATCTGACGGGACTCTACAACAAGGATTTCTTCTTCCGGTACGTCTCCCGCCTCGACATCTATCACAGGGATTTCCCGACGGATGCGGTCGTACTGGACGTCAATCATTTCCGTACCATCAACGAGCGGCACGGCAAGGCCTACGGGGATGAGATCCTCCGGCGGCTGGCCGCGAAGGCGCTCGAACTGATGGAGAAAGAGGGAGGGATCGCCTGCCGCAGCGAGGCGGACACCTTCCTGATCTACTGTCCGCACCGTGAGGACCACAGCAAGCTGCTGGAGGCGCTGACGGTCCATATGGACGAGGACGGGAACGGCGACAACCGGATCCGTCTCCGGATGGGCGTCTATCCGGACGTTGACAAGGAGATGGACGTGGAGCGGCGGTTCGACAGGGCGAAGATGGCGGCCGACTCCGTCAAGGAAAACGCGACGAATATGATCGGCTTCTACGATCATTCCATGCATGAGGCGGAGCTTCTCTCCGCGCAGCTGGTCGAGGATTTTTCAGCGGCTCTGAGAGAAAAGCAGTTCATGGTGTATTATCAGCCGCAGTTCGACGTCCGTGCCGACGAGCCGCGCCTCAGCGGCGCGGAGGCGCTGATTCGCTGGCGCCATCCGGAACTCGGAATGGTCGGGCCGGGCAGGTTCATCCCGCTGTTCGAGAAGAACGGTCTCATCCAGACGCTGGATCAGTACGTCTGGACCGAAGTGGCGGCGCAGGTGAAGGACTGGAAAGAGAGGTTCGGCATATCGCTGCCGGTATCGGTCAACGTCTCCCGCATCGATCTGTACGATCCGCACCTGAGCGATACGCTGCAGCGTCTCATCACTGAAAACGGACTGAGCTATGACGAGATGCTCCTGGAGATCACGGAATCCGCCTACGCGGAGGACGCCCAGCAGATCATTGACCGGGTGAACGCGCTCCGCGATCTCGGTTTCCGCATCGAGATGGACGACTTCGGCTCGGGTTACTCGTCGCTCGGCATGCTTTCCGCGCTTCCGATCGACGTTCTCAAACTGGACATCCAGTTCGTGCGCAGCGCGTTCAGGGATCAGCAGGACACCAGGCTGCTGGAAGCGATGATCCAGCTGGCGGAATCCTTCGAGGTCCCGACGGTCGCGGAGGGAGTCGAGACGGCCGAACAGGCCGCAGTCCTCAAATCGATGGGATGCGACTACGTGCAGGGATATTATTTCTCCCGGCCGATCCCGCCTCAGGATCTGGAAGTCTTCATCCGGAAAAGGAAGACCCAGGCGGAACCGGAGCAGGCGGTCCTGCAGGAAAAGGAAGAGATGCGGGTCGATCATCTGACCGATCCGCTGACCGGACTCTTCAACGCGGAGGCGTTCGACCTCCTGTTCCACGACGGGGAGCACCGGCCGGGCGCGGTCCTTCTGGCGGAGGTCGCCGGATATGCCGATCTGAAACAGGAAAAAGGTCAGGCCTATGCCGACCGGGTCGCGTGCCGCGTCGCGGACGAGCTGCGCGAAGGCTTTATGACCTCGGGGTATATCTGCAGGATCCAGGAAGACGAATATGCCGTGCTCGCGACACACGCGACCGGGACGGGCAAGGATCATTTCTTCATGCGGATCGGGGAAACGATGCGTCATCTCCAGACGGAACGGGACGGACTCGAACCGGTCCGCCTGAACGTCGGTTTCGCGTTCCCGGACCCGGAAATACCGGAAGACGGCGTCTTCCGTGACGCCGGCACCGTGCTGCGTCATCTGAAGGATGCGCGCCAGCACGGACAGAGCGGTATCTGAACCGCAGGATCATCATCTGAGGAAGGGAGGGGGACATCGTGAGACATGCCGGCCGGCTCCGGCCGATCGTTCTGACGCTCTGTCTGACGCTGTGCGCCTGCGCATCGCCGCCGGCGGAAGCGCCTGAGACCGTGACCCCCGAACCCGTCCGATCCGCCGAGACGGAGTTCGTTCCGTACGAGACGCCGCCCATCGCGCTGTCCGCTTTCCATCCCGACAAGGCGGAAGGCCGGGACGGCGTGCTGATCGATCTTTCAGCCGTCGGTGACGGGTATGTGGCCGTGTCGGCGGTTTCCGAACACCGGCTCAAGTTTCAGGCGCTGAAGGATGAGTTGACCTATACCTACAACATCGCGTCGGACGGGACGCCGTCCATCTTTCCGCTCCAGTGCGGAGACGGACTGTACACGTTCCGCGTCATGGAGAACGTGGCGGAGAGCCGTTACGCGCAGCTCTACGCGACAGAATGCATCGTGGTCCTGACAGATGAGTTTCAGCCCTTTCTGAGACCGAGCGATTACGCGGACTACGGAGTCGACTCCGTCTGCGTCAAGACCGCGTCACGTCTCGCAGCCAACTGCGGCTCCCCGCTGGAGATCGTCCGCGCGGTCTACGACTTCGTATGCGCGACCGTGACGTACGACTCTGAAAAGGCCTCTACCGTCCAGGCGGGCTACATGCCCGTCCCGGACGATACGCTCCTCTCGGGAAAAGGGATCTGTTTCGACTATGCCTCTCTCACGGCCGCCATGCTCCGCAGCCAGAGCATCCCGACCAAACTGATCTTCGGCTATGTGGCGCCGAACGATCTGTATCACGCCTGGAACATGTTCTATACGGAGGAGAGCGGCTGGGTGACGGTCAGTTTCGAGACAGTGAGCGACACCTGGGTCAGAATCGACTTGACATTTTCCGCCGGTGGCGCGCCCGACGAGTTCGTCGGGGACGGCAGTCACTATTCGGATGTATATTTCTATTGACGGAGGATCGACATGAGCAGGAAGAAACTGGATGAACTCGGCGTCAGCGCTTTTTGCGAGAGCATGGCGATGATGGTCCAGTCCGGGATCCGGACCGACGAGGCGATCGATCTTCTTCAGAGCGAGAGCCACGGCGGCGGGGTGCTCGAAGAGGCGCTGGGCAGTATGAAAACGATGGTGGAAGGGGGAGAGTCCCTTTCGGAAGCCATGAAGAGCACGGACGTGTTCCCGGATTTCGCCGTTCAGATGGTGGAGGCAGGGGAGACCTCCGGCCGCCTCGAGAACACGCTGTTCCGCCTGTCGCGCTATTACGCCGAACAGAAAACGATCACGGAAAAGCTGAGAGGCGCCGTGACGTACCCGGCGGCCATGCTCGTTCTCATCGTCGCGGTCCTGACCGTGATGCTGACGATCGTTCTTCCGGCCTTCCGGTCCGTCTACGACCGGATGACCGGTTCGCTTGCCGCCTCCTCCTATTCCTACATCCGCTGGGCGACCGTGATCTGTGCGGTCGCGCTGGCCGTCATGGCGCTGGCGGCGGTCGCGCTGCTTGCCGGGCTCATCCTCTGGAAAAGCGGCAGACGCGGCCCGGTACTGGCGTTTCTCAAACTGTTCCCGCGCTGCCGGTCCATCATCGAAACGAACGCGCTCTTCCGCTTCACCTCCGCCGTCGGCACGTTTCTCGCCAGCGGCGAGATGCAGGACGAGGCGGTAGAGAAGAGCATCCCTATGGCGGACGACGAACGGACGGAAGAGAAACTGAAACGCATGGCGGCCAGGATGGAAGAGGGCCACAGCATTGCCCAGGCCGCCTATGACGAGGGGCTGTTCGAGCCGGTCTACGGGCGCATGCTGCTCGCGGGCGAGCGGAGCGGCGACCTGGAGCGGGTTCTGGACCGCCTGACGGGCCTTCTGGAGGAGGACGTCTCCGACCGGGTCGACCGTCTCGTCGGGATCGTCGGACCCGTTCTCTCCGGGATCTTGATGGTGACGATCGGACTGACGCTCATCAGCGTGATGCTTCCGCTGATCGGCATGATGAACGCCGTCGGCTGAGGAGGTTCACGGTGTATACGGACAGAAAAAAGAAGATCACCGGCAAGATCGTCCTTGCCGGCGCCGTGCTGCTGACCGTTCTGCTGACGATCCTGATCTTCGGCGGATCGGGACGCGACGTCAGCGAGGAAGGGGCTGCGGCGATCTGTGAAACGGTACGGCGCGGCGCGCTTCAGTGCTACGTCGTGGAAGGCGTGTATCCGCCGGATCTGCAGTATCTCTGCGACAATTACGGTATTCAGGTGAATACGGAGGACTATTATGTGGTCTATGACTGCTTTTCCTCCAATCTGCCGCCGACCGTCCGGGTCGTCGGCCGCAACGCATAAAACCGGAAGGGAGGGGAAAGCTTGAAAAGAAGCGGAAGCAATACGTCCCAGTATCTGTCCGTCGGCGTCGCGGCCCTGTTTCTGACGGGCTTCCTCCTGCTGGTCGTTTTCGGCGCCAGGAGCTACCGCGGTATCGTGGAGAGCCAGTACGGAAACATGGACGGGCGGAGCCTGACGGCCTACATCGTATCCAGCGTGAAAGCGAACGATACGCGCGGAGCCGTCGGAGTCGAAGAGTCCGAGTACGGTCAGGTCCTGACCGTGACGGACGGCGATTCCGGCTACGCCATGCGCTACTACCGGTATAACGGACAGCTGGTCGAGGACTTCGCACGCGCCGGCGCGCCCCTTGCCCCCGGCGATTCCCAGGCGATCGCGCCGACCGACGTCTTTACCGTCGAGTCGGACGGCGGTCTCCTGATCGTCACGACCGACGCGGGGCGCACGCTGCTGTACCTGCACGGCGGAGAGGAGGATGAACCGTGAAGAAACAGGGAATGACATCCTTTTATCTCGAGGCTCTTCTTCTGACGGTGGTGTTCGTCGCCGTGATCCTCGTTCTGACAGGCGTCTTCGGCGCGGCCGGAACGGTGAGCGCCAGGGCGGGCCGGCTGAATCAGGCCGTCACGCTCGCGTCCAACGCGGCGGAGGCCGTCGCGGCGACGGAGTCGCTGGACGAGGCCGCGGCGCTGCTGGACGAAGGCGGAAACGTCCGGACCGGAGAGGACGAGCTGGAGGCGGACTACCGCTCGGACGGCACGCCCGCCGCCGAAGGAGACTGGGCGCTCCGTCTGACGGTCCGGGTCGATCCCGCGGCGGAGGAAGATCCGCTGCGTCAGGTCAGCATCGAGGTCCGCGAGCACGGGAAGGACGAACCGGTCTACTCGATCAGAACGGCATGCCGGAAGGGGGCGGGCTCATGAAACAGACACCCATCCGGCTGGGACCGCTGGCGCTTCTGCTGGCGGTGATCAGCATCTGTCTCACGATCCTCGCGATCCTTACCTTCACGACGGCCAGGGCGGACCTCCGTCTGGCGGAGAAGTACGCTGAAACGGTCGAGACGCGATGGGCGCTCGAAGGACAGGGGCAGGAATACCTGGACCGGCTGAACGCCGGGACGGAAACGGTTCCGGGGACTGACGAAGACGGCACGATCCGGCATGATCTGGAACTGAACGGGGTCGTGCTCCACATCGGCCTGGCGCCGGACGGCGCCGGCGGCTACCGCGTGACCTCGTGGCGTCTGGAGAAGACCTGGGAACAGAACGATACGATCGACAATCTCTGGAGCGGCAGCTTCGGAAAGGGAGAGTGAACGAATGAAGATTCTGGATATCCTTCAGAAATCAGTCGAAGCGGGCGCGTCGGACATTTTTCTCGTCGCCGGCCTTCCGGTGACGTTCAAGTGCGACGGCCGCCAGAAACGGCTTGAAGCCGGCATGCTGATG
>JAEEGL013838183.1_pt1 | contig 10058 bp, 10 predicted proteins | sample 9134231 | NCBI WGS metagenome assembly JAEEGL01 (sample SAMN16246548, study PRJNA631951) | gut metagenome | biome: gut microbiome; feature: rumen; material: fiber-attached | host: Bos | place: Iran: Karaj | collected 2018-10 | reverse complement strand
CCTCGAGAAGGCGGACAGGCCCTGCATAGTGGCGATAGATGAGTTCCAGCAGATCTCCCGTTATCCGGAGAAGAACGTTGAGGCGCTCCTGAGGACACAGATCCAAAAAATGAATAACTGCCATTTCATATTCTCCGGCAGCAACCGGCATATCCTGGAGCAGATGTTCTCTTCATATTCGAAGCCTTTCTACAACAGCGCCCAGCCCGTTCATCTGGGATGCATCGAGCGGTCGAAGTATGTGGATTTCGTCGTGAGGAATTTCGGCGAAGCCGGGATTGAGATCTCTGCGGAAGTGGTCGGAGACTGCTACGACCAGTTCGAGGGATACACTTACTACAATCACAAGGTCTTTCACGATATCTTTGCGTTTGCCGCTCCCGGGAAAGCCGTGGACAGTGAAACGGTAAGGAAGACCATAGATGCAATCCTTGAGGAGAACGGACATACATATTCCGAGATCATGTCATCTCTCCCCATCCCGATGAAGCAGATGCTGGCGGCCGTGGCGAAGGAGAACCCCGCCAGGAAACCTATGTCGGGTGCATTCGTGAAAAGGAATGCCCTCCCTTCACCAAGCTCGGCGCAGAAGGCCATCGCCAAACTGCTTGACGAGCAGCTCATAACCTACCGTGTTGTCGATAACGAAAAGGAATACAGCATAACGGACAAGTTCTTCGAGCGCTGGTTGAGGGAAACCTACTGATGTGGGTTTTAGAGCGTCCGGCGGATTATCCGTATATTTGAACGTTAATCCAAAGACAATGAGACGATATCTGATTGGAATACTCCTTGCGCTCCTTTGCGCCTTTGGCGCCTGCACCCGGCAGGACCCTGTGCCGGTCCAGCCCGTGCTTCAGGATGGCGAGTGGACTGGGACCGGTGAGGGAAGAAGCGGAACCATACTTATCAAAATGACCGTCCGGGATCACAGGATTACGGACATCGTGGTGGTAAGCCAGTCGGAGTCCTCCTTCGCCCAGGAAGCCATCAGGAAGATGGTTTCCCGGGCCATTCAGAAGCAGGCCATTCTTGGCGATGTGGACGCAGTGTCAGGGGCAACCCTTACCAGTAACGGCGTGATTGAGGCCGTCAATATGGCCATCCGTGCGGCCCTGGGGCAAGGTAATTCCGGGAAGACGGCCTACAGGGACGGGAACTGCGACATTGTTGTGGTGGGTGCCGGTGGAGCGGGGCTATCCGCCGCCGTGGAGGCGGCATCGGGCGGGAATCTCCGCATCATAGTCCTGGAGAAGCAGGGTATCCTTGGCGGGAATACCAACTACTCCACCGGAGGCATCAATGCGGCCGGTACGGAGGCCCAACGGACGCTGGGCATCACCGACACCCCGGACCTCTTCTATGAGGATACGATGAAAGGCGGCAAGCAGAAGAATATCCCATCGCTTGTGAGGAGCCTTGTAGACCACGCCGCCGCCACCGTCGCCTGGCTGTCCTCGCTGGGGGCCGATCTAAGCGATGTGGGCCTTATGGGCGGGAGCAGCGTCAGGCGGACGCATCGGCCCAAGGGAGGCACGGCCATCGGCCCTCACCTTATGAAGGTCCTGAGGGAGGCATCGGCCAAGTCCAATGTGGAGATCCGTACGTCAAATAAGGTAGTGGGACTTCTTACGGAAAACGGGGCCGTCACCGGCGTGAAGGTGGAGGACGCCAGCGGCAATACTTACCGCCTCAGCGCAAAGGCTGTGGTGATAGCAACCGGCGGGTTCGGAGCCAATCTTCAGATGGTAACCAGTTACCAGCCGTCCCTGTCCGGTTTTGCCACCCTCAACCATCCCGGGGCCACCGGCGATGCCTTCTCCTGGCTCTCCGACGTTGGAGGAAGTACCGTCCATATGGAATATATCCAGATACATCCCACGGCTGAGGCCGATAACCATATCCTAATCACCGAGGCCGTCCGCGGAAACGGGGCCATCCTGGTGAACAGGGCTGGGAACCGGTTCGTGAACGAGATGGACACGCGCGACGTAGTATCGGCCGCCATCCTCAGGCAGGAGGGAGGCGATGCCTTCCTTGTGTTTGACCAGAGCGTCCGCAGTTCACTCTCATCCATAGAGACATACGCCAACCAGCGTCTCATGACTGAGGGCAAGGATATCGGGGAACTGGCCTCCAAGGCGGGGCTTCCTTCATCGGCCTTCTCCGCCACAATGGCCCGTTACGCCGCTTACCAAAAGGCAGGCCTTGATGAGGACTTCGGCCGCACCGGCACGCAGATGACATCTCCGCTCCTGACTCCGCCCTTCTACGCCATCCGCATCAAACCGGCCATCCACCACACTATGGGCGGAATAAGGGTTGATGCCGATATGCATGTCCTGCGGGCCGATGATACCCCCGTTCCAGGCCTGTATGCCGCCGGAGAGGTGACCGGAGGCCTCCACGGGGCCAATCGCCTTGGCGGGAACGGTGTAGCCGACATAGTGGTCAACGGTAAAATAGCAGGGCAAAAGGCAGCAGAGTATGCAAAATAGGCATTTGCTGTTCCCGTCCTGATTTTGGGCCGTTTTCCCGGACGGCAGGGCGGTTTCATGGTTTCCATCCTGATTTTGGGCCGTTTTCCCGGATGGGATGTTTATCTAAAGGATTTTCCGTATATTTGAACATCTATGCATAACGTAAAGCTCAACTGCGGTATCGACATGCCGATCATCGGGTACGGAGTCTATCTGGTGGACCCGTCCGTGACCGAACGGTGCGTCCTGGATGCGCTCAGTGTAGGATACCGTTCCCTGGACACGGCCCAGTACTATGAAAACGAGGCGATGGTGGGATCGGCCGTACGCCTGTCGGGAATTCCCAGGGACGAGATCTTCATCACCTCCAAGCTCTGCCTCCCACACCCTACCTACGGGCAGGCCAAGGAGAACGTCAAGGGGTCCCTGAGAAGGATGAGACTGGATTACCTGGACCTTATGCTCATCCACTGGCCGATGGGGAACGACGGGGAGATCTGGTCCGCCTTCGAGGACCTCGTCAAGGAAGGATATCTCAGGAGCATAGGAGTCTCCAACTTCTACCCCGAGCAGTTCGACCGGCTCGTAAGGGATGCCTCCATCATCCCGGCCGTCAACCAGATAGAGACCCACGTCTTCTACCAGCAGCGGCCGATGATCGCTAAGATGGCCGGGGCGGGAACCGCCGTGGAATCCTGGGGGCCTCTGGCCGAGGGGCTGGGCGGTATCTTCACCCATCCGGTCCTCACCGAGGTCGGGGCCGCACACGGGAAGACCGCCGCACAGGTCGCCCTCCGCTTCCTCACGCAGCAGGGTATCATCGTCATACCCAAATCCGTTCACAGGGAGCGTATGGTCCAGAACCTGGACACGCTGGACTTCGACCTCTCGGAAGACGAGATGACCGCAGTCCGCAGCCTTGACACCGGCCACAACCTGGAAGGCTGGCCATCGGACGCACTGAAGTATAACCCCAAGGAAACATACCCCGGATTCTGATGATAAAACGCTGCTTCAGCATGGTCATACTCCTTTTCCTGGCCTTTCTCACACTCAGCTGCCAAAGGGGTCAGGAGAGCTCCGTCCCAAGGATGGCGGATGGGGTCATCGATACAGGCGACAGCCTCAACCTTGGTCTTAGGAGACTGGAAAGCGCTCAGTGGACTGAGGTCTACCGCTCGGAGGGATACGTCAACAACGCCGTCATCACCCGTTTCAAGGGAAGATACTACTGCATGTGGCAGCAATCCGAAAGGGACGAGGACACCCCTGACACCCATATCCTCTGCTCATCCAGTGCCGATGGGACATCCTGGGACAGCCCCACTGTCCTTGTACCTCCTACAGGGGACCACTTTGCCTCTCCCGGCGGATGGATCCGGAGAGGGGACACCCTAACCGCCCTTGTGAACTATATCTCCTCCAAGGACCGCTCCGAGGGCGGGAAAGCCTTCTATGTCTCCTCCGCTGACGGAACCAGCTGGAGCGCCCCGGCTCCCGTGAGGATGTCTGACGGCTCTCCCGTAGAGGGCATCTTCGAGCAGGATCCCCTGAGGCTTCCCGGCGGACGTATCGTCGGCGCCGTACATTTCCAGCCAGGGACGAGGCTCAGCCCCGTCTACACGGACGACCCCTCGGGTGTCAGAGGATGGAAGGAAGCAGGCTTTCCGGAAGGGGAGGGGAGCCCCCTGGAGCCCAGCCAGTATATCGCGGGTGACGGGAAGATTGTGATGCTTATGAGGGACCAGAACTCCTCCTTCGTGAAGCTCTTTTCCGTCTCAGGGGACAGGGGAGAGACCTGGAGCGCCCCTACAAGGACCAATATCCCCGATTCCCGCTCAAAGCAGTGCACAGGGACGCTTCCCGATGGAAGAACCTTCTGGGTGGGTAACCCTACCGGATCCAAGTCAAGACGCGCCCTCGCGGTGGCCTTCTCCGAAGATGGCTATCTCTACACGGATGCCCGCCTTCTGGCCGGTCCCGAGGACCTTCCGGAGCGCAGGAAGGAAGGGAGGTATAAGACAAGGGGGTACAACTACCCCAAGGCTGCAGTCCTCGGAGGTGGTATATGGATAGCCCTCTCGGTCAACAAGGAGGATATCCGGGTCATCCGCGTCAAGCCCTGACACCGTCAGGCCTGACAGTACTCACCGTATTCGCAGCCGACATTCTCGGCATGGACGCGGTCGATGAGGTTTCCCTTCAGATCGAAGAGCTGGACCGTCCCGCGGCCGTTGCCACCGTTCCATAGGCGGTTGTGCCGCTTGACGCCGTCGGGGGCCTCGTAGTTCACAAGGAGCATATCCTTCTTCTCGCAGGTGATGTCCGTCACCATCCTGCCGGAGATGGAGCGCTGCTCCACGTGCCAGATGACCTGGGTGTCAGTCTCCCTGCAGTCGAACTCAGTGTGGACGGCGGTCCAGGCCTTGGAAAAATTGAACTCATAGGGCTTCCCTTCGTACCAGAAGGCGGAAAGGAGTTTGCGGGGGAGGGCGATATGGCCTACTTTCGGCCTGCCCCCTCCGATATCGAAGACGCTGTCGGTGAGCCTCTTTCCCGTTATCTCGCTGGTGAGGTTATTGGATGACAGCCACACCCAGGGGCTCGTGAACTCCTTCCCCCAGTTCTTGTCGGCATATCCGTAGCAGTCCTCCGGACGCACCACGTAGCGGCGTCCGTTCCAGATGACCTCTCCCTCGAACTCACTTTTCATCCCCTCGGCGTGCCAGAACATCTCGAAGGCCTCTGCGTGGCGGAACACCTCATCGGCCCCGAATCCCACATTGAAGGCCGTTATCTTGCGTATCCTGAGGTCCCATGACATCTTACCGTCCTGGCACATCCACTCAGGGTGCGACGCGCCGCCTGTCACCTTCACGTGGCCATGGGTGCGGTCCTCGGTGACAAGGCAGTTATCGGCCTCCACCCTGAACGGGACGCCCCAGTCAACCTTGATGCGGTTCCATCCGAAGAAGCGGTGGAGCTGCGCGGCGTCCTCACCCCAGGCACCGGCCTTGACCATCAGGTAGGACGGCTTCTGCGGTTTCCCTGGGATCTGGCCGAAGACGGGCTCGTCTCCGCCGAGGGCGGGGTTACAGAGGAAGAACTCGATGAAGAAGGGCTTTGCGTCTCCGGTTTCGGCATCGTATCCTGTGAAGGAGTGCCACCACCAGTCGTAACCCTTGCTGGCTTGGGCGCCGAAGAGCTGGCAGGCATCGCGGTCGATATCGTGTTTGTTGAACATGCTTTCAGTAGTTTCAGTTTGGGAGGACAAAGTTACTAAATTATTTCCAGGGCGGGCACATTGACAATTAATTTGAGCGTCCGGTGGATTTTCCGTATATTTGAAGGTTAACAGATAGATTTCTGACGTGACCGATGTAGAAAAATACAAGGACGACCTGACGACACATCTTCTTTCAGTCTGCACGGGGAACGGTCTCCTGAAGGGGACGCTCCTCAGCACTCCCGACATAGATGAGGCCTGGGTAAGGCTGGCCCCATCCTTCTACGGTGATGCCGTGAGGGAGTTCAACCATTATCCGGAGTTCTGCCTTGGATGCGCGGGCTACCTCGGTATGGCCATAGCTTTCCTTTGGGACGCGGACTGGGCCAGGTACGCGGAGGTCCCGTATGCCTTCTTCCAGGGAGAGAGGGGTTTTGACGATATGGACGACCATATCACGGACGAAATCCTCCGGGACCGCAGGCACAGCGTACCCGCCATGCAGTCTACGGCGGCATCGGCCTATCATTTCCTTATGAGGGAAAGCCCGGAACCCGGGACGGCCGAGGCCTACAGGATGTTCCTAGCATCAGTAGAAGTGATGTTCAAGGTGGGGGCCGCCATAGAGCTCTGCCGCCTGGGGTATAAGTTTGAGAAGGTAAACCTCACATAGTTATGGCTTTCCACAAGAAAAAGAAACCCAATTCCTACAAGGTGGCCAACGAAGCGTTCCTCCAGGTGAAAGCCCAGGAGGAGGGGATCCACGCGCTGGATAACGGAGTCCTCTACAGGGTCCTGGAGGAAGGACACGGAACCAGGAAGCCCACCCCGAGGAGCATCGTCTATGTCCACTATACAGGAAGGCTCATAGACGGAACCGTCTTTGACACCACGGAAGGGGAGCAACTCCCCGCGCTCTTCATGGTTGGGGACCTCATCATGGGCTGGCAGATAGTCCTCACCCGTATGCGTGAGGGTGACAAGTGGGAAGTCTATATCCCCGCTAAGTGGGGCTACGGAGCCACTAAGATGGATGACATCCCAGCCCACAGCACCCTTGTCTTCACCATGGAACTTGTAAAGATTGAACGATGAGCACCGGTCTTGAAATCTATCTCATAGGAATCAACGTCCTGACCTTCCTCATCTACGGCGCAGACAAGTGGAAGGCCAGGAAGGACAGGTGGCGCATCCCGGAGGACACCCTCATCTGGCTGGCCATCGTGGGTGGCAGCATCGGGTCCCTGCTGGGGATGTACCTCTTCCGCCACAAGATAAGGGACAGGAAGTTCTCCCTGGGAGTACCGGCTATCATCATCGTGCAGATAGCCGTTTATTACTTCTTCCTGAAATAGGCAAAGGCCCTTCCGCTAGGAAATACTGGTTATCCAGGCGAAGGCCCTTGCAAGCCGGCCTTCGTTGTCCGTGAAGTGGTTGCCCTCTTCCCATACAAGGGTACAGTGGCTCTCGCCCAGTTGACTCTTCAATAGATCATACTCTTTACGCAGGCAGTCCCCTACCTTTTTTATGGCCCTGTTCTTTACGTGCTCCTCTTCTTTCCCAAGACTGAGATAGACAGATGAGGCCATAACCGGATGGGTATCGGCATAGGGAATCCAGCCTTCTATCCAGACGGACGGGGAGGCGGCCGCAACAGCTGTGAATGTATCTGTCTGCGATGATGCCCAGAGTGCGAAGAGACCCCCGAGGGAGTACCCTCCAAAGATTACTGGTAAGGGACCGTATATTGTCCGGATCTCAGGAAGGAGTGTCAAAAGGACGTATTCCAGTGTGGACTGGCCCCTTTTCCCGGCATCCTGGTGCCGGGAGATATTTTTGTCGGGCCAGGGCATAAGGTCCACCATCCAGTCGTCCACGTCAAAGGCCACAAGGACGAAGGGAACGGATGAGAGGGCGGCAATCTGTTCCGCCTCAGCCCCGAGCGTTGAAGTCTCGTGGCGGGCAGAAGGCTGTAGAAGGATGACGGAAGGGAGGCCGGATTCAAAGAATCGGCATACCTTGCCGCCAATTATGGACTCTTGACAGTTCACTTCTGCTACGCACCCAGCGTAGCAACCATCACCGCCTTGATGGTGTGCATACGGTTCTCGGCCTCGTCGAAGACTATGCTGGCGGGGCTTTCGAACACGTCCTCAGTGACTTCTACGCCATTTAGGCCGAACTTCTGGAACACATCCTCTCCAACCTTGGTCTCACGGTTGTGGTAGGCGGGGAGGCAGTGCATGAACTTGCATTTGGGGTTACCCGTAGCGGCCATAAGTTCGGAATTAACCTGGAAGGGCCTTAGGAGTTCAATGCGCTCTTTCCACACTGAATCCGGTTCTCCCATGGAAACCCATACGTCCGTGTAGAGGAAGTCGCAGCCCTTAACGCCGGCCTTGGGGTCATCCGTGATGGTGATGCGGGCACCGGTTTCCTTTGCAATCTCACGGCACTGGGCCACAAGTTCCGGAGCCGGCTGGAGGGCCTTCGGGGCCACAATCCTCACGTCCATTCCCATCTTGGCGCCGCCAACAAGAAGGCTGTTTCCCATATTGAAGCGGGCGTCTCCAAGGTAGGCGTAGGACACCTGATTCAGGGGCTTGTCCACGTGCTCACTCATAGTGAGGAAATCGGCCAGTATCTGGGTGGGATGGAACTCATTGGTGAGGCCGTTCCATACGGGGACGCCTGCGTACTGCGCAAGTTCCTCAACGGTCTTCTGGGCAAAGCCGCGGTACTCAATTCCGTCGTACATACGTCCAAGCACGCGCGCGGTGTCTTTCATTGACTCCTTTATGCCGATCTGACTGCCCGTAGGGCCAAGGTACGTAACGTGGGCGCCCTGGTCGTATGCGGCGGTTTCAAACGCGCAGCGTGTGCGGGTGGAAGTCTTTTCAAAGATGAGGGCTATGTTCTTGCCCTTAAGGCGCGGCTGTTCGCAGCCTGCGTATTTTGCCTTTTTGAGCTGAGCGGCAAGGTCCAGGAGATACTGGATTTCCTTGGGGCTGAAGTCCAGCAGTTTAAGGAAACTGCGGTTTCTGAGATTGTATGCCATATTTTTTAAGGAATTATTCTGGTTCCGCAGGCGGGGTTCTCAAGTTCCCCGGCCTCCGTTATTATACACTGTTTGCCGCCGTTTTCCACAAACATAATGGCGGCCCTCACCTTGGGCGCCATCGAGCCTTCGGCAAACTGACCCTCCTCAAGAAGTTCCTTTGCGCGGGCCACGGTGATGGTGTCAAGGGCTTCCTCGCCGGGCTTCCGGAAGTTGATATATACCTTGGGGACGTCCGTGAGGATGTAGAATTCATCGGCCTTTATTGTGACGGCGGCAAGGGCGCTGGCAAGGTCCTTGTCAATGACGGCTTCAATGCCTTTAAGGCCTTCAGGTGTGCGTACGACGGGGATTCCGCCGCCGCCAACTGTGATGACAATGGCGCCTTCGCGGGCTAGCCTTTCCACAATGTCTATGTTATTTATGCCGATAGGCCTGGGTGAAGGCACAACCTTTCTCCAGCCAAGGCCGCGGGGGTCTTCCTTGTAGGTAGCGCCGTCAAGCGGGCATTCCTTGTAGTAGGGGCCCACGAACTTGGTGGGGCTGAGGAAGGCGGAGTCATCGGCCTTAACCTCTACGCGCGTGACGATTGAGATAACCTTGCGGCCGGCGGCAACCTTGTCCATCCCGGTCTCGATGAGGTAGGCTATTGAGCCCTGGGTTTCCGCGCCGCAGAAGTCCATGGGCATGGCGGGAAGGCCGAACTCCTTGCTTCCGGCCTCCTGCCTCAGAAGTTCATTTCCCACCTGCGGGCCGTTTCCGTGGCCGATAACAATGTTGTAGCCGCGCTCTATGAGGTGCCCGAGCTGGGCGCAGGTGCGCGTCACGTTCTCTGTCTGCTCCTCAAAGGTGCCCTTCTGGCCGGCCCTGAGGAGAGCGTTGCCGCCAAAGGCGATCATTGCAAGTTTTGCCATAGTAGTTTAGTCTCTTCTTAGAGGAAGGGTAGAGCAGCGTAGAAGGCCGCCCATCTTGGAAATTTCACGGTAAGGGACCGTTTCAACTGTCATTCCCCACTTCTCTTCAAGGTGCTTTTTGAGGCGCAGGAAATGCTCTTCAACAACCACCACTTCAGGGGAAATGGAGAAGATGTTGGAGTTCATCCAGTACATTTCCTCCGTGGTGAGTTCAAAGGTGTTTTCCGGGCCGAACATCTCTACAAGGTGATCCGCATCCCTGGGGTTGAGGAAGCCTCTCTTGTAGATGATGCACTTGTCCTTACCCACCGGCATAAAGGTGCAGTCAAGGTGAAGGATGCCCTCGTAGGGGTCTGTGTCGCTCTTTCTGAGGTTGAGGG
>JAEEGL013759188.1_pt1 | contig 10058 bp, 11 predicted proteins | sample 9134231 | NCBI WGS metagenome assembly JAEEGL01 (sample SAMN16246548, study PRJNA631951) | gut metagenome | biome: gut microbiome; feature: rumen; material: fiber-attached | host: Bos | place: Iran: Karaj | collected 2018-10 | reverse complement strand
GGCCCCGGCACGTCACGAGCGACGACACCCGCTTGTTCCACAACGCCGACAACTGCGCCAATTCGTCTTCGCGTCCGAAAAATTCCATGCTTTCCTCCGTGAATGCAAGGCCATCCTATCCGCTCGAACGGAACGGCACAAGAAAAAATGTCACGAGAACAAAGTTTTATGTTTTCGTGACATTCTTGATAGGGATAAAAAATGTCACCAAAACTATATAAATTTATTTTTGTGACAACTCCGTGCGACTCCGCAAGGAAAGCGGTTTTCGTGCTTTCAATCCAGCCATCCCTCCCGTCTCCCATCCATCCGCGAAGCGGCATTCGGGATATTCTTGCAACATCCCTCCTCCCGCCTTCCTCCCTCGCCCCCCCCGCCGTTGCGTTCTTTGCGTTTCCTCTATCCATGCCCCTTTGAGCATTATGCATTGTGCATTGTGCATTGTGCATTTTGTCCGTAATCCCCCGAGCTTTCCTTGGGCGGATTGGGATGGGGCTGGCCTTGCGCTTCCCTTGCGCGAGGGCGCGGAAAGAGTTGACGCCCTCTCCCGCCATCTGTAGGCTTGTTTTCCGAGGTGAAGAACCCATTCCAACCCCGAAATGTTTACCCTTCTTGCTCAAAAGAGGGGCGTTTCCTTGTTCCTCTCCGCCTTGCATGAAATGAAGAAGCACCAGCGCACATTCGAACCTGCTGGGTTGGGCTGCCAAGGCAGGAGCAAACCCGTGCGGAAGGTCCCGCGATGGATGAAGCTTGCGGGCATCCTCTTGGTGGTTTGCGTCGTGGCGATGTGGATAAAGCCGAGCGCCAGACTCGGGGCCTTGTTCTTTGCCTTGGCCGTCCCGGCATTTTTTTTCGCCGGCTTCGTGCTTGTCCGGCAATGCTGCTGGCGGCTGGCATCGGACCGCTGGCCGGTGGTCCGCGGTACTATCGCTGGCGTTCGGGTTGGGAGGGACAAATCGCCCGGCCAGCCCAAGCACGCGGATGGTTCTTTCCGCCACGAACTCTGGGAGGCGGAAGTGGTTTACACTTACGAGGTCGGGGAGCGGCGGTTCCGGGCGAAAGAAGTCCTTTGCCCGGCAACGGGATTCTCCATGCAGTACGATTCGCGGGAAGAGGCCCACGCGGCCGTTTCCGCCTACCGGGTGGGTGCGTCGGTACGGGTCCGCCACCATCCGGTACGGCCCGGAATCTGCCTGCTGGAATCCCAACCCCGCAAGAAATGGAAACTGGAATTGGCCATGTCCATCTTCTTCTTCGCGATGGGTGCCGTCTGGGCTACGGTGACATGGGCGATCTGGACCGGACGGGGGCATTGATGAAGGAACCGCACCATGGAAGTTCCATCCCTTGCACTCCCTTGTCCTGTTTTTCCCGCTTATCAATGTAGCATCCACCCCCCACCCAGCCTTCGAGTCCGCGAAGCGGCTTTCGAGATATTCTTGTAGCTTCCCTCCTCCCGCATTCCTCCCACGCCCCTCCCGCCCCCCGCCTTTGCGTTCTTTGCGTCAAACCCTCTGCGTTCTTTGCGGCATTCTGGTCTGGCCCCTTTTCTGCATTCGGCCTGTAGCGGCCACGGCTCCCGCTCCCCGCCCGCTGTGGGGGCACCGCCCTGAAGGGTTGAAAGGTTGAAGGAATGGGCCATCCTTCAACCTTTCAACCTCTCACCCTTTCAACTTTTCAACCGCGCCGAAGGCGCTCCGCGCATTTCCCGTTGCCTCGCGCCGCGACTTCTGCTAGACGGGAACTTGCAACAGGAACACCCGCACATCCAAAGGCTTCCCATGAAAGCATCCACCACATCGATTCTCTTCGCGCTCTCCATCTCATATACCGCCTTCGCCGCCGACTACGCCTACGTCGCCGACATCCGCACTTCCCTTCCGGAGGAGGGAATCTTCAGCCTGCCGTTCGACGAAAATCTCGAAATCCACAAGCCGTTCGATGCCACCGTCCGACGGCCCGAGGTGTTTGATTCCGACGGAAACCCCGTCAAGCATTTCGAGAGCGGAATCGGCCTTTCGCTGGACTTGTGGGATTTCGCCCGTGAAGGGGAAACCGTGTCCTTCCAGCTGGATTGGCAGGAACGGAAACCCACCGGATGGTACGCATTCCCGCCGGAGGATCCACGGGGCACGGTCGATCGCAACGATCCCAATGTCGTTATCTGCGACGGAGGAGCCTTGCCCTTCGCAATGGACAAAAACCACCCGTGGAATCCGGCAATCGCTTTGAAGCGGCTTCCGGTGTTTTGGGAGCGCCGCAGCACCGGGTCATTCACCGGCAAGCTCGGCGAATGGATTGAACTGGCCGAACCCAGCGGGGAGGCCGAGGCCTCCGGCATCCCCGCCCTGCGCATCCGCAAGGCCGATCCCCGCCCCCCCCGCGGGGGAGGAGTCTGGATCAAGTCCAATCCGGACCAGGAGATGCCCAAGGAGGCCAAGGCAACAATCATCGAGTACGGAACCTACGGCAACCTCCAGGAGACCGGGATTTCGGAAGAAGATGGCGCCCGCAGCCACATGATCATTGACCAGAAACACCTGGTGACGACCGACCGGATTCCCCGCACGGACGGCACGGCCTTTGGCTACCGGTTCCTGCCGGAAGGCTACTTTGCGGAAAACCGGATCACCTTCGTGACCCGTTGCCCCGACATCCTGGGCATCGACGGCACCCGCGAAGTGCACTTCGACCGGACCATCCAAGAGACCATCGTGAATCCCTTCATCGGCTGGCTCGTCGAACCCGAAGACTCCCCCGGAACGTACGTTTTCCAGATTTGGGCCGATGGCCGCCTTCTCTGCGAAAAATCGTTCTTCCTCGAATAAGAAAAACCCGCCTCCATCCCGCTTTCCCTTGCACGGGAACGCGGCAGGATGCCGCATCTCCCAGCCTGGGGGATGCGACTTCCAGCCGCGTTCCAGCCACGACCCGCCCGCTCCGCGGGCGCACCACCCTGAAGGGTTGAAAGGGGGACCCGCAAACTCGTCACTCGTCACGGTGTCCGCAGCATGGACTACAGCAAATCGGCGTAGTTTTGGGATGGATGGAAGAAGCGGACGACGAACACGAGGTCCGCTTCGGCAACGTAACGGTACACGAAGAGATAGTTCCGCACCAGCACCTTGCGGTAGCCGAGGGCCGCCAGCCGCGGATGGGCGCAAAGCGGCGAGGACGCGGGATGCTCCTGGATGCGCAGATAGGCCGCCGCCACGGCATCCGCCAACGCAACCGCGGCGGCGGGATTGGCGAGGGGCGCGGCCAGATATTCCAGAATCCCGTCGAGGTCCCCGTGGGCCGCCTCGGAAACGGCAAGCCTAGACATGGTGCTTGGCGCGGAGTTCCGCGAGGGAGGCGAAGGCGTCGCGGGTCTGCCCGGCGGAGAATTGGCGTTCGGCTTCGTCGATGCGGTCGAACACCTCCTGCCGGGCCAGGATGCGCTCGTAGGTGGCGATGCTCATGAGGACCAGCTCGCCGTAGCCGTTTTTCGTGATGAACACGGGGGCATCCGTCTCCTTGCACAGGGCGGATATTTTCGCGGTATCCTTGAGGTCGCGGATGGGGACGATGGCCGGCATGTGGAACTCCTGGATTTCAATGATGCCTTGATTGTGCCCCAATCGGGCCACAACCGCAAGCCCGGATTTCCTTGCATCATCCATCCCCACCACTCCTTCGAGTCCGCGCAGCGGCATTCGAGATTCCGCGTTCCTCCCTCGTCCCTCCCACACCCCGCCTTTGTGTCATTTGCGTCAGGACATTTGCGTTCTTTGCGTTTTCTGATGGAACAGTGGCCAGACCACATGCACGCTGAAGGGTTGAAAGGGTGAAGAGTTGAAAGGGTGAAAGGTTGAGGGAAGCTGTTGAAGGGCCATTCATCAACTTTTCAACTGTTCAACTTTTCAACCGCGCCGAAGGCGCTCCGCGCGTTTCCCCTTGCCTCGCGCCGCGCCTTCTGCTAGACGGAACCTTGCAACACGCCAACCCAAAGTCTTTCAATGACGCCCGCAAAATCAATGCAAAAATGGGAGAGATTCCAAGTCTGCTTCTGCAACGGCATCGCAACGGAGGAAAAATCCGAATGAAGAATATGGCTTTTGCTGTTTGCTTTGCAATGCCGCTGGTTCTGTTTGCAGCAAGGCCCAGCGATGAAGAGATGGCACTGTACAAGGCTTGCAACTACGGTGCAGAAGCCAAGGAATGCCTGCGGGTTGTCGACCAAGATGGCATGCCCGTCGCGGGCGCAAGGGTTTGGGGAGGCCTGCAGACTCGCGGCGATGATTCCATACCTATCCGAGGGCACACAGATACCAACGGTGAGTATGTCATTCAGGGGAAATGCACGAGCAGAATCACGTGCGAGATAACCAAGGACGGATACTACGACTCGCGGTTGGAACTTACGAATTACGGCCAGACTCACACCCCTTTGGATGGGAAGTGGCAACCATATGGAGCGCGTACGACAATTGTGCTGAAGGAAATCATGAATCCCATTGCTCTAAAGCACGCTCCGCCCAATCTTGAGCCGCCGCCAAGCCAAGGAGAGTGGTATGGATATGATCTCGAACAACGCCAATGGGTGACGGCAGGAAGCGAAGGTTTGCACCCGGACATGCTTGTGAAGATTACTACGGACAAAAATGATGAAACATCCGATTTCAAAGCCACGCTGGAAGTTTCATTTGCAAACAACCCTTGTGCGGGTGCATATGTACTTCGAAAAGACAGGCATTCGGACATGAAATCCGTGTACCATGCAGATACGAATGCCACATACCAGACTTCTTTCCGTTTTGTCTATGAACGACATCCCGTTTGGGTCGAAAAACCGGTTAGATTTATGGACGGGGTGAATTACACGGATACCAGGCTCGCTGCTGATTCCTATCTCGTGTTCCGCACCCGGACGGAGGTCGATCCGGAAGGGCAGTTGATTTCGGCACACTACGGAAAGATTTATGGGCTTTGGGAGTTCTTTGGCGGAATGCGCGCTGCAAATGTCCAATTCAACCCAACCCCAAACGACACCAATCTTGAAGACGAGGAAACAGCCAACCGCACATTGATGAACAAGCGCGAACGCGAAGAACGCGAGCGCTACAAGAAAAAACGCAAATTCCTTTGGCCGTTTTGAGGACCGGGAAAAAGCGGGAAGGAAAATACGGGGACGGACCCGAACAAAAAGAACATTTGTTTTCCAATCATCTCCGCAGACGCCCCGCTCGCGACCCGACAGTTTTCCATGTCCGCGAAGCGGTTTTCATGTTTTTCAATGTAGATTCCCCCCCCCAAGCCATTTGCATCCGCGAAGCGGCATTCGAGATATTCTTGTAGCTTCCCTCCTCCCGCATTCCTCCCACGCCCCTCCCGCCCCCCGCCTTTGCGTTCTTTGCGTCAACCCCTTTGCGTTCTTTGCGTTTTCCCCTTGCGATTCCCTTGCTCTCCCCTTGCGCCGAAAATTTTTTCCAATCGTTGGAAAACCCGGTCTTTCCCCGTCGAGCTACCAGATTGTGCCAACCCCAAGCCCGTTTACCCCGCACACCGCCCACTGTCACTCGTCACTTGCCGCCCGCAAAGGGATTGACGACCGGCACGCCGGTATGGGCCATGTCGGAGACGTTGCGCGTGGCGACGGTCATTCCGTGGGCGAGGGCGGTGGCGGCAATCTGGGCGTCGAGGTCGGGCCGGACGAGCCCCGCGCGGTTGGTGGCCCCCTTTATACGGCCCCAAGCGAGCGCGGCTTCGCGGTCGAAATCGACGATGCGGTCCCGGTAGGTTTCCAGAATCTCCCTCCCGAACCAGACGGACAGACGCGCCTTGCGGGAATCGTCGTCCGGCAGCGATTCGATGCCTTCGGCGATCTCGCCGACGGTGATGGCCGAGACGTAGAAGTCGTTTTCCGGCGCGGCCGCGTCCAGCCAGGCCAGCAGCCGGGAATCGGGATGGCGCCGCGCGCATTCGCTCAGCACGCAGGTGTCGAGAAGGTAGTTCACGGCACATCTCCGCAAGAAAAGAGGGCCGCCGCTGGATGGGCACGTCCCGGTTGGGCGGAGCGCGGAGGGATCAGAGCCCCGAAATCGACATCCACGGGACAATCCCGGAAAGCCTTCGCGATGTTCTTCCGGGGCGAAGGACAGATTTTTTCCCGGTAGAGGTCGTAGGAAATGATGGCGACGAGGGGCCGCCCCCGTCGCGTCACGACTTGCGGCGACCCGCGGTAAGCCTCGTCCGCCACGGCGGAAAAACGATTCTTTGCATCTTGCAGGGCCAAAGGCATGTTGGATGCTCCTTTCATCAAGCTAGCCTGTCTAGCCTGTTCCTATCCTGCCGCGAAAGGCCGCCGATGTCAAGCCCTCGAAAGACAATGCCCCTTTTCCAAGTCCGCGAAGCGGTTTTCCCGCATTTCAATGAAGCATCCATCCCCCACCCAGCCTTCGAGTCCGCGCAGCGGCATTCAAGACATTCTTGTAGCATCCCTCCTCCCGCATTCCTCCCACGCCCCTCCCGCCCCCCGCCTTTGCGTTCTTTGCGTCAACCCCTTTGCGTTCTTTGCGTTTTCCCCTTGCGCTTCCCTTGCTCTCCCCTTGCGCCGAAAATTTTTTCCAATCGTTGGAAAACTGCCGAAAAATTTTTCCAATCATTGGAAAAACCGGCCCGAATTTTCCAACCATTGGAAAAATATTTTCCAATCATTGGAAAACCGGCCTTTTCCCGGCGAGCCAGCAGATTGTGCAGGGGGCAAGGTGAAAATGCAACCAAAGCGGTCGAATAAATTGTTTGCAGTCAGTTTCAAATCGTGATAGAAGCGTATGGAATTTCACGACCAAAATGATTGTCTATATCTCTTCCCCTCCCACGGAATCCAATGGAACAGCCCGTACAAACGCCCCCCGCCGACCCATCCGCCGCCCTCCGCGCCGCCATCGAGGCGCGCTTCTTCGCCCCGCTCGACCGGCCCCGCACCCGCCGCGCGGGCGTCGAACTCGAAATGCCCATCTGGAACCTCGCCCCCGGCGCTCCGAACGACTTCGCCGCCATCCACGCCGCCGTCGCCGACTTCCTCGCCCGCTTTCCCTTCCCCGAAACCGCCCTCGATGACGCCGGCGCCCTCTACCGCGCCCGCGACCCCGCCACCGGCGACGAACTCTCCTTCGACTGCTCCTACAACACCCTCGAACTCTCCTTCGGCCCCGACGAAAACATCCACGCCGTCCGCCGCCGCTTCCACGCCTTCCTCCCCGTCCTCCAGGCCGCCCTCCGCGCCCGCGGCCACGCCCTGACCGGCATGGGCATCAACCCCCGCTGGCGCGTAAACCGCCCCGAACCCATCCCCAACGGCCGCTACCGGATGCTCCTGCACCACCTCAAGAGCTACGCCAAATACGGCGGCGCCCCCCGCTTCCACGACCATCCCGACTTCGGCCTCTTCTCCTGCGCCTCCCAGGTCCAGCTCGACGCCGACGAAACCACCGCCGTCCCCGCCATCAACGCCTTCGACGCCCTCGAACCCTACAAAGCCGTCCTCTTCGCCAACTCCCCCTTCGACCTCGGCCCCGGCCGCGGCGGCGCCCTCCTCTGCGCGCGCGACGCCCTCTGGAGCCGCTCCCTCCACGGCCACAACCCGCACAACTGCGGCCTCTACGGCCTGCGCCTCCGCACCCTCGCCGACCTCGCCGCCTACCTCGAAACCACCAGCGTCTACTGCGCCGAACGCGACGGCCGCTGCCTCAACTTCCGCCCCGTCCCCCTCCACGACTACGTCCGCGCCCCCCGCCTCCAAGCCGACTGGTGGGACCCCGCCGCCGCCGCCCACCGCACCTGCGACCTCGTCCCGTCCCCCTCCGACGTCCGCTGGCTGCGCCCCTTCAAATTCGTGGACCTCACCCACCGCGGCACCCTCGAATTCCGCTCCGTCTGCGCCCAGCCCCTCCGCGACGCCTTCGCGCCCGCGGCCTTCCACGCCGGGCTCATGGAAAACCTCCCCGCCCTGGCGGACCTCCTCGACGCCGACACCGTCCTCTACGGCCACGGCTACGGCACCGCCGAACTGCGGGCCATGCTCGTCCGGCGGGATTGGCCGGCGTTCGTGGACCCGGCGGCCCTCCGCGCCCGGCTCCACCGCATCCTCGACCTGGCCGAAGACGGCCTTTCCCGCCGGGGCCACGGCGAAGCCCCCCTCCTCGCGCCCCTCCGCCGCCGCGCCGACCTCCTGTCCAACCCCGCCCTCGACCACCTTGCCCGCCTCGAAACCGACACCCCCCTCGCCTCCATCGCCGCCGACTACGCCGCCCTTTGCTGACATCCGCCCCCCTTTCTGCCACTGTTTTCGCCAATGATCGCCACCCCTTCCGAAACCGCAGCAAAACCCGAAACCCTCCGCGCCATGCGCCAGGCCACCTCCATCGGCTTGTGCGCCTCGCTCGGACTCCTCTCCGAAAGCGACCTCGCGCGCCTCAAGGAAGCGGGCCTCCAACGCGTCCACTGCAACATCGAAACCGCGCCGTCGCTCTTCCCCTCGCTCTGCTCCACGCACACGCAGACCCAGAAACTCGAAACGATCCGCGCCGCGCGCCGCCTCGGATTCCAAATCTGCTGCGGCGGCATCCTCGGGATGGGCGAAACGGACGAACAGCTCGTCGAATTCGCCTTCGCCCTCAAGGAAATCGCGCCCGACTCGATACCGGTGAACTTCCTGCACCCAATCGCGGGCACGCCGCTCGGCGGCCTCGGCGTCCCCGACCCGGAACGCGCCGTGGACGCCGTTGCCATCCTGCGCCTCGCCAACCCCGCCACGCCGTTGCGGTTCGCGGGCGGACGCCGCGACATGAACGACGAAACCGCCGCCGCCTGCGTGTACGCCGGAATGGACGCCGGCATCGCCGGCCCCCTCCTCACCACCCCCGGCGCGGACTTCGACGACGACCGCGCCCTCGCCGCCGCCGCCGGCTACGAAGTCACCCGCCCCCGCTCCCCCTGAACCCCCGCCCCCCCGCCCGAGTCTTGCCGGGCGGTCGCCGTGCCGCCCCCCCCCCCCCCCCGCTCACCAACTCGCCTTCACGTTTTCCCGGACCTCCTCGGGGGCCTCCGGGTCGTCCGGGGTCACCACCAGGATGCGCTTGCCGAAAATGACGCAGTTGTAGAGGAGGCGGCCGATCTGGTCGCGCGTCACGTACACGTTGCTGCCCGGCATCTCCTCCATCGACACCACCGTGTTGTTCGCCGCGTCGATCGTGCGCACCCGCAACTGCTGCGCGGCCCACAGCTCCGGGTTCTCGATGTCGCTGTCGAGTCCGGCGGGGTCTGGCCCCTTTTCTCCGGACAGCTCCCGGTCGATCCCGCCACGGGCGAAATCCCGGACGGCGCGACGGCGCAGACCGAACGCGCCTTCGCCAACGTCTTCTCCATCCTCGCCGCCACCACGCACTCCCAGCTCTCCGACGAAGACCTCCGCAAGGGCGGCGTCCTCCCCGAACTCATCCGCCTCTCCATCGGCCTCGAACACATCGACGACATCACCTCCGAGCTCGACCGCGCCTTCGCCGCCGTGTGAGCCTCCATCCCTCCCGCCGCGCCCCGGGCCTCCCCAATCCCCGGAGCGCGGCTGCTCCCGTCGGCACGATGGCCATCTCGTGAGTTGACCATGTTAACGGAAAGGGTTATTATTCCGGCGTTGAGTTGGTAAAGGGAATCTGGCGGATGATACGGAGTTTCCGGGACAAGGACACCGAGAAGTTCGCGGACGGACAGTCCGTGGGCCGGTTCCGCGCCTTCGAGCGGGTCGCGTACCGGAAAATCAAGTATCTCATGGCCGCTGTTTCGCTCGAAGACCTGCGGGTTCCGCCCGGCAACCGGCTGGAAGCCCTGGCGGGCGACAGGGCGGGCCAGCATTCCATCCGGATCAACGACCAGTGGCGCATCTGCTTCGTCTGGAAAGATGGCGGTGCGGAACGTGTGGAAATCGTGGATTACCATTGAGGAGACAAGACGATGAAAATGAAACCCGTGCATCCCGGAGAGGTCTTGGTGGAAGAGTTCCTCGAACCCATGGGCATCTC
>JAEEGL012984264.1_pt1 | contig 10058 bp, 5 predicted proteins | sample 9134231 | NCBI WGS metagenome assembly JAEEGL01 (sample SAMN16246548, study PRJNA631951) | gut metagenome | biome: gut microbiome; feature: rumen; material: fiber-attached | host: Bos | place: Iran: Karaj | collected 2018-10 | reverse complement strand
GAGCCGAGTTTACCGACGGTTCGTACCGGCGGCTTTACGCGCTTCGCGCGAAAACGCGATTTTTTTACGCTGCATATTCCGACGTTTTACCGGCTCTTGCGAGCCGAGTTTACCGCCGGTTCGTACCGGCGGCTTTACACGCTTCGCGCGAAAACGCGATTTCTTTGCACTGCGTATTCCGACGTTTTACCGGCTCTTGCGAGCCGAGCTTACCGCCGATTCGGATCGGCGGCTTTACGCGCTTCGCGCGAAACGCGATTTCTTTGCGCTGCGTATTCCGACGTTTTACCGGCTCTTGCGAGCCGAGTTTACCGCCGATTCGGATCGGCGGCTTTGCGCGCTTCGCGCGGAAACGCGGCGCCGAACCTGCTTACCGTTTGACGATTCCAACAAACGCTGTACAATAGCGGCAGCAATTGTCCCGTCAAACCAACCGGAGAATCCGCAATATGTTCGTTACGACGCCCCTCACCCCGCAAGTCGCCGATTCCGACATGCAGGGCCACGTCAATTTCATCGCTTACTCAAAATGGTTCGATCGCGTTCGCACGCCGATTTATCGCGAACTCGACCCGACTCTCGAATTCAACCCGCACGGGATGGTCGTCTTAAAGACCGAATTGACGTTTCTTCACGAAGTCTCAATCACAAGCGACGTCTCGATTCGCACCTGGGTCAGCCTGCTCGGCAACAAGTCGCTCGAACTAACGCAAGACGTCTGGCAGGAGGGCGTGCGCTGCGCGGTCGGAAAGACGATCTTCTGCGGATTCAACTTCGCCAGGCACGAAAGCGAACCGCTTACCGACGCGTTTCGCACCGTCTTGGAAAAATACCGCTGGAACGAAAACGCGGCGAAGTGAACGGGCGCGCGAACGATGTACTACAAAACGATTCTAACGCCGCAAGTCGCCGATACCAATATGACCCGGCATATCGACCACACCGTCTATATCGACTGGTTCGATCGCGCGCGAACGTCAATGTATCGCGAGATGGATCCGACGGTTCGTTTTCATCCGCACGGTTTGGTCGTCGTCACGACGAGCGTTTCCTATCTTCATGAAACGAACGCGCTTAGCGACGTTGAAATTCGCACGTGGGTCGCCAAACTCGGCGTCAAATCGGTTGAAATCCGGCAGGATCTCTGGCAGAACTCCCAATGTTGCGCGAAATCGCAAACGGTCATGTGCGGATTTAATCTCCACGAACGCAAAAGCGAGCCGCTCGTCGCCCCCTATCGGCAAATCTGCGAAAAATACGCGTGGGACGAGCCGATTCTATGAGCGCGGCCCCCGTTTTGCGCGTCGACGCGCTCCGACTTGATTCCGGCGAAGGCGCGCCTATTCTTCGCGGCGTTTCTTTCGACGTCGCGCGCGGCGAACGCGTCGCGCTCGTAGGCGTCAACGGCGCGGGCAAAACGTCGACGCTGCGCTGTTCCGCTCTGCTCGCGCAAAACTGGACCGGTTCGATCGCGCTTAACGGTCGGTCCGTTCGACTCTTCTCCCGTCGCGAACTCGCGCAGAAGGTCGCGGTCGTTCGTCAAATTAACGACGGTTTCGCCGCCTTTACCGCTCGCCAGGTCGTCGAGTTCGGTCGTCTGCCCTATCTCAAACCGCTCGAACCGCTTACGGACAAAGACGCCGCGATCGTTCAGGACGCGCTCGAACGCGTCGACGCGCTCCAATTCGCCGACCGACGCCTCGATTCGCTCAGCGGAGGCGAGCGGCAAAAAGTCTTAATCGCCGCGGCGTTCGCGCAAACGCCGGAACTGCTCCTTTTAGACGAGCCCGCCGCGTTTCTCGACTATCAAAAACAGGCGGAAATCGCCGACGCGGTCGCGATGTGGCTGCGCGACAAAGGCGCCGCCGCGATAGAAACGACGCACGACCTCAATCGCGCCGCGCTCGTCGCCGACAGAATCGTCGCGTTGCGCGAAGGAAGCGTCGTTTACGACGGCCCCGCGTCGCTCGCGACCTCCGACGCCGCGCTTGCGCAAATCTACGGAACGCGCTTAACGACCGTTCCTCACCCGACTTGCGACGTTCCGATGATCCTTCCGGACAAGCCGACTCCGGCGCCGGAACGTCAACGGAAACGCGACGTCGCGTCGAAACTGTCGACGCCTGTCCGTAAAAAACACGATCGGCTCTGGCTCGCAATCTTCTTAATCGCCGCGCTGGCGATTCTTTTTGTCGCGCCGCTTATCGGCAAGACGACCTATTCGCCCGACGTCTGGCTGCGCTTTCCAAGCGCGTCGCGTCCCCTGGGCGAACTCGACGCGCCGGCAAAAATCTTTTGGATCGAACGACTTCCGAAAACGCTTCTCGCTGCGCTCGCGGGGTCGGGTCTGGGTCTCGCGGGGCTGGCGATGCAGACGCTCTTTCGCAATCCTCTGGCGACGCCCTACACGCTCGGCGTCGCGAGCGGCGCGTCGTTTGGCGCGACGTTGACGCTTGTGAGTTCGGGCGCGATCGCCGCGATTGGAATACCGTCGTTGATTCTCGGAACGCCCCTTTCGGTCTGGGGCGCGGCGCTCGGCGCGCTCCTGGCGACGTCGCTCGTCTACGCGCTCTCGCGCAAAGCCGGTTCCGACGAGCGCGTGCTTCTCGCGGGCGTCGCGATCGGGTTCCTCTTTTCAAGTCTCGTTCTTTGCGCGCAGTTCCTGACGAGCCCGACCAAAGCGTTCGCGGCGCTGCGCTGGACGATCGGCGGGTTCGAATATTGCGAGCCGCGCTATTTGACGATGACAAGCGTCGTTCTGGCGGCGTCGGCGCTTCTTCTGTACCGTTATTCGCGCGAGCTCGACGCGTTGACGCTCGGCGACGAATACGCCAAGTCGATCGGCGTCGACGCCGATTTGTTCCGCAAAGCGCTTTTCGGCGCGTCGTCGATTCTCGTCGGCGTGATCGTTTCCTTCTGCGGCCCGATCGGGTTCGTCGGGCTGACCGTTCCTCACGCCGCGAGGCTGTGCGTCGGCTACGAACATCGCCAATTGATTCCCGCGTCGCTCCTTGGAGGCGCGCTCTTTCTCGCCGCGTGCCATACGTTTGCGCGAATCGCGATCTATCCGAGCGTGCTGCCCGTGGGGATCGTTACGAGTCTGCTGGGCGGCCCGTTTTTCATCGTTTTGCTCCTGCGACGCAAATAAAACCGCCTCGAGCCGTCAAAAAATCTCTTTTTTCGTTGAAATTCGTCCATAAAACCGCTATACTTGCCTCGACAGCGCGTTTGGTCGTTCAAACGCGCGTTCGCGTCCTTAACTACTGCAGGAGATCGAGCCTTGTCGCGTCGTTTTATCGTCGTTGCGATCGCGTTGATCGCGTCTTTTGCCGTCGTCGCCTCCCGCGGTCAGGAACCGGCGTTCGATCCGGGCGATCCGGGCGTTTTGTCCCCGGAAACGTTCAAAAATCCGACCGATTCCGTTCGTCCGTGGGTCTACTACTGGCAACTCAAAGGAAACACGTCCAAAGAGTTGATCACGCGCGATTTGGAGAACATGAAAGAAATCGGCGTCGGAGGGCTGCTCGTCTTCGATTCGCGCCGATATTGGGACGACTACGACTCCAAAACGCACGTCCCCGTCCCGCTCGATATTAAATACGAATTCATGTCCGACGAATGGGTCGACATGATGAGCTGGCTCGTCTCGGAAGCGGCGCGGCTCGGGCTGCAGGTCAGCTTCAACATCTCCGACAGCGGCGGGCAACTGCGCGGCCCCTGGGATATGAAAGAGCTCGGGCCTTACGAACTGATCTGGACCGAAGGAAACCTTAACGGCCCGAAAAACGTCTCGCTCGACTTCGGCGTTCCCGACGACAAGCCGTATTACAAAGACGTCGCCGCGCTGGCCGTTCGCATTGCGACGCCCGTTTCCGAAGGACGCGAAGCCGTCAAGTTGAACGATGCGTGGAGTCCGGTCGTCTATCCGGGCGAAGGCGCGCCGCGATACGATAAAATCGTCGACTTGACCGACCGAATCAAGGACGGCAAACTCGATTGGGACGTCCCCGAAGGCGCCTGGAAAGTCTTACGATTCGGCGCCGTTCGAATCGGCGAGCCGGGTTGCGTCGATATTCTCAACGCGAAATCGGTCGAAGACTACTTCCGCAAGACGCCCGGCGCGCTCCTCGACGCGGTCGGCGAGAACGCCGGCAAGACCCTTTCGCACTTCTACAACGTCTCCTGGGAAGGGGTTCACCCGAACTGGAGCGACGGATTCGACCGTTTCTTCGCGGAAAAACGCGGGTACGAGATTCGCGATTATCTCCCGATTCTGCGCGGACTTGCGCCGGAAGGAGACCTTGATCCGAGTCGGTTCGTCGTCGACTACATGAAGACGATTTCCGACTCCTTCCGCGCCAACTGCTACGAAACGGTCGGGCGGCTCTGCCACGAGCGCGGCGTTCGCTGGCATTCGGAGGACGGCGGGCCGTGGAATCGCAACTCCCCGCTCTTTAAAGAGGCGGACATGCTCACGTTCTGGGGTCAAAACGACTTCCCGCAGGGCGAGTTCTGGATCGGCGACCTTGCTCGCACGAACGCGCCCTACGCCGCGATGGCGGCGCATATCTACGGGCGGCGCGACGTCTCGCTCGAAGCGTTCACGCATATGACCAAGCACTGGACGTCGTATCCGGCGATGTTAAAACCTTACGCGGATACGAGTTTTATCTCGGGCGCGAATTTCATGATCTGGCATACGTACACCGCGTCGCCCGAAGAGCTGGGCAAGCCCGGCTTCGAGTATTTCGCCGGCTCGCACGTGAACTCGAACGTGACGTGGCAGCCGTACGTCAAGCCGTTCATGGACTACATGGCGCGTTGTCAACATCTGCTCCGACAAGGAGTTCCGGTAGCGGACGTCTGCGTCTACGCGAGCGACAAAAACTACGAAACGTGGGGGTTGGCGAAAACGTGGAACGACAAGTCGACGCTTGCGCTTCCCGACGGCTATAAATACGACCTGCTTGACGCCAAAGTTCTCGTCGAACGCCTGACTTACGAAAACGGTTGGTTCGTTCTGCCCGGCGGCGCGAAATATCGCGTCCTCGTCTTCGATCCGGCCGACGAAAACATACCGGAAAAGGCGATTCAAAAGATTCGCAACCTCGCCGCGCAAGGCGCGCCGATCGTTCTTGGCGCGATCGAGCCGAAACGCTCCGTCGGGCTGGAAAATTACCCAGACTGCGACAAAAACGTCCGCGCGCTCGCCGAAGAACTCTGGCGCTCGGGCGTTTTTGCGAACGTCTTTCGCGGCGTCAGGTTAGACGCGGCGCTCGACGAGCTGGGGATCGCGCCCGATATGAGGTATAAAGCGGGGTTCGTTTCGAGAAAAAGCAGAGAGTCGATCGACGGTTTTGTCGGTTTTGCTCATCGAACCGTCGGCGACGACGATATTTATTTTATCTCCGGCCCGAAGGAATCAGTCTTCGGCGAGTGCGTCTTCCGCGTTTCCGGCAAGAAGGCGACGCTTTGGAATCCGCTCGACGGTTCCGTCGAGCTAGCGAAGAGCGAGCCGACCGAAGACGGCGGAACGAAAATTCATATCGCTTTGAATGGCAACGGTTCCGTTTTCGTCGTCTTTTCCAACGACGAGATTCCGACGCCGCGCGCTAAAGAGGTTGTCGCCCCCTCTCACAGGGAACTGGTCGGCCCCTGGACGGTCAAATTCGATCCGAAATACGGCGGACCCGAGCAGACGACATTCGAACAATTGACTTACTGGAACGAAAACGACGATCCGGGAATCAGGTATTATTCCGGAACCGCGACGTATTCGATCGAATTTGAACTGACCGAAGAACAGGCGTCAAAACGATATAGGCTTGATTTGGGAACGGTATGCGACATAGCGCGCGTTCGGCTCAACGGCGAGGATCTCGGCGTCGTCTGGACCGCCCCCTGGACGATCGATCTTGAGGACGCGACCAAAGCCGGAAAGAATTTGCTCGAAATCGACGTCTGCAACTGCTGGCGCAATCGGCTCATTGGAGACTCCGCGCTTGAGCCGGAACAACGATTTACGAAAACAAACGTCGTCCTGCTTAAAGAGGACGACCCCGAACATAAAACGCCCGCTTATCGGGGGTATCTGTCGACCGATCCGCTCGAGCCGAGCGGACTGCTTGGGTCGGTTATTCTGCACGAACTTAAAACGATTGACCTGAAATTGCCCAAAGAAGACGTCGACGCCGAAGCCATGGAGGATTCGCAACAATGAAACTTTTTACGCGCTTTACTTTAGCTCTTGTCGCGCTGCTTGTCGGTTTGACGACGTTCGGCGCGGATATTGAAAATTCCATACCCGCGAAGGACGTCAAGTCGGGCGCGACCGTTCTCGAATGGACGGCGGATCGCGACGTTACGCTCAGCGGGTATTATCTGCGCATGACCAACTGCCTGCCCCCGGAAGAGGCCCCGATTGTCGGCGCGCTCTTCGCGAACGGCGAGCGCGTCGATTCGGGCCTGGAAATTCCGATTTTCGAACATCCGCTTCGCGATTATTCGATTCCGTATCCTCTGAATCCGAAGGTCTTTCCGCCTCACGACGTCGGGCTGGAATACCGCCGCGCCGTCGAGCCGATTCCGCTTAAGTCGGGAGACGTCGTTCGGATCGCGATCGAGTCGTGCGAAGAAAACGTCCAGACCGGAGTAACCGCCGGCCTGCAGTTCCAGGGCGTTCATCCGCTTGCGTCGATGCGCGCGCCGTTCCGCGAATGCCGAACCAACGGCCCCGTCTGTTCGATCCCGTGGTCGGATCCGGAAGTCGTCGCGATCGGCTCGCAGGAAAAATTCGATCCGCGCTGCGCGCCGCAAAACAACTCGTCGGTCATTGCCGATAAAGACGGAACGCTTTATATTTTCTGCGCTTACTACTCGGTCGACGAGCAGTACGGAGGCGGACGGGCCGGCTCCTACTCGCGTATTATCGGGTACAAAAAAGCGCCCGGCGCCGACAAGTGGGAAGATATCGGAATCGTCGTCGATCTTATGGAAGGCCAGACCTACTCGGGCGACCCCTACGTCTTCCGCGATCTTGACGGACGACCTTGTATTCTCTTCTGCTTCTGCGACGGAACCAACGGTTTCACCGACTGGAAAGTCGGAGGAAACGCGATCGTAAGATCAAAAACGGAAAGCTTTTCCGGACCGTGGGAAGACCCGATCTTTCTCTGGTCGAACTATCCGCAGTACCCCGACGACAAAAAGAACGGCGGTCGCGCGAACTGCGTTCGCATTTTCCCGCGTCAGGAAACGCAGGATTATCTCGTCCTCTGGAACCACGGCTCCCTCGATATGGATATTCGCGGCGTCGTGATGAAGAATTTTGACAAACAGCTAACGTTCGAAGAAGTTTCCAACGCGCCGATGTTCGTTCGCAATCAGGAAGAAGGGGGCGGCGGATTCGTCCTCGGAAACAAAGGATATTACTCGACCTGGCAAATTCCGTGGCTCAACGATCCGAACGGTCAGCAGCGCCTCTATGAAGTCGACCTGACCGAGCCGGTTACTCCGGAATCGTGGCGCGTCGTTCCCGGCTCGATCGGCTCGAACGACGGCGCCAATCCGAAGCGCGACGGAGGAACGACCGCCGACGCGTGGGCGATTTCCATCGCCAACGACCGCGTCTGGGCGACCTCGTGCGAATACAGCTCCACGGAAAACAAGAACTACCTGTACGTTCGCAGCGCGCCGCTAAAGGCGTTTGAAGAATACGTTAAGAGCGCGAAGAGCGACGACGTCGTCTTCAAATACGGCGCCGCAATTCCCGACCTTTACAAAGAGACGTTTCCGACGCTCGAATACGCGATCGGCCAACAATGCTCGCTCGAATACGATTTCAGAAGCTTCGGCGACGTCGCCTTCGCGCAACTCTATTTGTGCGCGTGGTTTTCGCAAGCCGTATGCCAGTCGGTCTGCTTCGAACTCAATTCCGACGGCGCGCGCCTGATCGCCTATAAAAACGAAGACACGCGAGCCAACGACGCGCGCGACGTTCTCGCGAAGTCGGACGCCGTCAAATGGGAGCCGGGCAAAACGTACCGAATCAAATTCGTTCGCGACGGCGCGAATATCAAATGCTCCGTCGACGGCAAGCAGGTAATCGACCTGACGATCGAGGACGAAGAAATATTGAACAACCTCGACAATCAGCCGCGCTTAAAGTTCTACGGCTGGCGCGGAGGAACGTACGAGATCTCCAACGCCGTTCTGACCGACGGCAAAGAATGAAGTCTCCCCGATTATTGAATTCAACCGTTGTTTAGTGAAAGAGACTTGCTATGAAACGCTTATGTTACGCAGTATTAACGTTCATGTCGCTGTTCGTCGGCACGTCGACGTTCGGCGCGGAGATTTTTGGTTCCATTTCCGCCAAAGACGTCAAGCCAAACGCTGAAGTTCTTCAATGGACCGCCGATCACGACGTCGCGCTCAGCGGCTATTTCATCCGACTGACCAATTGTCTTCCGCCGCGCGACGAACCGATCGTCGCCGCGCTGTTCGTCAACGACAAGCGCGTCGAAGGGAGCGTCGCGATTCCCGCGTTCGGCTTTCCGCTCGCCGCGCATACGCGCCCGTATTCCCTTGGCTCGCAAACGCTTCCGCCGCTGGACGTCGGACGCGAATATCGCGTCCCCGTCGACCCGATCGCGCTCAAACAGGGGGACGTCGTCCGCGTCGCGATCGAGGCCTGCGGAGAAAAAGTCGAAAGCGGCGTTACCGTCGGACTGCAATTCCAGGGGAAGCACGAACTTGCGAAAATGCGCAATCCGTTCCGCGAATGTCGAACGAACGGCCCGGTGTGTCAGATTCCGTGGTCGGAACCGGAATTCGTCGCGGTTGGAACGCAGAAGAAATTTGATCCGCGTTGCGCCCCGCAAAACAACTCGTCCGTTATCGCGGATAAAGACGGAACGCTTTATATTTTCTGCGCTTACTACTCGGTCGACGAGCAATACGGCGGCGGTCGGGGCGGCTCTTATTCGCGCATTATCGGGTACAAAAAATCGCCCGGCGCCGATCAATGGAAAGACATGGGAATCGTCGTCGATCTGATGGAAGGCTTTACGTATTCGGGCGACCCTTACGTCTTCCGAGATCTTTCCGGAAGACCGTGTCTGCTCTTCTGCGCCTGCGACGGAACCAACGGATTCGCCGATTGGAAATACGAGGGCAACTATATCCTGCGTTCGAAGACCGACAGCTTTTCCGGTCCGTGGGAAGACCCCGTTCCGCTGTGGTCGAACTACCCGCGCGAACCGGACGACAACAAGACGGGCGGTCGCGCCAACTGCGTGCGTATCTTCCCGCGTCAAAAGACGCAAGACTATCTCGTCGTCTGGAACCACGGCGCCGCCGATATGGATATTCGCGGACTCGTCGTCAAGAATTTCGATCAGGAAGTCTCGCACGAACAAATTGGAAACGCGCCCGTGTTCTCGCATAATCAGGAAGAAGGAGGCGGCGGTTGCGTTTACGGCGACAAAGGCTATTACTCTACCTGGCAAATCCCCGGTCTTAACGACCCAAACGGTCAGCAACGCCTTTATGAAGTCGACTTAGACGACGACCCGCTCAATCCGGAATCGTGGCGCGTCGTTCCCGGCTCGATCGGATTCAACGACGGCGCGAATCCCAAGCGCGACGGGGGAACGACCGCCGACGCATGGGCGTTTTCCGTCGTCGGCGATCGTTTCTACGCGACGTCCTGCGAATACAGCGCGACCGAAAACAAGAACTATCTGTATGTTCGTAGCGCGTCGATGAAAGATATGGTCGAGATGAATTACGACGACGTCGTCTTCCGATACGGCGCGGTTCGCGTCGAGCCCTATCGCGAAGTCTTTCCGACGATCGAATACGCGCTCGGCAAACAATGCTCGCTGGAATTCGATTTCACAAGCTACGGCGAGCTTTCGTACGCGTTCGCGTCGATCGGACCGTCCGAAACGCCCAACATGTTCAGAACGCTGTACTTCGAAATCAATCCCGACGGCGCGAAGCTCGTCGCGTATAAAGATAGCGAAGAGCGTCATGTTCTGGCGGAGAAACCCGAG
>JAEEGL012564116.1_pt1 | contig 10058 bp, 7 predicted proteins | sample 9134231 | NCBI WGS metagenome assembly JAEEGL01 (sample SAMN16246548, study PRJNA631951) | gut metagenome | biome: gut microbiome; feature: rumen; material: fiber-attached | host: Bos | place: Iran: Karaj | collected 2018-10 | reverse complement strand
CGGTTTGCGCCACGTCGTGGCGCGCCTGATTATTCAGTGTGTTCGCAGTTCCCGGGGTTACGCTGCGCTCACCCCGGGCTGTGACATTGCACGCTTTCAGCGTGCTGGCGGTATGCGCCACGTCGTGGCGCGCCTGATTATTCAGTGTGCGTTATTCGCACATCGCATATCGCTCGTCGCTCGATGCTGATCGTTGTAAAACAGTGCCTGAATTACGTCGATTCATATCCTTCGAAGATCAGGGAATCGAGCATGTTGTTCAGCAAAATCCCTTGATTTGTGGTGCGCAAAGTGCCGTCTGGCTGTTCTTCGAGTAACCCGCGTTCAACCGCCTTATGGATGCCGGGAAGATATGGTGCAATGGTGGCGCCGATTTGATCGGCAATCCCCTGCGGATTGAAATTTAAGCGCGTTCTGGCTGCGCACATCAGTCTTTCGGCAAGATGCGTCTGCGGAGATAAGACTTCGGTGAATTCCGGTTGTGGCAAAACACCATCTGCAGCATCGGCCGATTTGATGTATTGCCTGATATCGGCCGTATTTGCCTGACGGCTGTACCGGTGATTGGCAGTGTTCAGCGAATGTGCAGCGGCCCCAAGCCCCAGATAGGGTATTCCAGCCCAACACGACAGATTGTGCGCTGAATAATAATCATCACGGCTGTAGTTCGAGATCTCATAGCGAGTCATGTCGAGCGCATCCGGAATCATCGACATCATTTTTGCGATTGTCGTTTCGTCGCATAAAACCGGCATCTTTCGCTTTTGACATGTCCAAAGCGGCGTATGTGGCTCAAGCGTCAGTTCGTAGCAGGATACATGCGCCGGATGATAGGATTTGGCTGTTTCCAGGTCGTGTTGCCAGGTTTTGAGCGGGGGCTGCGATAAATCATCTGGATTTGGCAGACCGCCATAAATCAGGTCAATGCTGATCTCTTCAAAACCGGCATCATACAGCGTTTCGATTGCAGAAGTTGCCTGAGATGCATTGTGGCCTCGTCCAAGAAACTGCAGCATGGCGTTATCGAAAGACTGAATGCCCAGAGAAATCCTTGTAAATCCCAGCTGTCGCCATGTTTTGCATCGTTCGGCAGTTACATGTTCCGGATTGGCTTCGAGTGTCATTTCGTCCGGAGTGCCGCATGTTGTGCGGATGCAGTCTATGATTCTGCCGATGGCTGCATCCGTCAGCATTGTCGGTGTTCCGCCGCCAAAATAGAGCGTTTTTAACGAGAATTGGGCATATTCCGGATAACGCAGCCCAAATTCGCGGATGACTGCCCTAACATAGGCATCTTCCGGCACCAGATGCGGAACCGAAGACACAAAGGCGCAATAGCGGCATCGTCGTATACAAAATGGTATATGCACATAAATGCCGAATGCATTGCGTTTAAACAATGATTCCAGCGAAGTCTGAATATTTAGTCTCATATCGAGGCGCGACGAACTGTCCGGGGATAAAAAAAAGGACGCAACTGTGTGCGTCCTTTTTCGAAATCATGCCAGATTACTTGATCTTGGCTTCTTTGAACCAGACATGCTGACGAACTTTTGGATCGTATTTTTTCATACGGAGTTTGTCTGGTGTTTTTTTACGGTTTTTGGTGGTGGTATAGAAATAACCGGTTCCGGCTTCGGAAACGAGACGGATTTTTTCACGTACTGCAGCTGCCATTGATATACCTCATTATCTGAATGGAAAATTAAACAGTCAAATATGCCCAGCAGGATTCGAACCTGCGACCCACAGCTTAGAAGGCTGTTGCTCTATCCAGCTGAGCTATGGGCACAAAGTCGGGGCGATAGGATTTGAACCTACGGCTTCCTGCTCCCAAAGCAGGCGCGCTACCAGACTGCGCCACGCCCCGAAACGGGGACGCTATTTAAGGGAACTCTAAAACAAATGCAAGTTTTTTTTTATAAATTGGTAACAATTCAGCAGGGGCTCTTTCCTCAGTTCGCAACATCAAATCCGCTGCGTCTCTCGCGACCTCATCCTCCAGGGCAGAGCCGTCGAATTCTATTTGGGCATGTTCTTTACGGCTTTTAGCTCATAGCTTATGGCTTATAGTGCTCCTCAGACAACTACAAGCCATAAGCCATAAGCAATATGTATCCACGCTTGTTAACAGCGCTTATTTTTTAGTTTATGTATGGCGACAGTGTTGTTTTTATCAGATTTAGGGTAATTAGCTAGTCTGTCCGGGCGTGCCGCAGGCACACCCGGTTACTGATGCAGAAGTGACGCCTTCCAGGCGTGTCTGATTGCTGCTATGACATAGATGTACCAGAGCATTGGCGCTTATCAACACTTTGGGCGTATAGAGCCTATTTTTTAGTGGTTTCGGGAACGAACATATAGGTTACATGCGGTTCCTGCAATTCAAGCGCCTTTAGCTTGTTTTTTTCAAAGACCGGGGTCAGCGTAATTCCGGCCAGCGGTGGATCGATAAACAGCATGGATTTGGTTCCCGACTGGTTGACGCGCACACCAAGTCGCGTACGCCATTCCCCGGCATCCAGCACGATATCCGATCCGTTGTCTGTAATTGTAATTCGTCCGAGTACGTCGTCGTGGTAAGAACCGATAAATTGTTTATACCAGGCATGATCTGGTTCGATTAACCAGAATTTGCCGATCATTCGTGCGACCGTCTGCTGTGCAGCCTGATATTTGTGCGTAGCCTCTTCAAGCAGCCATGCAGCCGAACTCTGGTCGAAAGCAATATCGAAAATCTTTGCGCTAATCAGATCGAGATAAAAGCGAGCGAATCGGGCATTGGCAAGGATGACAGCAGCTAGTTTTTGTTCGGGAATCATGAAAATCATGGCTGCATATCCGACGTGATCGTTTTGGAACATCAGCACATTTTGATCTCTCCGGTGCTGCATTCGCATGGCGATTCCCATGCCACGATTTTCGTCTCGCATGGCGCGGACTTTACGCCGTTCGAGGTTTTCGGGAACCTGACTATCGAGCTCAGCTTTAAGCAGCTTGAGCATATCATCGACATTGGACCAAAGGCCATAGGCAGGTTCCAGCTGTGAAATCTGTCTATCGGGGGCGCAATCGATCCGTCTGACGGTTTCATCAAGTGCGACGCCAAAGGGCTGCGCGATCACCGCATTATCCGGCGTATAGGTCGTTGCGTTCATCCCCAGTGGTTCAAGAACCCGCTCGCTGATTAGCCGTCTGAAGGCTTCGGCTGATGGGAGATCGGGATAGACGCGTTGTGCAGCTGCATAGCAGCCGAGCGCAAAAAGCGCATTGTTCCGGCTGCGCTGAAATCGCCAGTTTCGGGCTGCAGGCTGCGGTTGTCCTGTCGCTTTGCGAATGCGGGCAAACGCTTTCCCATAGTTATCATTTTCATAGGTAAAGTAGGCAGCCATCAGGCTTCCCGGAATGCCTGCGCAATCACAAAGCGCATCTGCAATCGTGAGATTCTGGGTCAGTTCTGGTGAAGCAGTTTCAAAATCAGGCATAAGCACTGTCATCGGTGTGTCCCAACCGAATACCCCATCGTGTACCAGACCGGCCATCATATATCCGGACACAGCCTTTGAAACATGCCCGAGGTTGAACAGCGTTTGCGCGGTTACCGGTTTGCCATCTTCTGCATCTGTCGATCCGAAGCCTTCCCTGAATACGATTTGGTCATGATCGAGAATACCAATGGCAATGCCTGGAATTTTAAATGCCTGACATGCAGACTCGACAAAAGATCTGAGTTGTTCGGTCGCATGTGAATCGAATCGCGACACATACGCCGGTTCGGCAGGATCTGGGGTCGGTTGCTGCAAAAGATCGCTGTTTTCGCTGGATTCGGAGCTTTCTTTTTGATCAGTTTGCGATGTCTGTTTGCAACCATATAATGTTGCGATAAGCAACCATGCCAAAATCATCCATCTGCGCATATCAACCTCCATCGGTACATATCATACCGCATTCATTATCCGCGTCCATGATTTTTAAACTAAATGCTATGGCTCTGGGATAACGAACGAATGATGTACCGAATTGAGTCGTTTTGTGCGATATTGTGCTACGTGTGGTAAAATGCTCTATCGCGTGTACCACATTCATTCATTTTAATAATAGGCTCTGTTTAACGAACGTGGATATGAAAATGCACAGTCGTTTGCTTTATGGCTTTTAGCTTATAGCTTATGGCTTATAGTGATCATTAGAGAACTACAAGCTATAAGCCACAAGCTATAAGCCTGTACTTCCCGACATCGGGGGAGAAAGCTATATTCACACTGGTTAAACATAGCCTAATTATATGGGCTTGTTTAGTTCATACACCGTGTTAAGGCACAGTGTTAAAGGCACTTATGGAAATACAGAAATCTGATGAAATGCGGCAGTCGCTGAAAAAAGCGCATTTGGTTGTGCTTAAAATAGGGAGTGCCGTTTTAACGCGATCAACGGATAAATTGCTTGATCGCGGTGTGTTTTGCCGAATTGTCGAAGCGGTTGCGCAGCTTCGCAACGAGGGCCGCGATGTCGTGATAGTGACCAGTGGTGCGGTTGCCCTTGGCCGCGGTGTGATGGGGTGTGAACGGCCTGATCGAAAGAAATCGCTGCCCACACTCCAGGCACTGGCAGCGATTGGTCAATCGCTGCTGATGGACGATTACGAGCGCGAATTGGGTTACTACAACCTGAGATGCGCACAGTTGCTGCTTACGCGTGCAGATCTTGAGGATCGCACGCGTTATTCCAATGCGCAGCGTACGCTTGAAACATTGCTGAAAATGGGCGTTGTTCCCATAATAAATGAAAATGATGCGGTTACCTGTGATCAGATTCGATTCGGAGACAACGATACGCTTTCATCGCGAGTGGCAGTGTTGTGTAAAGCGGATTTGCTGATAATCATGAGCGATATTGATGCCCTGTACACGAGCAATCCCAAGCTGCATGCGGATGCTGAACGCATTGATGAGATTGATGCCATGGATCCGCGTCTCGATATTTATGCACAGGACAGCAGCGGGGATGTCGGTACCGGCGGGATGATTACCAAGGTTGCGGCGGCGAGAATGGCTGCGAAGATGGGGATCGCGACGCTGATATTGGCAGGCAAGCGGCCGAAACATGTGCTTGAAGCCATTGCAGGCATTCGGGTGGGGACGTTGCTGTATACAAACGAGCATCGTCAGACCACGCATAAAGCCTGGCTTGAATCGCTGAGCACCAAAGGGCGCATTATTTGTGATGCCGGTGCGCGGGATGCCATCGCGACTCAGGGCAGCAGCTTGCTTCCAAAGGGCATTTTGTCTGCTGAAGGGCGTTTTGCAGAAGGTGAGGCGGTTGAGCTGGTTGATCCATCGGGAAACGTGTTTGCAAAAGGTTTACCGCAATACAGTGATGATGATATTCGTAGAATTGCCGGGCATTATTCGGATGAAATCGAGTCGATTCTGGGATTTCACGTCTCGGACGTCATCGTTCACCGCAATGATTTGGTGCTTACGGATTGAGTGATGGGCTTTAGGAGGCGCGTATTGCCGGATGGCAATAGCGCCGAGGCCGGGCGTATCGTCAGATAGCCCGGCAAACAAGTATAAGGCTAATCTTGTGCGATTTGTGCAGATGTGATAGTATTTAATGGGGGGATGTTTGCGAAAATTTGTTCGAACCGGAGGTGGAAATGTCGGATATCATTGGAATTTCTCGCAAGATATTTTTTGCTTTTCTGTTTTTGATGATCTCGTCGTTGGCGTTTGCCCAGGATGGTTTGCATATTACTGGGATTGAACTGCCCGAGGAGGGATCGAAGGCTGAAGAAGCACATATGTCGGTCTACTTCAGTCTGAGGCAGAACCAGAATCCTGTAACCAACATTTCGAGTGAGAACTGCTCGCTGATGATTGACGCCAATCCTCCGGAAATCGTCAGGGCGGAAGTGAAAGACTTCGTTGATGGTGATCGCGGTGTCGGCATTTTGTTCATTTTCCCGATCGCCAAGAACTATACCGAAGATAGTTTTAGCATTCGAGCAACACTGAGCACACTTATACAGCTCATCAACCGTCCGATCGATATGGTGAATGCTGTACCTTATGATATCACGGGTACGGCAGTTGGGTGGTCGCGCGGGAGCGATGGCAGTTTGAATCGTGCGATTGGCGAAATGACGAATACGGAGCAGTTGGAGCCGAACTTGTTTGCATCGTTCCAGCCGGCGCTTTCGATGCTGCAGAGTCTGAACAATGTATCACAGAAATTCGTCGTCATTATCAGTGATGCCGAGGGCGCAATCGTCGGTGATCGTGAACGAGCAAACCAGTTGATCAGTTCGTTCAACGACGAGTTGAAAAAGAACAACATCATTCCGATTGTCATTGGCTACAGCCCTGATGGCCCTGATGCGATGATGAATGTTCCGATTATCAAGAAAATCGCGACGAATTCGGGGGGTGCTTTTTATTCGTGCGAAAGTCTGTCAAAGTTCCAGCAGGTGCTTCAGCGCGATGTTTACAACTATATCTTCAAGCAGTATATCTATGATGTTACGCTGAATATGGACGGCAACAATTATTTGGAGCCGAACAAGTACAATATGGAGTTTTCGGTAAAGTCAAATAACAGCGAAGAAAAGGCGAAGTACAAGATTACTTGGCCGGAACTGTCAAAGAACCGGATGTGGCTATGGCTGACCATCATCGGCATCGTTCTTTTGGGCGGCATTGTTGCAGCTATCGTCATTGTTAGCCGGCGCAACAACGAAGAAGAAGAGATCGTTGATGAGGGGCCGCAGGAAGTCTGCTGTGCGACATGTGGCAAGACGATTCCGCAGTCACTCTATGGATTTAATGGCGAATTCTGTTTATCCGGTGGTTTGCCAGACTGTCCCTACTACAAGATGCCGGATCGCGGTAAACTTCAGATTACGCGTGGACCGATGGCTGATACGACATTCTTTATTAAGAAGGATATGACGACAATCGGCTCATATCCTGAGAATGATATCTATCTGGCCGACAAATCTGTTTCGCGTAAGCATGCAGCCATTAAGGCGGACGAAGGCATGCGGTATGAAATTCGAGATTTTGGTTCGTCTAACGGCCTTTACATCAATAACGAAAAAATTGAGCGCAAGTTCCTTCGGGATGGCGATTTGATTCGATTCGGAACTGTTGAGACTGTGTTTAAACTCAAATAAATCAAAGCCGGGCATCAAATGTCCGGCTTTTTTTGAATCTGTACAGCGGCAGTGTGGATTCTAGCAGTCCCCGGCAGTCGAGTATACCCGCTGCACATTCATCTTTGGTCTTCAACCATGGTTAAACCGCGCTGCCCCTGCGGGGCTCTGGCGGTAACACCTTCCATGCGTATCATATTGCTGTTTTGCTTTGCGATATGATGTCCATCTGCATATTCACCAATGCTTTGGGTGTGAAGAGACTTTTTTTTGCACAAATTGAAGTGCATGCGTGACAATATTGTGCAGACGTTATACATTAGATGGTATGTTTTGGGCATTGTGCCTGTTTATGAACGCAATCCTCTGAGCCAGAGGATTTTCAAATGGGAAAAGAAGCAATGGCATTTCAGACCGAGTTTCAGTTTACGCTTCCAAAAGGTTATGTGGACAAGGACGGCAATCTTCATCGCGAAGGCGTGATGCGTCTGGCGACTGCAAAGGACGAAATTGCCCCTCTGCAGGATTATCGTGTACAGGCCAATCGTGCATATCTGGTGATTATTTTGTTGAGCCGGGTTATCACCAAACTCGGTACGCTTCGGATGATTACCCCGAATATCATTGAAGAGCTGTTTAGCTCGGATTTGGCGTATCTTCAGGAATTTTACCGCAAGATCAACGAAGAAGGCAGTGCATCCATTAAAGTCACCTGTCCAGCTTGCAAACATGAATTTGAAGTGGATATGGGGACAGGCCTGGGGGGGTATTAAGCTACCCCCTGGATAAACTATATCAGGAGGTAGCGTATATCGCTTATCACTTCCATTGGGCGATAGACGACATCCTCAATATGGAGCATAAAGAGCGCCAGGTCTGGATACGTGAAATTTCCGAAATCAATAAGGAAATCAACGAAAGCCGGGGCGGCTAAGATGCGTTAAAGCGGATAGGGTTTATTTGGCGTGAATTCCAGGTGTGGTTATCGCCCGCTTCGGCAGTGATGTGTCAAAAGCCAGGCAAAAGGCATGCAGCATAACCATGATTGTTAGCCGGCATGTCTGGTGCCTGGCAGAATCTCGTTGATACATCTGCGACAGCCACCATACGGAACATCGCGTACTTCTTTGTACACTTCTCGATACAGAGGTTAAGATGGCTAAAATCAGACTGCCGGGTGTCTATTTCGAAGACAATCCAAAAGTTGAACGCGAGATATCGCTGGGAGAAACCGGCGTACCTGCATTTATCGGCGTTGCTAGCCGGGGACCGCTCAATGAGCCCGTGGTGATACAAAGCATTCAGCAGTTTCTGAGATTTTTCGGTAATCCAGTTGAAGGCAGTTATCTCTATTCGAGCGTACTTGGATTCTTCACAAATGGTGGAACTCGGTGCCACGTCATTCGCATTGCACATGTTTTTCGCAGCGGCAAAGCTGAACTGGCCCGTAAAGCTCGCTATGAGCTACTCGATGAATCCGGCTACCCCACACTCGAAGTGCTCGCTCACAGCGAAGGCAACTGGGGCAATGCAATTAATATTCAGGTGTCCTACCCGGAAGAATCGCGCGTTCATACATTTATAACGCTCGATCTCGTTCCCGGTTCACACATGATTACGCTCCAGTCGACGCGAGGGATTGAACGCGGTATGCTGCTCAAGCTCTCGGATGGTGAAAACAGTAAATATGTTACCGTCGATCGCGTACGCGGCAATGAAATCTATTGGCGCGAAGAAATCGATTGCGGATTTCGATCGGTATCACCAACTTATGTCGATAGCGTCGAATTCGATCTGCACGTCAGCGAAGGCAAGCGCGTCGAAAGATTTAACAGCGTATCGCTTGGCCGCTGGTCATCCCGAAATGTTGCACGCGTCGTTGCGCAGGAATCGGAGCTCATCCGCATTAACATTCTCTCCGAAGGAAAATTCGAGCAATATCCCGAACAAACCAAGCAACTGCAATTGCGTGGTGGTCGCGACGGACTCGAAGGCATTACGCCCGACGATATCATCGGCTATAACAATGGCCCAAGTGCACGTTATGGCCTCGGTGTGCTGGAATCAAACGAAGAAATCGATTTGGTGTGCGTGCCGGATCTCCAGTATTGCCTCGATCATTGCGAAGCATTCCGCAGTGAACGCGATATCATCGGCGTTCAGACCGCCATTCTGAATCATTGCGAGCGTATGGGGGATAGATTCGCCATTCTCGATTTGCCGCGCGATATCAAGTACGAACAAATCTACGATTATCGCACAAAATTCGAGTCATCCTATGGTGCGTTGTATTATCCGTGGGTGATGATGAGCGATGACGGCAATACACGTGCAGTGCCGCCGTGCGGATTTATGGCTGGCCTATATGCGAAATGCGATCGCACCGAAGGCGTTTTCCGTGCGCCAGCCAACATCGAAATTCAGGGCGTCGAAGGCTTGTATACGCATCTCGATGAAAGTCAGCTCACCGAACTCAACGAAAAAGGTATCAATTGTATCCGCACATTCCTGGCTCGTGGCATTCGCCCATGGGGCGCGCGCAGCCTCACCAAAGAACGCGACTGGCGTTATCTGATGTCCCGTCGTGTGTTCTGCGCAGTCAAACGCGCCATCTACGAGAATACCCAGTGGGTCGTTTTCGAAATTAACAATGAGGAACTTCGCGCGCGCGTCAAAGATATGCTGGTCGATTTCCTTGGAAAGCTGTGGGCTGCGGGCTATTTCCCTGGCAAAGTTCAGGACGATGCATTCTTTGTTACATGCGACAAAACGAATAACGACACCGAAGAAGGTGAGCAGGGCAAAATCGCCATTGATGTCGGCCTGGCTTTGACGCAACCGTTGGAATATATGGTCATCAGCTTTGAGCATAAGATTGAGGAAGCTCGCAGTGTTGGTGTTTAGG
>JAEEGL011389898.1_pt1 | contig 10058 bp, 10 predicted proteins | sample 9134231 | NCBI WGS metagenome assembly JAEEGL01 (sample SAMN16246548, study PRJNA631951) | gut metagenome | biome: gut microbiome; feature: rumen; material: fiber-attached | host: Bos | place: Iran: Karaj | collected 2018-10 | reverse complement strand
CGACGGGTTCCCGGGTGATCATGCCGTTTTTTTCCATCAGCTTCAGGATCGAGGTCATCGTGGAGCGCCGGACCGAAAACCGTGTTTCGAGATCCTTCTGAAAGATATCGCGGTCCCGGTTTTCGTAGAGATAGCGAAGGACCCAGCTGTGAACGGCGGTCGCGCTGTCTCCGAACGCTTTGCTGGCTTCGGCGGACACGGCGCGGCCGATCCGGTTGTTCAGGCAGCGAACGGTAAAGCCGATCGAGTGCTTATCCATAGGGGCATCCCTCCCTGATTGTTAGATAACTAACATTATACCGATTTTGCCTCGTTCTGTCAAGAAAAAAGGAATGATGGAATAGTTAAAAAAATGTGAACGAAGGGAGGCGAAAAGGCAAGGAACGGTGAAGTGGGAACAGGGGTCCGGATTGACGGGCTCCGGGGGACGCCGTGCTTGCGGGACGCGGCTGACTTTTTCCGCCGTCTCCGCCCCGGCGCTTTCTGCTCACGGCTCCTTATCCTCCGTTCTCTTTGCTTTAAAAAAGCGAAGGCCGAAACAAGGATTGTTACCTTATTTCGGCCGGGATTCGGCATTCTGTTTTTCTGAAGCGGTGCGGCGAGCGGTCATCCGCGGCCTTTACGTGTCCGGTCAGTCGGTATTCGGCTTGCGGTTGCTCGGGATGATACGGAAGCCCTTCACGCCGGCGATATAGGCGAGGGTGCAGGTGACGAGCGCCGGCACGGTGATGAGAAGCAGGACCCAGGGGGTATTCGGAAAGTAAAGTCCGATGATCGCATAGTACATTTCCTGAAGGAAGACGGCGATCGTTTTGGGCACGGCGTAGAGATTGACGGCCCATTCCGGCGAGACCGGCATCCCGTTTTCGCGGACCGCTGCGTAAAAGCCGACGATCGAGAGAACGGCGAGCAGGATGTTGATGCTGTTGGCGCAGAGCGAGATCAGAAATCCCTTCAGCGGGCGGAACCGGAGCCGGCCGGCGTCGATCCGGATCTTCTCCGAGAATCCGATCTCCCAGGTCATGGTGTAGAGCAGCACCAGATAGAAAAGGATCGCAAAAATGCCGCTCAGCAGGAACAGGACGTTGTTCATATAGGTGGCCAGAGAAAGGACCAGGCCGAACATTGTCATTCCCAGCTGGTTGACGAACATTTTGAAAATGTCGTAGGAGTGCTGTTTCAGGAAGTTAATCATGCACCGAGATAATCCTTTCGCTAGCGCAAAAATAAGGGATCACCGTATTCTCCTTTTCCTATTTTATACGACCGAAACTCATAAAACAAGGAGTAAGCGGAAAGTTTACAGTTTGTCAACGAAAAATAAAAAAAAACGTCAAACAATCGGGAGCGGAATATGGTATGCTGATGCCGTAAAATTGTACTAAATCCGGAAAGGAAAAGGATATGGTAGCACTGCCGGAACCGGTAAAGGAGTTTTCGCAGTATCTGCTGGTCGTACGGGGGCGTCAGCCGCGTACGGTGGAGCAGTACGAGATCGACCTGATGCTCTTTTTCAAGTATCTGAAGGCCAGGCGCGGCGGCCTGCCGCTCGAGGGCGAGGCGTTCGACAATATGACGATCGGCGAACTGGATCACGATTTTGCCGCCTCGGTGACCAAGAGCGAGGTCATGGACTTTATGAGTTTTCTCGCGCTCCGGCGGGAGAATCACGCCCGCGCCCGCGCCCGAAAGCTGTCCTCGCTGAAATCGTTTTACCGCTACTACACCGGCGTCGTGATGAAGTATCCCGGGAATCCGACGGCCAATATCGACACCCCGAAGATCCCGAAAACGCTGCCGAAGCACCTCTCCGCCGCCGAAAGCGTCGAACTGCTCCGGGCAGTTAACAGTGACGACGGGAGCCGCTTCCGGGAGCGGAATTTCTGCATGATCACGCTGTTTCTGAACTGCGGGATGCGGCTTTCGGAGCTGGTGGCGCTGAATCTGGGAGATCTCGACCGGGAGATGCGGTCGATGCGCGTCACGGGCAAGGGCGCCAAGGAACGGATCATCTATCTGAACGACGCCTGCCGCTCGGCGCTGACCGCCTATCTGGCGGTGCGGGACCGGAATCCGGCCGGCGGACAGCGCGAAGCGCTGTTTCTGAGCGCTCGCCGCAAGCGGATCAGCAAGCAGATGGTGCAGGCCGTCGTGTATAAATACCTCGGCTCGGCGGGCTTTGACAACCGCGGTCTCTCGGTGCACAAGCTGCGCCACACCGCGGCGACGCTGATGTATCAGACCGGGAAGGTGGACATTCGTGTGCTGAAGGATATCCTCGGCCACGAGCAGCTCAACACGACGCAGATCTATACCCACGTCTCCAACAGCGAGATGGAACGGGCCATGAAGGAAAATCCGCTTTCGGGCCTGACCGCGAAGAAAGTGGGGAAAGAAGAACGGCCGGATGACGGCGAGAGCGGCCCCGACGCCTTGACAGAAGAATGAAAATATGATATGATAGAAAAAAACGATAAGGCGGGCGACCGCGGAAGAATAAGGAGATATTTATGACGGAATACAAATCGAACGGAATCGTCGGCGACTATATGATCTATCGGGATAAACCGCTGGTCCGGAAGGGAAATATGTTCTGCTACGGCGACATGAAGGACGACTACGTGCTGTTCCTCATGGTCCTGACGACGAAGAACGCCGAGATCGGCGGCGAGGCCGGTAAAGAGGTCCCGGATCATATCCTCGTCCAGATCATGAGCACTGACGAGAGCAAATCCCCCTCCGAGCGGCTGGCGAAGCAGTTTGAAAAGAACGGGCTGTACGACGCGATCGATATCGGCCTGATCTGGCTGGAAAAACTGAACCGGAAGTGAGCGCCGATGGGCAGACTGGTCCGCGCGATCTCCCGTGACGGCACCGTCGTTATGATGGCGTCGGATACGACGGATATCGCGGCGAAGGCCCGGGCGATCCACGGAACCTCCAAGGTCGCCACGGCGGCGCTCGGCCGACTGATGACCGGCGCCTCGTTCATGGGCATGATGATGAAGGAGGAGCGGGGCAGCGTGACGCTCCGCATCAACGGCGGCGGTCCGCTCGGCTCCGTGATTGCCGTGGCCGACAGCCGCGGCAACGTCAAGGGCTACGCGGCGGTCCCGACCGCGGAACTGCCTCTGAAAGAAAACGGGAAACTGGACGTCGGGGGCGCGGTCGGCACTGACGGATTTCTGACGGTGATGAAGGATTTCGGCGCCGGCGATCCCTATTCCGGCCGGGTGCCGATCGTCTCGGGCGAGATCGCGGAGGACATCACCGCTTATTATGCGTCCAGCGAACAGATCCCGACGGTCTGCGCACTCGGCGTGCTGGTCAATCCCGACAGGAGCGTCGCCTGTGCCGGCGGCTTTCTGATCCAGCTTCTCCCGACCGCCGACGAGGAAACGGTCGCCGGAGTGGAAAAGTGTCTTACCGCGCTGAAGTCGGTGACCTCGATGCTGGCCGGCGGTCTGACGCCGGCGGAGATCTGCCGGACGGTACTGGAGCCGTTTGAGATGGAGATCCTCGACGAGTCGGAGATCGTCTTCCGCTGCGGATGCTCCCGCGCACGGGTGGAAAAGGCGCTGATCTCGACCGGTGCCGACGAGCTCGCGGATATGGCGAATGATCCGGTCACGGCCGTCAGCTGCCAGTTCTGCGGGAAGAAGTACGAATTCCCTTCGTCGGAGATCCGCCGGCTGCTGAGGGAGGCCTCGGCTCCGCGTTCCGATGGCGACTGAAACCAGTATTTCTGCGTATCCGAAACTGCATACCGGAGTCCCCGCTCTTCAAGGCGGGGACTTTTTTCTCGCGCCGACAAAAACCCGGAGCTTCACGGGAAGCTCCGGGTTTTTTCTTTTTTTAGCGGTATCATTCTGCCGCGGCCGCAGACCGGTTCATTCGTTTTCGAATTCAAGAATGGCGCGCAGGCGCTCGGGCAGCGGTCCGGGATCGGTCAGGGAAATGTCTCCGTAGGGCGTTTCGAGCGTGTCCCCGCCGGTGACCGGCAGGAAAAAGGCGACGCGGGAGGGGCTTTGCTGATCTTCCGGTTCCTCCCAGGCATCGCAGAGCTTTTCCGTTCCGTCGGGAGACAGGTACTGTTCCATATAGGGGACGGCGCGGTCGTATTCTCCGACGCCTTCTTCCGGCACCGAGAAACCGAACCAGTCGATTTCATCCGGGGTGCAGGGAAGTGTCAGTTCGACGATCCGCCAGTTTCGTCCGAAGCGATAGCAGCCGTGTACGGTCATCATAGAGATCCTGTCCGGAAGGGCACGGAGGCCGGCGTTTCAGCGCGTCAGGCCTTGCTTTTTCTTCCTGAGATTGTAGGAGGAGCGGGGATTGACGATCTCCCGCCAATCCAGGTCTCCCCGGTCCAGCGCCCGGACGAGGATCTCGGCCGTGGCGATGTTGGTGGCAACCGGGATATTGTGGATGTCGCAGAGCTTCAGAAGATCAAGGTCGTTTCTTTCGGCCTCGAAATCCACGTCGTAGGTGTCGCGGAAGAAAAGCACGAGATCGATTTCATCGTAGGCGATCCGGGACGAGATCTGCTGTACGCCGCCGTGGGCGCCCGAGAGCAGTTTTTCAATGTGGAGGCCGGTGGCTTCCGAAATATATTTGCAGGTCGTTCCGGTGGCACAGAGATTGTGATTGGCGAGGATGCCGCAGTAGGCGATGCAGAACTGCGTCATCAGTTCTTTTTTTCTGTCACCTGCGATGATGGCGATTTCCATGTTTTGAATCTGTCCTTTCCCTTAGATATCATTGAATTCGTTTGAGGAGGGCGGCGCGCTTGATTTTGCGGAAGCCCGTGAAAAGCGGGATGCTTCGTCCGATGACGCGCTTCGCGATATTGGCGAAAGCGGCGGCGGCGTTGGAATCGGGGAGGGTGAACACGTCGAGCCCCTTGGCCTGCTGTTCAGCCAGGCGCGCGTCGTAGGGAATGATCCCGAGCAGCTGGATGCAGGTCTTGTCGATCACCTCGAGCAGACCGGGCTGGACGCCGTATTCCATGCTGTCGGCGTTGAAGCAGTTGATAATCAGCTTCCGGGATTCGACGCCGGCGTCGGCCAGCAGGATACCGGTTCGTTCGGCCGCCCGGATGGAGGCCGGCTGATAAGTCGAGACGACGATGGCCGCGTCGGCGGCGGCCGCCGCCAGACGGAAGGGACTGCCGGTGTCGCCGGGGGTGTCGATGATGATGTAATCCAACTCCATTTCCTGCCCGATCCGGTGAACGGCGTCGCGGAAGGCGTCGTTTTCCAGTTCGTTGTCGTACCGGTAGGGCGCGGCGCAGAAGAAGAGTTTGTCGGAGCGGCTGTCACGGATGAGCGCCTTGTCGGGGGCGATGTCGCGCAGGATGATGTCGGTGATGTCGAAGACGACCTCGTCCTCCAACCCCATGATGAGATCCAGAGAGCGGACGCCGAAATCACAGTCGATGATCAGCGTGCGCCAGCCGTCCTGCGCCAGCCGGATCCCGAGATTGGCCGAAACGGTGGATTTCCCGACGCCGCCCTTGCAGGAGGTGACCATTATGATCTTACAGTTGTTCATACGATTCCTCAGTCGGAAGGAAAAAGCCGGCGTTTTTGTGTTTCCTTCCCTTATATCTTAACATAAATAACCGATAATGTCAAGACCTGTTTAGCTAAAATATCTAAATTACGCGCAATTTTGTTTTAATATGTGTCTATGGAGAATAAACCGGAATGCAGGCGCCGGCATTCTTACCCTTTATTTTACCATAAATCCCGGTGGGTGTCAATATCGCGCCGGGAAAAACGGGAGAAAACCCGGACGGATCGGCTTCCGGCGTTACGCGCAGCCGGGATCCGGCGCGAGGATCTCGTAGGTGAGGTCGCGCAGCGTCGGATGGACCGAGACGTACGCGAACCGGCAGTTGAGGATATTCTGGGTGTAGACGATCGCCAGGCGGTTCGCCGTATCGATCAGAACGTAGGAGCCGGCGGCGCCGTCCCAGCCGAATTCGCCGAGCGGATGACGCTGACCAGGGGTGACGTTGGTCCTCACGCCGAGTCCGTAGCTGTATCCTTTTTTTTCGATCAGCTGGAAATCGGCGCGGCAGGCCGGAGAGTTCATCTGATCCGTGTGCCAAAGCGCGATCGTTTCGGGCTTCAGCAGTTTTTCGCAGGAGAGGGCTGAGGCCAGCTTCATATATTCGTCGCAGCTTCCGAAGAGTCCTGCGCCGCCGCTTTCGTACCGTTCGGAAAAAATAAATCCGAGCGGGTATTCCTGTCTGCGCGGGATCCCGGTCGCCGGATCGCAGATCCACAACGCGGCGAGACGGGCGGAGGCCGGCAGATCGGCGGGATGGAAGACCATGCCTGAAATGCCGAGCGGGTCGAAGATCTCCCGTTTGACCTGCTCCGAGAACCGCCGTTCCGCCGCGGCCTCGATCACCGCGGCCAGCACGTCGTGGCAAAGACTGTACTGAAACCGGGTGCCCGGTTCGAAGGAGAGAGGACGGGCAGCCAGGGCGTCGGCGATCTGCCTCGTGTCGGGGTTCCCGCCGGCGGCTTCAATGGCGCGGCGGATCTCCGGCGCGTTCAGGTCATAGTCCAGCCCGCCCTGCATGGCGAGCAGATGACGGACCGTCATGACGCGTTCGGCCTTTTTCGGGCCGTCAGGCGTCCGGACCGTGACAGTTTCGTAAGCGGGCAGCCATTTTGCGACGGGATCGTCGAGCCCGAGGAGCCCTCTTTCGATCAGCTGCATGGCGGCGCAGGAGGTGACGACTTTGGTCATCGAATAAAGCGGATAAACAGTCCGGGAAGAGGTGGGGCGCGTCAGCGCGCCGTCGTCAAAGCCGTAATCTTTCCGGAAAAGGATCTCTCCGTCCCGGGCGACCGAGATGCCGCATCCGCAGATGCCTTTGTCCCGAAGGGAATCCAGATAAGCGTCGAGTTTTCGGAAATCGTACATGGGAATGACTCCTTTGGATCGTTTCTCGGCAGATCTTTTCTTTATTCGGCGGATCTGCTACGATCAGTATATCACAGCGCCGGGCGTTTGTAAAGGTCCGGAGACCGATTTCGGAAGGATCGCGCGGATTTGCCCGAAGATCGGCCGTCCGGAAACGGAAAAATATGGCCGCGGCGTGAATAGTCGGTAAATCCCTCGACGGGGTATTGACACTTTTTCGGTTTTATGATATGATATAACTGTTTATCGGGACAAGTCCCGGTGTTTTCGCTGTCGAGCGACAGCGCCCTGTCCGATCGGACAGCATTGTTTCGCCGCAAGCCGACGATGGGCGGCGGAAAAAATCTTTTCGCCGGAGAACGGAGTATCAATATGGGTAAGGGCAGCCGCAACAGAGAGGTCCGCATCGCGGATCAGAAGACGGACGGCAACGGCGGCGTCAAACTCTCCAAACTGCAGCTTATCAAACAGCAGGAGCGGAAAGCCGCGATCAAACGGACGGTGACGTTGGTCGCCGCCGCTATTTTGGTGGTAGCGGTGATCGTCGCGATCGTTGTGGTCTCGATCAATAAGAACCCCAATCTGGAGGGGATCCCCGCGGGCACTTCGGAAAAGTATGAGATAGACGCCGGGATGATGGCGTATTTTTACAAGAACGGGTTCAATAACTTCGTTAATCAGAATTACTATTATCTTTCTTACTACGGGCTTGATATCAACAAGAGTCTCAAATCGCAGTATATCTCGCAGGATATGACCTGGTTCGCCTATTTCATGAATCAGGCAAAGAACGACGTCAATCAGCTCGTGGCGCTCGCCTCCGAAGGGCAGGCCAAGGGCGTCAAGCTCGAGGAAGACGACTATAAGACGATCGACAGCTCGATCGCTTCCATGGAGGCCGGCGCCAAATCGAACGGTTTTCCCAGTCTGAAATCGTATCTGAAATCGCAGTATGCCGGTATCAGTGAGAAGACTGTCAGAAAATGTCTGGAGCTGCAGCAGCTCGCCAGTAAATACTATAACCAGCTGATCGAAACCTTTACCTTCACGGAAGAGGAGATCAGCGCCTATGCCGAAGAGAATCCCGAAAAATTCCGGATGACCGATTTCATCTTCTACACCTTCACGCCGGACGTCGCGTCCGACGCCGATGAGAACGCCAGGGCAGCGGCGAACGCCAAGGCCAAGGGCGACGCCGAAGAGCTGCAGGCGCAGGCGACCGACGAGGCCGCTTTCCGCGCCGCCGTGCTGGCGCTGCTGAAAGCCGCGCAGGCAGAGGATTCCGAAAAGACCGACGAGGAACTGATGGCCTCGCAGATCAAGGAAGGCAAGCTGTATCAGACCGACGACCGCTATTCCGAGTGGGCGTTTGCCGACGGCCGCGAGGTCGGCGATACGACCGTGATCGAAAACGTGTCGACGTCGGGGACCGAATCGACCGTGACCGGCTACTCGGTCTATTATCTGACGAAGACCGCTTACTACGAATCCTATCTGACCAAGAGCGTCCGGCATATTCTGTTGACCGAGTCCACCTACGGCACGAAGGACGCCGCCAAAGCGAAACTGGAAGAGATCATGGCGGGCTACGATGCCGGTGAGAAGACGGAAGACGCCTTTGCCAAGCTGGCCGAGGATTATTCCGAGGACGGCAGCCGGATCCGGGGCGGCCTCTATGAGGAAGTGGTCCAGGACTACATGGTTCAGCCCTTCAACGACTGGATCTACGACGAAGCGCGTCAGCCCGGCGATACCGGCATCATCGAGACCGAATACGGCTGGCACGGTATGTACTTTGTCGGGGACGGCCGCGAGGCCTGGAAGGTCAACGCCGAGGGCGATCTGAAGGACGTCAAGTTCAGCGAGACGCTCTCCGATCTCGAAAAGACCTACCCCGTGACCTACGACGCCGACGCACTGACAAAGATTCCGTAAGAAAAACTGCGCGGAGCGCGATGCGCTCCGCGCTTTTTTTCGTGCGGGGAACAGGGAATAGGAAAAAGTGAACAGGGAAAAGAAGCCGTTTGCGTGTCGCAGCAAGGGCTTGCCGATCCCTGTTCACTTTTTCTTTTTCCCTATTTAACTATTCCCTTTGCCCTTTGCCCTCTGCCCTTTGCACCGGTTCAGAATCCGAGGTCGTCGTTGACCAGGATGACGTGGATCCGGCCTTCGTGACGGGAGAAGCGCGTGATCAGGATCTGACAGCAGATCGTGTCGGGCGACTTGCAGTTCCGGCAGGAGCCGGTCTTGCTGCAGGGCGTATTGAGCCCGAAGCGCTGGCAGTTGATGGGGGCGGCGACGTGCCTGGCGCGCTTGACGGCGCTGTCGACGTCGGGGCAGATCTTGTTGATACCGACGATGAACAGGACTTTTTTGGGGCCCTGCGCGATGGCGGAAACGCGGTTGGCGTTGCCGTCGATATTGACGATGATGCCGTCCTCCGTGAGCGCGTTGGCGCTCGTGAGAAAGACGTCGGCGTCGTAGGCGGCCAGCATGGCGGCCCGTTTATCGGGGATGGCGTCGCGGTCCAGATAGCGGAAAGGACCGTTTTGGATCGCCTCGATCAGCCCGATCTCGCAGGCGCTCATACAACCGCCCATCGCGACGGTGCCGTTTTCGGGGATCAGAGACAGCGCCAATCGGCAGGCGGCCTCTCTGTCGGCGGCAAAATAGCCGTTCATGTTGCGCGATCGCAGTCCGGCGATCACGGTCTGGGCGAGCTGGGTGTTTCGTTTCAGAAGCGCTGGATTCATAACGGTTTTCCTTTCTTCCGGGAAGAATCATTCACGATACTGCTTTCATCATACCACAGAAAGCGGCGCCGTGTCAAGCCCCCCGAAGCGGCAGGGGAGATGATTTCGTCCACGGCTCTTGTCCGTCCGCCCGAAACGAAACCGACCGGCCGAAAAAGCCGGTCGGTTTTCATTTTTCCTTGTAGTAGAGCATACAGTGACAGTATCCTTCAAAATCGGGGTCTTTGATCTGATCGCGGAATTCCTGACACATGCACTTGTATTCTTCCTTTTTTTCTCTGCGGCAGGGACAGTAGCCGTCTTTGGCCTTCAATCCCTCCCGGACTGTCCGGACGATCTCCTCGTCTTCATTCAGGCGGATCT
>JAEEGL011198407.1_pt1 | contig 10058 bp, 9 predicted proteins | sample 9134231 | NCBI WGS metagenome assembly JAEEGL01 (sample SAMN16246548, study PRJNA631951) | gut metagenome | biome: gut microbiome; feature: rumen; material: fiber-attached | host: Bos | place: Iran: Karaj | collected 2018-10 | reverse complement strand
CAGGATCCCCGGGGTGGGGGAGAAGCGGCGGAACGACCTGATCCGTCACTTCGGCACGGTGAAGGCGATCCGGGCCGCCTCGGAGGAGGAGCTTGCCGCCGCAGTGCCGAAAAACACGGCGAAGGCGGTCTATGAGTATTTCCACGGAAAAGAGGAAGAGCCATGCGAGTGATCACCGGGACCTGCCGGGGCCGGAAGCTGCTGGAGCCGGCGGGGATGGACGTGCGGCCCACCACCGACCAGGTGAAGGAGGCCCTGTTCAACATCATCCAGTTCGATATCGAGGGCCGGCGGGCGCTGGATCTCTTTGCCGGCACGGGCCAGCTGGGGATCGAGGCGCTGAGCCGGGGCGCGGCGGAGTGCGTCTTCGTAGACAGCGCCCGGGACTCTGTCCGGCTGGTACAGGAGAATTTGAAGCGCTGCGGCCTCTCCGCCCGGGTGCTCCAGTGCGACGCCCTGGGCTACCTGAAGACCCGGGAGAAGTTCGACCTGGTATTTTTGGACCCGCCCTACGGCACGGGGCTGGACGCCGGGGCCATGGAGGCGGTCAAAGAGTTTGACATCCTCTCAAAGGGTGGTATAATGATTTGTGAATCCAGACCGGAGGCCGTGCTGCCGGAATTCCCGGCGGAATACGGCTCGACCCGCACCTACCGGTACGGGAAGATCAAACTCACGGTCGTGACAAGGAGCGTCGACTGATGCAGACAGCGATTTGCCCCGGCAGCTTCGATCCCATCACGCTGGGCCACCTGGACGTGATCCGCCGCGCCGCCGCCATGTTCGAGCGGGTGGTGGTGGTCATCGTGGCCAACGCCAACAAGCGCGGCTTTTTCACCCTGGAGGAGCGGCGCGCTCAGGTGCTCCGGGTCACCGCCCAATACCCCAACGTGGAGGTGGACGTGTGGGACGGCCTTCTGGTGGATTACGCCGCCCGCTTTGAGCAGCCCGTGGTGGTCCGGGGGCTCCGGGCCCTGTCGGATTTCGAGTACGAGTTCATGATGGCCCTGACCAACAAAAAGCTCAATCCCCATGTGGAGACGATCTTCCTGGCCTCGGACGAGCGCTATACCTACCTGAGCTCCAGCATGGTCAAGGAGATCGCCGGCTTCGGCGGGGACGTGACCCGCTTCGTGCCGGAGGAGGTCCTGGAGGAGCTGCAGAAAAAGATCAACGGGAGGAAAGACTGATGGAAAACCACGCGCTTGATATCATCGACATGCTTTACACCATGATCGCGGAGGCCTGGGGCGTCCCCCTGGGCAACGACAAGTGCATCGTGGAGCGGGACAAGGCCCTGGGTCTGCTGGACGACCTGAAGGCCGTGCTGCCCATGGAGCTCAGCGAGGCCCGGCGGCTGGTGAACGCCCGGGACGAGTTCGTCAACAGCGCCAAGCAGGAGGCGGAGTCCATCCGCCGCAGCGCCGAGGACCAGGCCCGCCAGATGGTGGACCAGCAGTCCGTGTACACCGCCGCCCGTCAGAAGGCGGAGGAGGTTCTGCAGGACGCGGAGAAAAAATCCCGGGAGGTGCGCCGGGCGGCCAGCAGCTTCCTGGACGACGCTCTGCGCCAGACCGAGGAGACCGTAGCCTCCGCTCTGGAGACCGTCCGCACCGCCCGCAGCCAGTTCCGGGCCGTGTCCGCCCCGGCGCCGGAGGGGAAGGCGGACGTCACCCTTCAGGACGTGGAGGAAGTGGACCTGCTGGGCCAGTAAATGCTTGACGGCGGGGCTGCCCCCATGCTATAAATGTGATGGAAAGGGGTTGACAGGGTGTTCCGCAGGGGCTGCGTTTTTTTCTTGCACGGCACGGCGGGATAACTGCGCTCTTTTTAGGAAACACAGCGGCAGATCATAGGACCGTACTCCGGAGGAGGATCTTCGGAGGCGGTCCTTTTTGCGTGTACCGATCTTTTGGGAAAGGAGGAGAGATCACGGAGAAGAAAAAGTACGAGGAGCTGGAGCTGGAGGTCGTCAGCCTGGACGGGTCGGACGTGATCACCACCAGCTCAGACACTGATGATTGCGCGCCGATGAGCTCCGAGTGCCCGGAGTTTAAACTTTAAACAACGTAATGGAGATTGTTCAACACCGGCAGACAGCCCCGGCTGTCTGCCGGATCGTTTTTTGTGCGCCTCCCGCCGTCTTTTCCCCTTCAGGGCTTGGCTCGCCCCGCGCCGGGGAGAGCTGGCGCGAAGCGCCTGAGAGGGGCCGCGTAGGGAGGCATCCCCTGATGCCTCCGAAACTTGTGACCGCATGCTCGCCCTTACAAAAAATGGACCGGCGTAAGTTCATCTTGTAGGGGCGGATATCATCCGCCCGCTGCGTGAGGATCATACCCGCCTCTGGTGGATGCTGCTTTCGCTGTATACAAGATTTCTCACCAGTTTGAGAACTGGTGAGAAATGACAGAACAGGGTACGTTTTTCAGTCATCCCGAACCCGGTGCGCACACCGGTGAGGGATCTATTCGAGATCCGGAGCGATCTGGGCATTCCTTCCTGCGGAAGGACTGACGTTGCTCTATGCCTGTAGGGGCGCTTCACGAAGCGCCCGCCCATGACGGCATAAACGGGCGATTCATGAATCGCCCCAGTGAACAAGACGGACCGGCCTTCGTATTCCTTGTAGGGGCCGGCGCCCCCGACGGCCCGCCGTTTCTCTTCCCCCGCGCTCCCGCCCGCCTTTTCGCCTTCCGGTGGGGCGGAGCCAAAATCATACAAAAAATCCCCGTCTTTTTTGTCTATTTTATGAACAAAAAGACGAAACCCAATATCTCGCGCTTCCGCCCCCGAAAACGGGAACGAAAAACACAATATCTTGTTTCCCACACGGGGAAACACGGAAAAATGCAGGAGAAAATTTCTCTTGCATTTTTTATGTCTACCTCTTATAATGTGAATGCAAAGTGGGGCGAAGTGGGGGAAAGTGTCATATTTCTCCACAAAAGACCACCGAAAGGGGGCGACGGCCGTGACAGGAGAATACGCGCACACACTGGACGCCAAGGGCCGGCTGGCCGTACCCGCCCGGCTCCGGGACGAGCTGGGAAGCGTTTTTTACGTGACGCTGTCCATGGACCGCTGCCTCTCCGCCTACAGCGCGGACAACTGGCAGAAGTTCTCCGACAAGGTGGACGCCATGCCCTTCGTGAAGCAGCGGAAGATGCGCCCCCTGTTCGCCTTCGCCGCCCGCTGCGAGGTGGACGGCGCCGGACGGATCCTTCTGCCCCAGAACCTGCGGGAGTACGCGGGGCTGGAAAAGGACGTGACCGTGGTGGGCTGCAACAACCACGCGGAGCTGTGGGACAGCGCCAGGTGGGCTGAGCAGCACGAGATCGAGATGACCCCGGAGAACATCGCCGCGGTGATGGAAGAGCTGGAATTCTGATATGCCGGAGCACAAGAGCGTTCTGCTGGACGAGTGCATCGAGGCGCTGGATATCAAGCCCGACGGGATCTACGTGGACGGCACCCTGGGACTGGGCGGCCACTCCCTGGAGATCGTCAAACGGCTGGGGAACGGCAGGCTGATCGCCATCGACCGGGACGAGACGGCTATCGCCCGCTCCCGGGAACGGCTCTCCCCCTGGCAGGACAAGATCACCTTCGTACACGGGAATTTCCGGGACCTGGGGAAGATCCTGGACGACGCCGGGGTGGACAAGGCCGACGGGATGCTCTTCGACCTGGGGGTGTCCTCCCCCCAGCTGGACGAGGCGGAGCGGGGCTTCTCCTACATGGCGGACGCGGCGCTGGACATGCGCATGGATCAGACCGCCGATATCACCGCCGCCGAGGTGGTGAACACCTGGCCGGAGAGCGAGCTCCGGCGGATCCTCCGGGACTACGGAGAGGAACGATACGCCCAGCGGATCGCCGCCGCCATCGTCCGCCGGAGGGAGAGGGAGCCCATCCGCACCACCCTGGAGCTGGTGGATGTGATAAAAAGCTCCATGCCGGCCGCGGCCCTGCGGGAAAAGCAGCACCCGGCCAAGCGCAGCTTCCAGGCCATCCGCATCGCCGTGAACGACGAGCTGGAGGCGGAGCGGGAGATGCTCCTCACCGCCATGGACCGGCTGAAAAGCGGCGGAAGGCTCTGCGTCATCAGCTTCCATTCCCTGGAGGACCGGATCGTGAAGACGGCCATCCGGGAGAGGGAGGACGGCTGCACCTGTCCCCGGGATTTCCCGGTCTGCGTATGCGGCTTCAAGCAGACCATGAAGACGGTAATGAAGTCCGTCACCGCCGGTGAGGACGAGCTGAAGAACAACCCCCGGTCCCGCAGCGCGCGGCTCCGGGTCGCGGAGAGATTGTAGGAAAGGAAGATTCCCATGCCGGCCAATGCCATGGAACAAAAGACCGCCGTTTTCTCCATGGAACAGAAGACCGCGGTTTTCAACCTCGGCGATCTGTCCCGGGAGCAGGCGTCCGCCGGACGCCAGATGGACGACGAGACCCGGGAGCTGCCCCTGATCGCGGGCCGGTTCGCGGGACGGCAGTGGATCGCGGAGGATCTTCGCCGGGAGCAGGAGCAGCGCCCCTCCCGGAGGGAACGCCCCCATTTCCGCAGGAGAAGGGCCGCCGCCCTGGTTTTGTGCGGCATACTGGCTTTTCTGATGCTGGCGGGATCGCTGCTGGTGCGCTCCCGGCTCACGGCCATGAACGACGAGGCCGTGGCCCTCAGCGCGGAGATCCAGACGCTCCGGGAGGAGCGGGACAGCCTCCGCATGGAGTCCGCCGGGACCGTTGAGCTCTCCTACGCCGCTCCGGGCCTTCGGACCGTCCAGGCAGCCTACGTGGCCGCCCCCGCCGCCGACAAGGCCACGGTGCTGGGCGTTCGCCGGGGACACGGCGCCGCCTGGGCCTGGAATTCTCTTATCGACACGCTTGGGGAATGTTTTCGCTGACGGTCTGGTATAATGCATTGTAAAATGCATCTGCCAGCCGGAGGAGCCCATGACCCAGCCTTCACAGGATCGACCCGATCGAACCATGCTCCGCCGCGCACTGTTTCTCATGACAGTGTGCGGCATAGTTGCCTTTATCATCCTTGCCGTTCAGCTTTTCCGGCTGCAGATCCTGCGCCACGAGGAGCTGGAGAGCGCCGCCCTTGACCAGCAGCTCCGGCGCACCGCCGTCTCGGCGCCCCGGGGGACCATCTATGACCGGAACGGGAACGTCCTGGCCATGAGCGCCACCTCCTGGACCGTGTATCTCAGTCCCGCGGAGATCGCCATGTACGGCGAGGACAAAGAACTCATCGCGGATACTCTCTCGGAGATCCTGGGCGCGGACCGGGACCGGCTGCTGGAGCTGGCGGGGGACCGCCGCTCCTGGTACAAGACCGTGGCCCGGCAGGTGGGGGAGGATCAGGTCGCCGCCATCCGCGCCTTCAAGAACGAGCACGCCGTCCAGGGCGTGAAGCTCGAGCCGGGGACGAGACGCTACTATCCCTATTCCACCCTGGCCGCCCACGTGGTCGGCTTCGTGGGCACCGACAACGTCGGACTTTCCGGCGTGGAATACACCCGCAATGAGGCGCTCACCGGCACGGACGGCAGCATCCTCCGGCTGAAAAACTCCGTGGGGACCGACATGCTGTTCGCCGGGTTCGAGGACTACGTGGACGCCAGGAACGGCTGCGACGTCCATCTCACCATCGATTCCAACGTCCAGTTTTTCCTGGAAAAGCACCTCTCCCAGGCAGTAAAGGACTATCACATCCAAAACGGCGCCGCCGGGATCCTGATGGACCCCCGCACGGGGGCCGTTCTTGCCATGGCCTCCCTGGACGGCTTCGATCTGAACCACTACCAGTGGGTTTCGGACGAGGTCCTGGAGGAGATCCGCCGATGCGCCGACCCCGACGAGGCGGCGGAGCTGCTCTCCGCGGCCCAGCAGGCCCAGTGGCGGAACAAGGCCATCTCCGACACTTACGAGCCCGGCTCCACCTTCAAGATCCTCACTCTGGCCATGGCGCTGGAGGAGGGGGTGGTGAGCACCGGCAGCTCCTTCTTCTGCGGCGGCAGCATGAACGTCCAGGGCCGTGGCAAGCCCCTCCGGTGCTGGAAGCACGCGGGCCACGGCTCCCAGACCCTGACCCAGGCGGTGCAGCACTCCTGCAACGTGGCCTTCGCCACCATCGGCCTGCGGCTGGGGGAGGAGACCTTTTACCGCTACTGCGAGGATTTCGGCTTCTTCCGCGCCTCGGAGGACCCGGACGCCTCCCTCACCGGCAAGACGGGCATCGCCCTTCCCGGGGAGAGCGGCAGCATCTGGTGGAGCCGGAACGTGTTCTGTGATCCGGAGAACCTGTCCCAGCTGGCGGCGGCCTCCTTCGGCCAGACCTTCAACATCACCCCGCTCCAGCTCATCACCGCGGTGAGCGCCTGCTGCAACGGCGGATATCTGATGAAGCCCTACGTGGTGGACTATGTTACGGACAGCGACGGGAACGTGGTGGAGCGGACTGACCCCGTCCCCGTGCGGCAGGTGCTCAGCGCCTCCACCAGCGCATCTGTGAACGCCATCCTGGAGCAGGTGGTCTGCGACACCACCCAGGGCACCGGGAAAAACGCCTACGTGGCCGGCTACCGGGTGGCGGGGAAGACCGGCACCTCCGAGAAGGTGGCCCAGGACGCCGCCGGCGGCGACAAGGAGTACATCGTCTCCTTCATCGGCTACGCCCCCGCGGACGATCCCCAGGTGGTGTGCCTGGTGCTGATGGACACCCCCGCCAACGACACGGGGATCTATATCTCCGGCGGTCAGATGGCCGCCCCCGTGGTGGGAAGGATCCTTGCGGACGTGCTGCCGTATCTGGGCGTGGCGCCCGAGTACACCGAGGCGGAGAAGGCGTACCTGGACCGGGCGGTGCCGTCCCTTGCCGGGCTGGAGCTGTCCGCGGCGGAGAAGCTGCTCCGGGAGGCGGGATTGTCCTTCCGGACCGTGGGTGACGGCGATACGGTCACCGCCCAGATCCCCGGCGAGGGGACGGTGGTGGCGGCCGGGACCACGGTGATCCTCTACGCCGGGGCGGAGATCTCCCCGGACACGGAGAAGGTCCCGAATCTGGGCGGCATGCCGTACTCACAGGCCCGGGACGCGCTCGGAGCGCTGGGGCTCTTCCTACGCTCCGACAGCACCATTCTGGCGGACTCCGATACGGTGAAGGTGGCCTTTCAGAGCATCCCTCCCGGCACCGTGGCCGGACACGGCACGGTGGTGGAGGTCACGCTCACCAATATCGACGATACGATCTACGGGAAATACTGAACATTGAGGAAAAAACCATGAAACTGCAATCCGTACTGAAAGATATCCGCGTCCTCTCCCTGCAAGCGGAGGAGGAGCTGGAGATCGGCGGCGTTGCCTACGACTCCCGTCAGGTCAAGCCGGGGGATCTGTTCGTGGCGGTGCGGGGCTTTGCCTCCGACGGACACAGGTTCATCCCCATGGCGGTGGAAAAGGGCTGCGCGGCGGTTTTGTGCGAGGAGGCGCCCGAGGCGGACGTCCCCTATATCCTCACGGACGACAGCCGTTTGGGCCTGGCTCTGGCGGGGCGGAACTTCTACCGGGACCCCTCCCGGGAGATGACGGTCATCGGCATCACCGGCACCAACGGCAAGACCACCACCTCCATCCTTGTCAAGCAGATCCTGGAGAAGGCCCTGGGGGCCAGGGTGGGCCTCGTGGGCAGCATCAGCAACATGATCGGCGACCAGGAGTTCCACACCGAGCACACCACCCCGGAATCCAGCGACCTGCAGGCCCTGTTCCGGCAGATGGCGGACGCGGGCTGTTCCCACTGCGTGATGGAGGTCTCCTCCCACTCCCTGGTGCTCCACCGGGTGGCGGGCACCCATTTTGCCGTGGGGCTTTTCACGAACCTCACACAGGATCATCTGGATTTCCACCACACCATGGATGAGTACGCCCTGGCCAAGAGCTTGCTGTTCCCCATGTGCGAGCGGGCCGCCGCCAACGTGGACGACGATTGGACCGGCATCGTGATGAAGGACGCCCCCCGGCCGCTGTACACCTTCTCCGCCCGATCGGACAGCGCGGACCTCACGGCCCGGGATATCCGCCTCTCCCCCTCGGGGGTGCGCTTCTGCGCCCTGGAGAAGGGGGAGCTGGTCCGGGTCTCCCTGGGTCTGCCGGGACGGTTTTCCGTGTATAACGCTCTGGCCGCCCTGGCCTGCGCCCGCATGCTGGGCATCCCGCTGAAGGACGCGGCGGAGGCCCTGGCCGACGCCCACGGGGCCAAGGGCCGGGTGGAGCCGGTGCCCACCGACGGGGACTACAGCATTTTTATCGACTATGCGGTGACTCCCGACGCCATCGAGAACGTGCTCAAGACCCTCCGGGATATCACGCCCGGCCGTCTGGTGATGCTCTTCGGCTGCGGCGGGGACCGGGACAGAAAGAAGCGGCCCATCATGGGCAGGATCGCGGCGGATCTGGCGGACTTCGTCATCGTCACCAGCGACAACCCCCGCACCGAGAAGCCGGAGGACATCATCGCGGAGATCCTCCCCGGCGTGGAGCAGGGGAAGGCCCCCTACAAGGTGATCTGCGACAGAGTGGAGGCCATCCGCTGGGCCATTGAGAACCACCGGGACGGAGACGTGATCCTCCTGTGCGGCAAGGGCCACGAGGACTATCAGATCATCGGCCACGAGAAGATCCACATGGACGAGCGGGAGATCGTGGCGGAGGAGCTCCGGCGGCGGGCGGCAAACGCGTAAGCGACCGGGAGAGGGAGAGAGAAAATGACCATCAAACTGATAGCGGCTCTGATCTTGGGCTTCGGCGTGTCCGCCGGAACGGGCACCTTTCTTGTCCCGTGGCTGCGGCAGATCAAGGCCGGCGCGTCCGCCAAGGAATTCGGCCCCACCTGGCACGAGGGGAAGGTGGGAACGCCCATCATGGGCGGGCTCATGTTCATCGTGGCCGTGGCGGCGGTCTGTCTTACGGTGGGCTTCCGCTCCATGGCGGAGGGGGAATGGGCCCACGTGTTCATCCTGGCCTTTGCCATGGTTTTCGGCGCCATCGGCGTTCTGGACGATATCGAAAAGCTGAAAAACAGAAAAAAGCTGGGGCTGAACGCCAGAAGCAAGTTTATCCTGCAGCTGGCGGCGGCCATCGCTTTCCTCCTCCTGCTGCGCAATTTCGGGTATCTGAAACCCAACCTGTATATCCCGTTCTGGAACACATCCGTGTTGGTGTCCGAGCCGCTGTATTTCGTCTTTGCCTCCTTCGTGGTGGTGGGAACGGTGAACGCGGTGAACCTGACCGACGGGCTGGACGGTCTGGCCACAGGCACTTGCATCCCCGTGTTTCTCTGCTTCACGGCCGTGGTGTTCTGCTGGGGAAAGGATTTCCTGGCACAGGGGGTCTTCTCCGCGGGAATGGTGGGGGCGCTGCTGGGCTTCCTGGTGTACAACTTTAACCCCGCCCGGGTGTTCATGGGCGACACCGGCTCCCTGTTCCTGGGCGGCTGCATCGCGGGGATGGCCTTTGCCCTGGACGTGCCGCTGCTGCTGATCCCCCTGTGCATCATGCCCATCGTGGAGACGCTTTCCGACATTATCCATGTCGGTTATTTCAAGCTGAGCCACGGCAAACGCATTTTCAAAATGGCGCCCTTCCACCACCATCTTGAGATGGGCGGCTGGACGGGCCGCAAATGGAAAGAGACAGAGATCTTCGTCCTGTTCACGGGCATCACGCTGATCATGGCGGTGGTTTCGCTGCTGGGAGTTACGGGACGCTATTCTTTCTGAGCTTTTAAGATAGGTTCGGAGGAACCTGATGCAAAACCCAAAACAACGCTCCGCTCCGGAGCGGGAACAAACGGCGGATAGACGGCGTGCCGTCGATCTGCCGTTTGCGCTGCTGACGCTTATTCTGCTGTCCATCGGCGTGGTGATGGTGCTCTCAGCCAGCTTTGCCAGCGCTTATTATGACGTGCAGGGGGAGACGGGCCGGAACGCCGTCTATTTCTTCTCCCGTCAGGCCGTTTTCGCTGCGGCAGGGATCGCGGTGATGATGCT
>JAEEGL010228116.1_pt1 | contig 10058 bp, 11 predicted proteins | sample 9134231 | NCBI WGS metagenome assembly JAEEGL01 (sample SAMN16246548, study PRJNA631951) | gut metagenome | biome: gut microbiome; feature: rumen; material: fiber-attached | host: Bos | place: Iran: Karaj | collected 2018-10 | reverse complement strand
TTTCAAGGCTTATGCACAGTCTAACAATCCGAGCTATGCCTACCAGAAATGCCGAAGGTTATATCCGACGGCAAGTGAAATCAAATTTATAAGACTAGTAAGAAAATGAAAACATCAACAAGATTTTTGCTGAGGGTTGCAATAACAATAGTAGCGTATGTGCTACTGACAGACCCTTGGCCATTAAACAAGAAAGAGTATGAGTAAGAAACAGACAAAGTTTGTTCTACTCCTGGACTATGCAGGAGGTACCCTAATCAAGATTCAACTGACGAAGAAGGAACAGGAAGAGTCCCTGGAATACGAGGACTTTGAGGATTTTCTTCACACGTTGGAAGATAAGTATGAATTCCGCTTGCGAAATTGCGAGTGGATGAGTGTAGACGAAATAACAGAAAGAGAATATGGATTCTAAAAAAGACCCTATGGAGGTACTGAGACAGGAAGTTTCAGACTCCAAAATGCTTGATTGTTTCTTCCACCAGCTTGTAACAGAGAAGGGTGGAATATCAGCAGAGGACATACGAGAGTTTATGACTAACTATGTGATGAAGCATAGTGACACAGAAACACTTGTAGATGAATTAGACCTGGAGCATGTCAGAGCTTGTTCAGAATGTGGAAAACCGATGTATGAGGGATTCTGCATTGAGGACGGTGCTGAATACTATTGCTCAGAGGATTGCCTACATAAGCACCTGTCGGAAGAGGAATACAACGACCTCTATGACGAAGGACGAGGCAGTTCATATTGGACTTCATGGTTAGACTGATGATTATGGAGAATATCAAACGACAACTGGAAGAACTGAAGGAAAAGGTAAAGACTGCCATTGTCAGCCTTACAAAACAGAATTGTGAGGTTGATTTGGGCGGGCTTCAAATAAGACAGTCCTTCAGCTACTATGATGAAGAGGTGTATCATGTAGAGAAAGCCTACATCGACCCAGCAAAGGGTATGGTCAGGCTACAGCTATTTGAGTACGCAGATTCTATCGAACTTAAAGAGTTTTCTGTCGAGGATCAGATTGGTATTTATGAAGAGTTGGAAAAAACCTTCAGGAACCCAAAGTATGATTATCGCATAGAATACTATTAACTATCGAAAGGGGAGCATATCGGGAACGCTATGCTTTTCTTTTTTTTATCTCAAAAGTTCAAATGTGTGCAATATGGAAGCAAAAGGAGTTAAAAATGCCTTTATTTAGGATGTTTTCTGGGTATAATCATCGTTATTTGAAAGAAAATAGTTAATTTTGCAGTCGCAGACTGCACTTCCGTTGTAGGGACAGGCAGAACGCATACATATAAACGGCGTTTACAACGCTTGACGATACTGCTCTCTAAAACTCGCAACTTTAGACGGAATCGTTCTTGGTATAAGCCTCGAAGTTCCTCAGTAGGTTCAAGCAAATGTAGATGCTATGTTGGTATGATTATACCCTATGGGATTGCTGTATGTAGTTCCGTTGGATATTCATATAGGCATAGTACACTCTTGCATTTGCTGTCCCGACACTGAGGAAAGGCGAATGCGAGTTGCCTGAGAGCATAGACGGACAGCGGAAGTTTGGATGTCTATGCCTTCTTTATATGTATAGACTTAGTGGTAAACGTGGTTTGTCTAGTTTAGGCATCGCTAGCAAAAAATGTCGGAGCTATCTGGCCTAAACGGATAAACTATATATGAAGCGACTGTTAACATCTTTGTTTCTTTTTATTTCGCTGATGACCTTCGGACAGACTTCTTACAGCGAAATACTGAATAACTGTACCTTGTCAACTGTTACAGATTTCTTCATGGTAGAAAAAGATGAAGTCCTCAACAAATTTAGGGATTATTGTGTGGATGGAACAGGTAAAAATGAAAAGTTTGCAGTTCTGTTAGATTGGAAGTCTATGCCGTTTACCGATACAGGTTTTAAGTTTGAGAATGGTTTTCACCAGAATATGCTACATAAGAGCGTAGCCTATGATTATCTTTATATCAAGGACATCATTATTCCGATCAAGCAAGGGTGCGCTAAATATGAAAGTTATACTACTATCTATACTTTCAAGTGCGATGCAGCAACCTTAAACACGATTAAGTCAGATAGAAAACCTTTGAGGCTGTTGGCCATCTTCAAGCCTGGTTTCTTTATGGACGCATGGATAGACCATTATTGTGCCGTTCCTGTTGGCCTCTATTTGGTGAATAAAGATACTGGAGCCGTGTTGCTAAATTTGTCATCGTATCTAAAGAATATCAATATCACTACAGAGAAACAGAAACTAACAAGGGCTAACAGGGTAAAAGTAGCAGAAGAAAGACAAAGTTCTGGCAATACCCAGCCTACAAAAATGGTTAGATGTAATACCTGTCATGGTACTGGTCAACAAAAATGGGAATATCCAAACAAGACTAAGTACGAAACTTGTCAAACTTGTGCTGGAAGAGGTTATGTTCCTGCTCTTTGGTAATTATACGAAAATATGAAAACATTTTATAAATCAATCGGAGTTGGTTTAGTTGCCATTTCAATAATGGCCTGTGGAAACAAAGCTAATCAGGTTAAAACTGACGATGCCACTAAAACAGAGGCAAATGTACCCACTATGTCATATAAAGACAGGGCGGTTGAAATTGCTACTGAGGCTCTTGTCATTCGGAGAATGTCGCATTACATTATAACTGATTTTGCAATGAATTGGGATAGTTTTAATGCTCAAAAAGTAATCTATGACAAAGATAATAATCCAGTAAGGTGTAATACAAAGACAGAGGTAATAAGACAGAGAGAGCTATTCCACATGGAAAACTATCTGAAGGTTATCTTAAATCTTCTGAATGATATGAACGGTCAGATTCAAACCATGAAGAATATTCAAAGTGATGGTAGCGCATCTGTTAGCACCCTTGAAACGGTTAAAGAACAGTGCGGACAATTACATGGGTATTTGCTACAAAATGGAGAGGCCGAAGCAAAAACCGTTGACGAGTTCTTAAACAATGCTTTTCAACGTCTCAACAATCTTGACGATGCTATCAAACAATCTGGAGATATAGTTAAAGATGCACTCGAAAAAGCACCTGCGTTCTTTGATTCTGCTGAAACAGCTGCCATGAAGAAGTACAGAGAAAATGCTTTAGACCCCTATATTGAAAGCGTAAAGAAGTAAACGAATAGCCCATCATTCAGGTGGGCTTTCTTTTTTCTCCCAGGTCACAAGATCCCTGCTCAATCCAATCCTTTTAACTTCGCCACGTTCTCCATATATATAATAATGTATAGCTGTCTCAGGATCCATCACCTTCAGGAACGCTTCTTTGATCCTGGCACACTTCTCATTGATGGAATGATTGATAGGGTCTGTAACGTCAATGACACTTTGCTCAACCTTTTTTCTGGCCTGTGTCGAGAGCTTCATTGAACGGTAGTATTTTCCAAGTTCTTCCCGGGAGTCAGGCAGTTCTTTGAACCTTATGCCTTCAGGATGGTTCAGGAATAGCAGATAGACGGCCTTGCATATTGGCCGCATCTTAACCTCCAGTCTGTTGTCCCCAACCAGTAGCCTATAGTCCTTTGTTACTAATAGGCGGCTCAGAGGTTTTTGTTCTACCTCAAACAGCTCTTTAATCTCTTTTTCACTTACCCCTTTTTCACGGAGCATCATAACTAATCTTTTAATCTCTCGCTTGATGTTATCCATAGGAAACATAGTTGTTGTGTCCTCGTCTTGTGAACGGGACTGGTTAAACACTATGCTCCGTCGATACTGCGAGTTTGGGGTAAGGTTATAACGACAAGAGCCTTTCTATATATAAAATAAGGTGGGAAATGGGGCGATATTCTGCAACCGTTGCAATTTTGCCGAGTATCAGAAAGTAGCGACCTTTGCACCAAAAAAGCTATCAGTTTCATGTTTTAATCAAGAATCGTATGAGAAGAATTTTACTTTTAGGAATGGCTGTGCTGCTTGGACTCGCGGCACATGCAGATGACAGACAAATTGTCTTTGAAGAGACTTTTGCAGAGGGGTTGGGCGATTTTACTGTAGATATTGAACAAAACGATGATGGAATCTCAACCCTTTGGGAATATAACAGTGCTGGTTATATTCATGCGACTAATGTAGTAAATGGGGAAACGCATAAATCTACTGCGTGGTTAATATCACCGCTTATAGATTTGACACACGCAGCTAACGCCATTTTTTCATTTGATTATAAAGCCGAAGCCACAAATTCTCTTTCACGTTTTGTTACAGTTTGGATAAAAGTTGAAGGAGAAGATTGGACGGTTTTGCGACAAGAGTTCTATCTGCCAGAACATGATGATTTCATTCATAGTAGGAAATTTTATCTTAATAGATACCAAGGAAAACAAATTAAGATCGGTTTCCGCTTTCAGTCATTTGGAACATTTGAGGAAGATTACAAAATAAGAAACATTAAAATCGACGGAATCCCAACAGAAAGTACAACTGTCTCTCCTGTACAGGTAAACGGGATTGCAGAGTTCTTAGCACTCCCTGAAAATACTTTTGCAGAAGTTACGCTTGATGGAGCAGAAGTTATATGGCAAGATTACGACTTACTTTTTTTGAAAGACAACACAGCTTGCATGAGTTTGAGTGTTGGATCTTGGTCTCAACTATCTGAATGGGGAGGAGAAAGGTCATATACTGGCGTTCTTTCTGGAGTAAGGACTAAGCAATTTGGATATAATGAAATGTCAGACGGAAAGTCAGATATTGTACCTGTATGGTTTGATATGATGGATGGCCCCCATGAAGTGCCAGCAAATTATATAGAACAAGAACAGATAAGTGACTTTGACTGCGCAAGAGTTCGTTTGACTTATAAAAACAGCTCGTTTAAATTTTTAGATTATACTGGCCAAAAATTTGATAAAATAAGAGGTAAGGAATACTCTTTCGATAATTCATTATTCATTGATGGGGTAGTATATATGACTCCAGAGCAAGAAATACGCATTATACCATATTCAGAAATATGTTTTGTCCTTAAAGACGACGACCCTTACATCTATAATAATAGATTAGGTGAAATTGGTCTAAGGTTATATAGACCTCTAAAAAAAGATCAATGGAATACCCTTTCTCTTCCTTTTGAGCTTAATTCTAACAGATCAAGTCTATTTAGTAATTCTAATTATCGCTTTGCGGTCTTATCCTATATTTCTAATGGCGTTATTTATTTCAATACTATTAGTCCATCCAATTCAAAGAGAATCGCAGCAGGAACACCTTTTTTGGTGAGACCTCCATTCGATAATGACGATTATATATATGTCTCTCAAAACACAAGTAGTACACAGTATAATTATGAAAATATAACGGGCAACTCTATCCTGTCAGGGGATTATCGTTTTGTAGGAACCCTTGAACCAGTCCAGCCCGCCGATGGTTCCTACTATCTGTCTGCCAACAATACCATCAGACCCCTTGCATCAGGTGGAACTATTAAAGGCTTCCGTGCCTATTTTGAACCTGCCACACCTAACGCAGCACAAGCTAGAGCCATTAGTATCGATGGCGTGACCACTGCTATTGAGGATATTGTAGGTGGTGAAGAACTGTTAGGCATACCCCAGAAAGTCTATACCGTCAATGGTCAGTATGCCGGGGATGACTTTGAAGCTCTCCCCAAGGGCGTTTATATCGTGAATGGAAAGAAAATCATTAAATAACAACAGTATGAAGAAAGATTATAGCAAGCCAGCTGTGAAAGTCATTCAGTTACAGCATCAAAGTCACATCTTGGCTGGTAGCGCAAGGGAAATGAGAGTATCAGGATTAAGTGACGAATTCCATTATGACAGCACTGAAGGCGATGGATCTGATGCGTGGTAGGGCTGCGCAAAACATAACCAGAACAACAAGAGGCGCATAAGCTTGAATTAAAAAGGTGAACCAGTCCTAATGTGGCTGGTAGGAGGGTGGACTTAATACAGCTCACCCTCCGTTTATTATGCAAAAAAAAGGAGCAGCTTATTCAGCTTCTCCTTCCTCATCATCTTCTCTTTTAACAGAATCCAGGTATTCTTTCAGTGCTTTCAGTTTTCTTCCTATTTCGGGAGCCTTTAATCCGTATTTTTTTCCAAGTTTCCGTTGGCTTACTCCTGCTTCTGACTCTTTTTTGAGTTCAAGTAATTTACTTAGAGGCCAACCCTTAATTTTCGGCTCTTCAACATCAGCAAGGTTATCAATCCTTTCGTTTTTGACCGTGTATGAGGTAGTCTTGCCATCCTTATGAGGTCTTACGTCAGCCTCTTTGTAGTAACCTTCAATCTCGCAACCCAAGAACGGCTTTTCAACCCGTTTTAGGAGAGCTACCTGGTCTGAGGTACGGCTATGCCTCTGATTATTGACCTTGAACATAACTATATTTTCATATCTGGTCTTACCGATGAATGAAATACTATCTAATCCCGTTGTAAAGCTGTCCGAAACTGCAACATCTTTAAGGGTTAGCGGCTTCCATTCGTCTAGGTCGTTTGTCGTATGAGCAACCATGATGAAAGTCAACTTTACACCCTTGGCTTTCGCCTCGTCTCTGATTTCTTTTACGCCATCAAAAAGTCTCTTACCCACTGAAGGCTGCGTCACGTCATCATTAAGCCTCGTCACGTTGTCAAGAACAAAAGTTGCATCTTCTGTGAGACTCTCTGCTTTTTTCCTTACACTGCGGAGCCAGCCTTTAACATTATACATCCTGCCAATACGCTTGATGTTGGTGAACTCATAGCCATGCTTACCATTCCTCTCGCTCAAATCTTCATACAGCATTTCCAAGTCATATAAAAACACCTTTTGTGGAGGGAGGCTGTATGGCTTGCTTGGATCTGAAACAAACAAGTCGAAGGGTATGCCTTTAGCAATACAATTCATAATGGTCATTAAACACAGTGTCTTGCCAATACCTTTTTGTCCTATTAATCCATTTATGCTACCAGCCTTTATGACATTACCTAATAGCCATGTAAAAGTCTCGTTTGTGTGGTTATAGACAGCATCATTGAAATCCTCCCAAACCTCGTCCAATTCTTCTTCAACTACGCTCTCGTCGGGCTGTTGACCTTCGGCAGCCATTCTCTCTTCACGGATAATGTCTCTGAACTCTCGTTTTAGTTCAAACATCATTCGCGCCTTTTCCACGTCAGTCATAGCATTGGCATGGTAACGGTCTGCGGCAGCTCTTTCCTTACCAAAGTTGCGTAAGATGTCACAAGAACATTCTATATTCTTTAGCTGTGATTGAAATCGTGTTTTTGCTGCCTCAAATTTTGTGTTAGCTTCACATCGCACTTGATAGTATTTCTCTTTTTGTGTCGCCTTGTTTTCATTCTCTTTTATGTTATTTTTGCTCCTTTGATTCCCAGTTAGATAGCGTACTCCCAATTCCAGGGCAGCACTAGTGAGAAGTAATAGCATCTTTCCGCCGATTTTCATATTCATAATACACCTATTGTTGATTGTATTCTACTTGCGAGAGTGCCCGTGAAGATTGCCTGTACGCTTCTTTATTTTAAGAAGGTCTACTGCCAAATCTGCATCAACTACTATAGTGTTGCCAACCTGACTGATAGCCGCATCTATCACACCGCTCTTTTTTATACGCGAAGCAGTTGCCGTACTACACCCGAACAAGTCACATAATCCTTGTAGGCCATACACATAATGTTTCTTCACCTTTACACCTTCGTTTGGCTCTGGAGCGAACAATGCTTCTGCAAAACATTCCTTCAGCCTCTCGAAGAACTCGTCTTGGCTCATGTTAATTAAAAATTGCTGTTCCATATCTATAACAGTTTTTGTTTTACTTCATTTTAGCGGTGCAAAGGAACGGCTATTCTGTAAACTGTACAAGACTCAATAAACTCAATAAAAAGAAACTGTGGTCTCAATAAAAATTTTGGGCGTTTAGTATATTCTCAATAAAAATGTCAATAAAAAAGCACCATACCTAATGAGTACGGTGCTTATCATTAGCGAACTATAATATTATGCGGTTTTCGCCAATTTCTCTTGAATGTCTCGAAGCAGGACTTTTAGGAACTCTTCATCTGCATCATCCAGAAGATTGATTATCTTGCTACGATATTGGTTCTTGTTCCACTTCTCCATTTCAAGAGCCGCTGTCTCTGTAGCCGTCTCAATATAGGGTTTCATGGTATTGTAAGACTTGTGGCCAGTACACTTCATTACGGTTTCAGCAGGAATTCCCATTGCCAACGAGCATGAGACAAAGGTGCGTCGAGCGTCGTGATTGGAAATGATGTCACAGAACTTGTTGGATTCTTCACGGCGTTCCGTCCCGATGTAATAGACCTCAATGATAGTTCTGTCAATACCTGCTGCTTTGGCTGCATCTTTAACGGCATCATTCAATTTTTGAGGACTTTGAATGTCGAATACAAGATCTTCACCCTTTACTTCTCCATTATACTTCTCTAATATACGTTGTGCTTCCTCTGTCAAAGGTATGGTCAGGTGCTCACCAGTTTTTTTTGCATACATTTCAATGCGTCCGTCATGGATGTGTACTGCCTTTAATCTTTTAAGATCAGATACGCGCAAGGACGTGAATGCCATGAAACACCAGAAATCGCGGGCGCGAGAGAGACGACCGCTTTCATCCATCTCAAATTGAAAATGTGCAAAGTGGAGCAACTCATCATAGTGAAGGAACGTAACCGTCTTTGGTAACACTTTCAGGTTGGTTTCAAAGTTAAGCACTGTTGCTGGTACTTCATAGCCTTCCCTCGTGTTGAGCCATTTCAGAAACCCTTTCAACATTGTCACCTGTTTGTTGATGGTGCGATTACGGTATTCGTTCTTGATGTACCAATCGCGGAGCTTATACATGTGTTCCAATGTGATTTTATCTGGACGAATCTTAGGATTGGCCTTGGTGATGTGTTGAAACGCTTGGGTATATTTTTCCCTTGCCTGATCATCCCAATTCTTTTCACGACCACACTCTTCCAGAAACAAGTCAATCATTTCCTTAAACGTCTTTTTCTTCTGAACGGCAATAGGGTGGGTCGCTTGGGCATCGACACGACCAAGGGCATAGTTTACCATCGTTTTTAACTCGTCAACTGTGGGAATACTGTTTTTTAGTGCGCATTTATCAAATACACCCTCTATCTCTTGACGATATTCGGCTATGGCTTCATTTATCTCCAGATAGGTGAACTTCATATCACGCACATAGTGAGTTGTACCTTTCTTGGCTCTTAATAGGTCTGAATCCCATTTGTCAGGCTCTGCCCAGACGTTGGTAAAGAATGAAACCTCAGACTTGCTTTGATTCCATCTGACCTTGATACCCACCTGACCAGTACTCCCTTTAATGTACGGCCTCATTGAAAATTTTATTTGTATCATTTGTGTATCTCAACAATTTTGCTTACCTTTGTCCGTGAAAACGATGGTTCCGCTGAGGTTCCAACTGATTTCGGAGGCGAAGGTATAACAAATAATTGAGATTGCCAAGAGGTTCCGTCGAAGGGATTCAGGAAGATGAAATTTGAAAAAAAATGATTTCTGGAGTATTCGTAACTCCCTGAAAATAAAGACATTTATCGTCATCGTTCATCATCCGTTCTCATTCCGAATCTCCCTCTCTCTCCGCTGAGAAATCTGCACAACTATTTTATTTTAAATAAGTTGTGCAGATTTTCTTATTCTCCGTTACCCAAAATCAGACCCAAATCTTGTTCCAAACGTTTTGTCCTTCGGGAGACGGACACTTTTATTCGTATCTTTGGACCTGCAATTCCAAAAATTGCAACTAGGTTGATTCGCTAGCTCACAAGAACGTGTCTACTCAAAGAAGCCAAATCCTGCGATGGCAGTGAGCATACGTTCTACATAGTCCCATGAGGTGTCACTCCAGTGGAAGCCGAGACGGTGCAGGACGCTGCAGGTATAACGGTTGTCGCGTTCGATCATAGCGGCCTTCTGTCCGTGAACCATATCCTGATAGGCCAGCATGGCCGAGAGCAGTTTTGCCTTTTCCGGGTCTTGTCCGGCAACAGCAATAG
>JAEEGL017030737.1_pt1 | contig 10059 bp, 2 predicted proteins | sample 9134231 | NCBI WGS metagenome assembly JAEEGL01 (sample SAMN16246548, study PRJNA631951) | gut metagenome | biome: gut microbiome; feature: rumen; material: fiber-attached | host: Bos | place: Iran: Karaj | collected 2018-10 | reverse complement strand
TTATTATTTATCCTTTTTTAAGATTTCTTTGTGGAATTGATAATTCCATTGCTTTTTTCCAATCTTTAATATCCATAGAATTAGATAATATTTCAAAAACTGTATTTATATTTAAAATAGGATTAGCAATATTATTTAAATATTTAAATAAAGGTAATTTTGCACTTTTAATTTTAATTCCTTTTTCTTTAATAAAATCTAAATTATTAATTTGAGATATTCTTAAAAGTGTTTTATCTTTAATTACTGGTTTATCAACTAATCCTCCAATAATATAAATTTTATCTGTTGAAACTTCATTTAATTCTTCATTTGAATCTGGACTTAAATAAATAAATTCTTTATTTAATTTTATTAATTTTTCAATATTATAAAATTGTTCTTTTTCAAAATTACAATACCAAAATTTACTTCCCATTTTTTCTAATTCTTCTTTGATAAATCCATCATAATTAGTTAAATAAAATGATATTTTATTTTTATTTTTTTTATTTATACTATAACAATATCCTAATTGAATTATTAAACTTTTTATTTCATTATATCCCATTGATGAATTAAAATCTAAATCAAATACTACTATAAAATCTGATGTTAATGCTTGCTTTAAATTTTCTTTTAATTGTTTTTTTTCATCTCTTAAATTTTGATAAAAAATATCTTTTTCTTCTTTTGACATATTTTGAACTTGATTTTTATGTTCTAATTTTATTTCTTCTTTTTTTTTCTTTTCATTTAATCTTGTTTTTTGTCTTTTATTTAATATTTTTTCATTATTACAATTTTTAATATTTTTATATATATTTTTTTCTTTTCTTTCTTCTTTTTCTTTTTTCTTTTTTTCTATATCATTTAAATTATCACCAAATAAATCATCATTTTCAATATAAAATTCCTCCATTCTGGAAATTTATATATATTTTACTTATCTATTAATTTTAAATTATATAAATATAAAAAAAAGAATTTTAATAATATTAAATTTTTAATTGTATAAATAAAGTAAAATAAGCTAATTTTAAAAAATTAATTTGGATTAGGAGTAAATTTACTTACTTTTAAATCAACAGATTGCATCATTTGTCTATCAGAAGCAGAATTAGGATCTCTATGTACTTTATTATATTGCCTTTTATTATTATGATTATAATTCTGTCTACTTGAATCAGAAAGAGAATTTTCAATTTTATTAAAATATTTTTTTTTCATTATATGTAAAATAATCCAAGCAATAGCCGAAATTAATATCAAACCTCCAATAACACATAAAATAATAATAATAGTTTTTTTATTGGAAAAATTTTTTTCTTTTATATCTTCAACTGACACAGTATCACCATCAATAATACGATCACTTTCAGCATAACTTTCAACCCTATAATAAATTACATATTTTTCTAATGTTTGAGTTTCTTCATTATTTAAAGGTAAATCTTCATATACATTATTAATATCTTTTTCTCTAATTTTTTCCCAATCACCCTCATTTATTTTTCTATAGAAAATATATTTAATATTTTCTTCATTTGAATCTGAAATTGCATTTAATTTATATTTTGGTATTTCAAAAGTTCCTTCTTTTTCAATTTCTAATTTTACATTTCCTCTTTTTCCTTCTATAATTGGAGTATTAATTTTAAATTGTATTTCTTGTATTACATAATTATTTGTTTTACATGTTTCTGTTGGACATATTGACATTTGGATTTTATTAATAAATTGCCTTCTTGTATTTTTCTCTGATAATAATCTATTATTTTGATTTAATAATATTACTTTTCCAAATCCTAAATATAATGGTTGGATATATAATTCTTGACTTCCAATTGATCTTTTTGTTTTAATTGTTAAAATATTTTCTTCTTCTTTTTCAGTAATTTCACAATCAATTGATTGTTTTAATAATTGTTCTTTATCAATTGTTATATCTTTAGGAACATATAAAATAAAATCAGTATCATATGATGTTGAACTTCCTTTATTTTTTGCAGTAATATTAACAAAAATAATTCCCATATCATCTTCATAAATTTCTTGATCAATAGATTCTTCATATAAACCAGTTTCTTCATTTTTAACTACAATATAAAAATTAGAATCTAAAATAATCCAAGGACCTTTTACATTTGAATAACCAGTAAACCAATTTTTATTTTCTTTATTTTTTCTTCCATCATAATAACTAACAATAGGTTCTTTAAAAATAATTTGTCTACCATATTCAACTTGTGAAGCAGAACTTTTTATTAAAATATGTATTTTACTTGTATCTGGTGATCCTTCATTTTCATATGGTAACATTGGAACAATTTCATTAAAATCAATTATTATATTATTATAAGAGTTATCATATTTTGTTAATGAATAATTAAAGTTTCCATTTTTTGGGCTTTGTACATTTTCCCATATTTTTAAAGCAGTTTCATCTTTTTTACTTTGATCATCGTCATTATCAATAGTTCTTAATTTAGCATAATCATCTTCACTTAATAATTTAATGCCATCAATTTTAAAATTATTCAATATTTTATATTTTAATTTTAAATTTGTACCTCTTTCTAAAGTATAAAAAACTTTTCCTTTATGTTCACCTTCTGAATAAGGAACTGCAAATTTAATATCTGGAATTTTTAATTTGTAATCATGATAACCTTTTACAGTTGGATCATTATATCCTGGTAATTTATCAAAATATGATTCATCAATATCAACTTTAATATCCCAGAATCTTCCTTTATATTTATTAGGAAAATCTGAATGAATTGTTATTTTATAGAAATAACTACCTTCAAATCCATCTCTAATTGATAATACATTTATTGTTTGAAAATCAAAGAATTGAGGTGGTACATTTGCATTATGAGAACTTGGTTCAATATCAATATAATTTATAATCTCATTTGGAATTGTTAATTTTAAGAAATTATATTTAGTTGGTATTTGAACTGCTTTAATTTTATTTTTCATTATTAAATCAGCACTTATCATTTTTTCTGTTTCAGAAATTTCAAATTCAATTCCATTTGTTTTCAAATTCCAATCAAAACCTGCATTATTATAAAAAACAATTTTAACATAAGTTGATTGACCTGCATTTACTTTACAAGAAGAATCTTCAGTTCCACCTACAAAAACTAATACTGTACTATCACCAAATCCATAACTATTATCATATGTTTTAAGAGTATATTCTCTTTTATCTTCTTCTTTATCATAAATACTATGATATTGATATGATACTATATTAAATGTATTTAGTGTTGATGGATATATTTGACTTTTTAATTCATAATCTACTCTTTTAGCCATAATTAAATTTACAACGTTATCAACAACTAAAAATGAATTAGGACCATTTGGTGGATTCCAATATGTAAATCTTCCACCTTCTTGTACTTTAGTAAGTCCTTCATGTTTTCTATCTGAAAAAGGTTTTAATGTCATTAATACATTTATTGTTTCTAAAGCTTCATTTCTTAAATTTAATGCAAAATATAACCAATCTTTATCTGTAGCTGTATATATTCTATTATCTATTTGAGATATATTTTGAGGAGAATATTGATATTGATTTTCTGGACATTCGTAATTTTTATATCTTTTATCTTCACTATCTAAATCTGGTATTATTGGTATAACATTATTTTGATATACGTTATTTGGATATGCAAATTTATTTTGGTATGGTGTTACTTTTACTCTATGATTATTGAATAAACAAACATAAATATTTTTTAATCTTTTTTCTATTATTTCTCTATTTTTTTTTGAATTTTTTAGATCTCTATGATTTATCCAATCTGAATCTTTTAATAATGATTCTTTATCAACTGATACTTCATTAACAGTTTCTTGTCCTGCTAATAAAGTATGATCTTTATTTTGTAAATTATCAGACCACCATCCTTTATATACACCAAATTTATTTTGTAATCCGAAATTTCTATCATATTCAATTTTATATCCAAATCCTTTAAAAATAGGAAAAGCAACAAAATTATGTGGTTTCTCATATGCAGGATTTTGAATTGGGCTAACATCAATTGCAGGTAAATTATTATCTAAATGGAAAGGGAATCCTTTTAAGAAAGGAGAATCTTCATAAGTTTCTTTAGTTAAATCCCACATAGATGCTTCATTAAGATATCCTTTAGGATAATAATTATCAACATCAGGAGAATAATTATAAGTATGATTTGGACTGTCATCAGGGTCATTTTCATTTTTTCTTTTCTGCAACACAGGCATATTTCTTTCTCTTAAATCATCTGCACATTTTTTAATTGTTGCAGGATCATTTGAATCAGCACATGTCATTGCTTCTCCAATTCCAGTACTTATATCAGATGTTATTTTTCGACCACTAAGATATGAACCTTCACTTTGATAACATACTCCATAAACACTACTATGTCCAAAATTAACTTGATTTTCATTTCCTAAATCTGCATTTGCTAAAGTATATTCTTCTGGATATAATTTTCCATTTTCTAATTTATTTGTAAATGTTACTTCTCTTTCAAAATTATGAACATCTTCCATTTCATATGGATATTGATTATTAAGGCAAAAATTAGGTACAAAATATTTAACATAATTATTAAGGAATTTCATTTGAACTCTAATAACACATTCTTCATCTGAAGGCCATTCTAAAAGTCTTTCTTTTCCATCAGTAGTAAGAAGTTCAAAAGTAGTACTCATTTGGAAATTCATAAGAGGAGCAGGAACAGGAGGAATATCAGGATATAATGATCTAACAGGTTGAATCCATCTTCTTCCCCAAATATCAGTCCATTCAACTCTACCAGTTGACACTGCTCCAGGAATTAATAAACCACTTCCATGTGTAACATAATCTGCAAATGGAATAAATGATATTCCTATACTTGATAATTGAGCTAAACCTCCATTTATAGTTTGTAATCCTGGATCTGATACATGATGTGCTTCTGCTTGTGCCCATATTGTTCTATGTTTCATTAATTCTTGTAAATATATTCCAATTCTACTGTATGGATTTAATAATTCGTATTCATTTATTTTTCCTTTTTCATCTCTTTTCATTTTGGTTTCTATATGTAAAGCTGGGAATGACCAAAAGAAACCATATTTTGCTTTTACTTTATTTTTTTCTGAAGTTATTTCTTGATCTTGATATTCTACTTCAGTATATTGTTCATAATTGCTTTCTTTATTATTTAAATCATATTTTAATTCTTCTAATAATAAATCCATTTCAAAATCTAAATTTCTGAGGTAGGAACCATCTGAATTGATAAGTTCTTCTAAATAAATTTCACATAATGATGGTTTTCCATATGCTTCATTAGGTAATAATCCTCTTTTGAAATATAATGTAATCTTTTTACTCTCTTGATCATATTCTGTTTTATAAAAAGCAACATTATCAGCACTAATAATTATATTTTCATTATTAATTGGATCATTATCTTTAAAACTATAAGTTGATGGAAGTGTAATTGTAACTCTCCCTCCTGCTCTAGTTTGTTCTGGTAATAATCTTAATTTAATTGTATAACCATCTATAAATTTCAAAGAATTATAAACTTTATTGTATCCTTTAACAGGATCATCTCCTTCTGATTCAAATTCATAAATACTAGTTGCTTTTGTTAAATCAGTTTCTATTACAGGAACTAAATAATGAGTTAATTTTATTGTATTATCTGAAAGTTCTTTTAATTTTTCATATTCTTCTATTGGATCTATAATTGTAGTAAATGATTTAGTTTGTAAAAGAACATTTGAATATTCATTTGGTACTAATTTATCAACTAGACTTGAATTAAATACTCCTTTTTGAACAATATATGATTTAGCATCTCCTAAATCTTGACCGAAATTTTGATTAGGTTTTGGATATTTATCAACAGTTAATAAAACTGTTTTATCCATACCAACTGGATTTTGAACTTCTCCTAAATTATAAAAATAAATATCATTTCTACTCCAACCAAATTCATATTTACAACAATTACCTCTATTTGGATCTTTTCCTCTTTTACATTTACTTAAATCATTATTATATTGTTCTAAAGCACCTTTCTCTTTTGCGACATCAATAAATAATAATTTTCTTTGTGTACCAATTTCATAAAACAAATTGGATTCTTGAAAATATATTTCTTTCAATAACATATGTGAATTAGTTTTAGTTATCATATCTTGTCCTATAATGTCATTATCAATATTATTATTATTATTATTATTATTCGTTTCAGAAGAATCAATTTTTATATGAAAAGAATTTATTTCTGTATCATCTAAAGAAGTTTTTAAAACTTTAGAAATTCTAACAGGAGTATCCCAATCACTAACAGCGACTGCATTTTTACCAGTTAACTCACTAAAATCTATATAATCATAATCTCCTCCAGTTTCTTCAAAAGGAAATTTATAATTATGATTCATATAATAATTATTATATATTTCTACCATTTTTGAAACTTCTCTTTCATCACTTCCATCAATAACAGGTGAAATTAATGGAAGAATACAAATAAAATTAACATCATATGCAGGAGTACCTTCTTTATTTTCTAAATTTAAAACATTATCAGTAAACCATCCTTTACCTGGAACAGGATAAAAAGCAGATGGATCAACATTATATGTAGCTCTTAATTCAGCTGCTAATTCAGCTTTTACTAATAATGCTCCTGGATACATTGTTATTGATTTGCCATTTTCTTCATAAGATACTATTGGATATATTAAAGAAAATACTTTTTTTTGAGTTACAACAGCATCTGTAATTTCAATTTTAAAATCCATATCAAATTTACTTAATTGAGGTAATGAAGCTATAGAACATGATAAATATTGAATTGAACTCATTTCAGGAATTTCTGCTGGGTAATTATCAGTTATACTACAACCTACTGGTGGATTAAGAAATTTTACTTTATCTGGTAATAATATATCAACTTTAAGATTTGTTATTTCAGTTGTGAATACATTATAAAATTTAAAAAATGAAGTTAATTGAACACCTTCTTCACCTCCTGGAATAGGTAATTCTTCTTCATCTTCTCCTATTTTAAAATAATAATCAAATATAATATTTTTTGACATTGAATAAAATAAAATATTCATAATAACAGAAGAATAATCTAAAGATAATAAAGCTTGACCATTTACAATCCAAATCCTTCCATTATAATCTGTTTCTTTTGTTAATATAAAAGGAAAGTCATTTTCATCTCCATTTAAATTCTCTTCAATACCATCTTTTCTATATTTTAATCCTTCACTATTTTTATCAATTGTTAATAAAACTTCATAATCTGTAGTATCAGTAATTAAATAACTACTTGATACAAAAGAAGTTTCAGTAACACCCATACAAATAAATTGTTTTAAGAAATTTGCATTTTCATCATCTGGTAAATTATTATTTGAATTAGCACATCCTTTAACATTAACTGTATATTTCTCTTTAATTGAAGTTAAATATTTTTCAGTATTATAAATTGGATTAATAATATTCCATTTTTCTAATAAATAACCAGATTTTCCAGAAGCAATAATATTTCCACCATTTTGAATAAATTGTTTAATTTTTGCAATTCCTTCTTCTTTATATTTTTTAGTAATAATTGAATCAACACCGAAAACATGATCAGGAATAATTAATAAATCAAATTTATTAACATTTGTACTTTCATCATATAAAGAATTACTTTTTAATAATTCAATATCATTAAATAATACAATTGCACCTTTTGTAGTATAATTTTTTTGATAACTTTCAAATTCTTCAATACTATATAAACATGAAGGAACTTTTTCTAATTTTTGAACAAGATAAGCACAATATTGTTCTGATTCATAAAATAAATTTGTTTTAACTTCTTCAAGTTGATATTCTAAATCCAAAATTGCTATATTAATATCATATAAAGATTTTGCTTTTGAAATATGAACTGATGATATTTCTTTTATATAATTAAAAAAATCATTTGAATTTTCTTTTGGAAAATCTTTTTGATTTAATGAGAATACTCCACCATTTTGTGTTGGAATGAGTTCTGAATTTTTTTCATATGTGAATTTATATGGATATAAAATAAATTGACTAATATATTTTTTTAAATTTGATAAAATATATCTGTATGTGTTTGTTAATTTTTTAAAATCATCTTGAGGGATATTTAAAAATCCAATATCTTGGAATTCTTGCTCTGATGTTAATTTTCTAAATGATTGTTTTAAATATTCTTCTTTTTTTTCTTTGTCTTTTATATCTTCTATAAATGGTGAGTAAACATTATCAATTATGAGACCTTTTCTTATTATTTCAATTTCTGATTTATTTCTTTTTATATTTCTTGGATTATGTTTATTTTTATTGATTTTTTTAAGTGAATTTACTTCATTTACTTTGTTTGATGATAAAACAATATTAACAAATAATGATGTTATAAAGAAAACTTTTAGGATTTTCATTTCAATTATATATATTAAAAATTACATCAGATATAAATTGAAAAATAATTTTTATTTTGTTATAATTTTTATTTCAATCTAGATCTTAAGTTTAACTTAATTTATTAAAAGAATAATTAATATAAATTTATTAGAATGCAGCGTTTAAAATTACTTAAGTCACTTAAATTATGTATTATTATTTTTTATTATTCATAAATTTATTTATTCTATAATGATATATAATTATGCATATAAAAAATAATTATTTAATAAATATAAAAAATTAAATTATTTCTCTATAAAATATTTTATATTTACACAATTTAATATCTATTTGACATGTTTTAAAAAAATAAGCAAAAAAAAATGAATTTAATTATTAGTAAAATTTGCATCACTTTTCCTATGTCTCATATTACCTCCCCTACTAAAACTTTGTTTTTTCTGCAAAGAAGACTTAGTATTTCCATTTCTATTAATTTTCCTTTCACCATCATTACCTAAATTTTTCTTTTCTAAAATATTTTCATTATTATTATCAAATAATTTAATTTTAGAGTGATTATTTTCTAAATCTTCAATATTTCCAATTTGATTCCCTTTACCGGAATTATCAATAAATCCTTGTATTCCATCATCAATAGCTAGAAATTTTAATAGAAAAGATAAAACAAAAGTAATAGCAGAAAATCCAATACAAATTCCCCATTGTTTAGGATGAATACCTCTTTCAGTAACTTTAAAAGCTTCTTTTCCAAAATGAATTAAAAGAACTTGTAAAGCTAATTCCATAAATGCAATTAAAGGAAAGAATAAATTATTATTAATCCTAACTAAAATATTAATAGAATCATCAATAACTCTGCAATTAAATTGATTAAATAAAGTATATATAACAAAAACATTAAAAACAATTGTCATATGAGTAGAATTACCATTAACATTCATAAATTCTTCATAAGCAACTGCCATATCTTGTTTTTCTGCATAATTACCACATTCCATGTCATCCATTCCATGTTTTAATTTATCTTTACTTTTCCAATAAATTTTAGTACCATAAATTATATTTGATGAATGTTTTATATTACCTGGCATTTTACCATAACAATGTTCAATCACTTTATTTTCAGCTAAACGAACTATATCATATTCTTTTATAAAATGAGGTGCATGTAAATATAAAAATAATAATAAACCTAATTGAACTAATGATTGTCCTATTATATGTTTCCACATTTTACCATTTATTATACTTTCATCTTTTCTTGTTGGTTTTCTATCTAATAATTCATCATATGGTGGTTCAGTTGCTAAAGCTAATGAACCTAAAGAATCCATTATTAAATTAATCCATAACATTTGTATTGTAGATAAAGGACTTTCATTACCAATACAAGCACAAATAAAAACAAGTAAACAAGCACAGAAATTTACACTTAATTGAAATTGTAGAAATTTTCTTATATTATCATAAATATTTCTACCATAAATTATAGCAACTACTAAAGATGAAAAATTATTATCCATTATAATAATATCACTTGCTTCTTTTGCAATATCAGTACCTGCAAACATTGCAAAACCAACATTACTTTTACTTAA
>JAEEGL016904372.1_pt1 | contig 10059 bp, 7 predicted proteins | sample 9134231 | NCBI WGS metagenome assembly JAEEGL01 (sample SAMN16246548, study PRJNA631951) | gut metagenome | biome: gut microbiome; feature: rumen; material: fiber-attached | host: Bos | place: Iran: Karaj | collected 2018-10 | reverse complement strand
TGTTGTTGAGAATCCTGTTGTTGCACTTGTCCATGAATATCCGTTACTTAATATTCCACTAATGCTTGTTCCATTATTTATTGTTAATATTATATTTTCTTTTGTTTCTACAGTTATATTTTTCGATATTGTACATGTTGGTTCTAATACGTCTACTCTTGCTATAAAGCTTGTTACTGTTGTTGCACTTCCTGCTCCACTTACTATTTTATATCTTACGTAATATGTTCCTGTTGTTGTATTGTAATTTGTTATTGTTGTGTCATTTGCTACCGTTGTTGTTGGATTACATGTATTTGCTGTATCTTCACAGTAGTATATTGTTGCTCCACTTTCTCCTACTCCTGATTGAGTAAACTTGAAGTTCAAGTAATCATCTGACCATGTATTACTTGCTACTGATGTTCCACTTGTCTTCTTTGTTGCTGTTATTGCTACTGTTGGCTTGTTTGTATCTACTTTTGCACGGTAACTTCCTACTGCACTTTCGTTTCCAGAACCTCCTACTATCTTGTATCTTATATAGTATTGTCCTTTTAATGTATTATAATTTGTTATCGGTGCTTTATCTTGTACTTCGATATTTGGAGTACATGTATTGTTTTCATCTTTACAGTAATATAGTTTAAATCCACTTGCTCCTGCTTGAGTCTTTTCTAATATGAAATTCAATTCTTCATTACTCCATGTATTACTTGCTACTTCTGTTCCACTTGTCTTCTTCTTTGCTATTATTTTTACTGTTGGTACTACTTTATCTATTCCACCTATATTAAATGTTTGTGGATCACTTTCCATTAATATCTTATTTCTTGTTTTTATTATATTTGTTGCATTACTTCCATATGTATTATACAAATTTTCTTGCCAATTTACTCCATTGTTGAACGTTGCTTCTGTTGTTTTCATTCCTTTATCTATTTGTTCCAAATATACTGTTACACTTTGATTTGTTATTATACTTCCATCTGTTGTCAATACTTCTATCTTTGATACATTATAGGTCTTATTATTTAATTCTCCTAATTTTATCGTTAACGTATTGTAACTACTCTTTGGTATATTTACTTCTATTACCTTTGTTCCTCTTGTCATTGTTGCTTGGCCTATTTCTGTTTCATTCGATAATACTGTTGCCTTTGTTGATGTTGCTATATTTTGACTTAATGTTATTATCACTTTTTCTATTTGTCCATAATGACTCATTCTTTCTAATGTTATTTTTGGATCAGTTCCTGTTGTTTTTAATACATTTCCTGTTTGTTCTGTTATCTGTGATAATGTATATCTTTCTTTATTTGGATATATTGGATATCCATAATATAATTTAAAGTCTGGTTTTGATGTTCCTACTCTTACATCTACTCCACATACTCCTTCATTTCCTGCTACATCTTTTACATATCCTAATACTGTTGTTATTCCACTTCCTACTGTTAATCTTGTCTCTTTATTATAATTCCTATTTTCTAGTGATGTTCCTACTCCATATGTTAATACTTTACTATGTTCATCATTCGTTGATTTTAATTCTGCTGTCGCTGTTAATGAATACCATCCTACATTTTCTAAGTAATCTCCTTCTGTTACTTCTATCACACATGTTGGTGTTGTTTTATCTACATATACGTCTACTGGACACTGTACTGTTCTTCCACTTTTATCTTGGATTGTTACTGTTCCTTTCTCTGTTGTTGCTGTAAATGTTCTTGAGAAACTTGGCATTTCACATCCACTTGTATTATCACTACATCTTACTGATATTGTTCTATTTTGATTTGTCCATCTTGTACTTGCTCCTGTTATGTCTCCACATACTGGATCTTCTCCATCTATTTCTACTTCTTTACAAACCCCTTCTGTTTTATATTCTCCACAGTATAGACATGCTACATATTCATAATCTGACATACCTGTTTTTTTCACTTCTACATAGCTACTATCAGCATTACAAAATTCTTCGCTGTCTGGATTCTTCATATTGTCTATAAATCCATCTTCTATTAATTTATATAGTTGTATTTTTTGTTTCTCGTCTATGCTATCTGGTAATCTACAACTAAAATTTGGATCACTTTCACATTTTATTACTTCATTTTCTGCTGCCTGTGTCATCGATTTTTCATAGGTCCTATATGTTTGTTCTTGGGAATCATTTATAAATGTTGACACTACTGGTATTGAGATTATTGCTATTATTCCTATTATTATTACTGCTGCTATTAACTCTACCAATGCAAATCCTTTTTTATTTTTCATTAACATCACCCACTCTATCATTACACATATTATTATACTTAATTAATCTATTTTATTCAATAAAAAAAGAAAGAATAATTTTTTTTTTTTTAATACCAATATATTACTCTATTACGTATAATATCTAATACATCCAATTTTCTTTCTTTTTTATATATTCTATTCTAGAATTTTGTTAATTTTGTTATTTTTTTTAAAAGTGCTTATATCCAATCTTATATGTTTTGACATATCTATAATGTCCTATAGTAGCTTCCTTAGGATTTGTTATACTGCGAAGATAGTCATCAACAAAACACGGTTCATTATACCATCCTCTTTTATGCCACCAAATATTTGTTTTTTTATCTTTTCTTAAAAAATGAAAATCTCTATTGCTTTCTAATAAGCTGATAAGAAAATATGAATTTCTATTATCATCTTTTACTTCTTCATCAATATCTACTTCTTGATATTTTAATTTCAATGCTTTTAAATCCATAAGTAATCTTTCATTATATGAAAAGTCTTTAATTCGAAATAAGCTTATTCTTTTTGATATTAATCCAATAGTTCCAACACAATAAGCATTATTTCTAATTGCATATTCTGGAATATCAAACCCCATTGCGTATGCATAGCAATTAGTAGTTTCCTTATTTATCCAGTAATCAGTTTTTAATTCAATATGTTTAGTCAATTCTTTTACATTAATATTTAATTTCCCCATACCGCACCCTCATTTAACAACCAACAATAAGGTTTTAAATTTATATTTAAAAATACCCATGTAATAATACTGAGCATAACATTAATTTATGTACTAGCTCTATCGTACTACCAAAAGTGATTCATTCTCAATCACAAAGAGATCATGTTCGCTTTGTTAAACTACCATCTTTTCAACTATATTTCAGTAGTCCAATTTGCTTGTTGTATTTTTTCATCAACAATTCTTAATTCTTTTGATAAACTATCTATTTCTTTTTGTAATTCAGATACTTTTACAGTGCTTATTATCTTTATTTCTGTTTTAGAATATCTATTTATTTTTTCACTAGCACTGTCAAGAAAACTTCTTAATATTGCTATTTTTTGTTTCAAACAATCTCTTTTAGCAATATAATCTGCTATTGTTTTATTATTTTCTATAATAGTAATATCATTTGTATGATTTATTTTTGATATTAAATCTTCTAAGTTTTTAAAGTTATCATTTAATTCTTTTAAAAGTTCTTTAGGATTTTCTGCTGGAGTATCTCCATCTTGAACTTTTGAATTGTTATTAAGTCTAATACTTAATTCTTGTATTCTATTTTGAATATTTGCTCTTTCTAATAAAGCAGTAGCTAATTTCATTTAATCACCTCATAAATTTATAGAAGTTATTTTAATACAATAAAAGATTCTAGTCAATTTAACTAGAATCTTTATTTCCAATTTAGTTTTTCCTCTTCTATGTATTCTCTTTCATCTGTTCTCTTTGAAATAACCAAACTGCAATATATAAATGATGTCATAATAACAGTACCGCTTGCCAATAATATTTCTACCATGTACCCTCCTAGTTTCTTTACTCTCTTACTATAATTAAATTATAATACATGTAAAAATATTTTTGCTACATTTTTGACATTTATTTACATAAATTATTTTTCATTTATTATTTCCTGTAACTTTGTAGATACATCAACAACCGATTGATTATTTGGCATTAATACATATCCATATATAGTTCCCATTCTAAGCCTTGCATTAGAATTATATGCAGAAACACTTTGTTCTAGTGTTGTATAGTTATTGTTTAAAACACTTTTAATAAATTTAACAGCCGTATTTCTATTCATATTTGTAGTATATAAATTACTAAATGAATCAAGTACTGATGAATAATTAGACAAAGTACTCATATTTAATACTTTATCAGCAATTTTAAGCATTATTTGTCTACAGTTATCTTGTCTTTGAAAGTCACCATTACTGAATGCTACACGTTCTCTTGCTACAGTAAGTGCTTGTATTCCATTTAGCTGTTGACATCCTTTTCTTACATAAAGCTTTTTTCCTTTACTATCGTTATATGTATCTATAACTAGTGCATGAGTAGTGTAAAATGATTTATTAGAGCAAAATTCAATTCCTCCAATTTTATTAACTATATCTACTAAATTTCTAGCATATAGATTAATCCTATAATCAATTGTAATTCCAAAAAATTCACCAATTGATTTCTGTACTATATCATCACCATAATATCCCATAACCATTAAAGTATCTTTATGGTTTGTTCCAGATACTGGAATATATAAATCTCTTGGAATAGAAGTTATTAATATTTTATTAGTTAAAGTATTAATTGTCACAATCATATTCAAATCATTTCTCTCGTTAGAAAAATCTTTTCCAGTAATTAAAACATTAAATACTTCTTTTACTTCATCATTTCTTTTCTCACTTGTAACTACGTCAAATTGATGAATAATTTTATAATCTGTTTCTTTTAGTTCACTATTTAATTCAAAACTTATTTTATAATTTATGTCATCAATTAATAAATAATTATTTGTAATTTTGTTATCCATTAAATAAGTATTTATATCATCGACACTTATATATTCATAATCTCCAAATATATTAAAAGCTTCTTTATTATGTTTACTATAAGTATAGTAATAAATTGGAATATCTAATGTAATAGAATTAATATCACTTGTATTATTATTTGAAGTAACTAAATAATATATTGTGGTATCAACTACATCACCAGTAAAACCTTTATCAATAAATCTATCTAAATGTTTAACATAATAATATCCAATACAGTTAAGTAAAATAATTAAAATAGATAAAATTATATTAATAATATAAAAGATTTTCTTTTTAAAAAAAGATAGAGTAAAAGATATCAAGAGAAGAAAAACTTCAATAGCTGTAAATAAATTAACATACTTATTTGGTACTACATCAACTTTTCTAATTAAATATAAAAGCATAGAAAACGATATAAAAGATAAGAAAAGTATCAAATAATTTATGTATTTCTTTTTATTCATAATATCACTTCCAAAATTTCCGTATATTATAACACAAAATTATGTTTTGTTCAATAATGTGATTTTTTATTTTCATAAAAAAAGATGAAATATGTATTTTTTCATCTTTGAAAAGGAATTACCATTCTTTTCTTTCTAATTTTAATTTCTTTCTAATATCGTTCTTTTTCTTTTCTTTTATTTCTTCGTTTAAGTAATTATATATGTTAACTGTACTATAATCTCTATCATTAGTTATTTCATGTTTTGAATTAATGAAGCTAGGTAATTCTTTATTCTTTTTATTTGTAACATCTCTTTCTAATGTAATTAGTTTTGATGGTCCATGGTACATATCAAGTCGATATCTTTCTCCGCTATATATAAAGTTATATCTTATCTTTTCTATTCCATCACCGTCAATTTTTGCTAATCTACTATTAAATTCTTCTTCAGTAACATTTCTATGAATAGTTGTTTTAGTTCCATCATCATTATATCTTACTTTTGTATATGTATAATAGCTTGCTCCATTAATCGTACTTTTTCTATACATTTCATCTTCTATTCCATTATCGCTTACTGCAAACTCTAATATTTCTTCCTTAAGCATATGAACTAGTTGTTTGTTAGCAAGTTCCATTAAGTTTAGATGATCAAGTTCAATTATATATTTTTCTTGATTGATAACTTCTTTTTCTCCTAAAAAGTCTCTAATAACATTTAAGGCACTTTTTATTTTATCATCAAAGCTGTTAAAATCATTTCCTATTATTTTTTGATTTGGATGATTGCTCCATGCCTCCATGGTTTTTTTATCTTTGAATCTTGCTTCATCTGCTGTTTCTGTCCTTGCTGTATTATTTTTAGTTGTATAATATTCTTCTTTACCATCTGCTGCAGTTACAAGATGAATTACAAGATCATATCTAGATAATATTTCTGCTTCAGTAATTCCTTTCTTTTCAATCATACTTAGGAATTCTTCATCTTTTATATAAGCTCTATTATCTAGTATTCCTCTATCGTAAAGTATTACGACATTTTCATTTTCACATACTGCTGCAGCATAATCTCTTATTTTTTCTTTTGCAAGTTGTGCATCCAAAATCATTTGCTGAAAGTCTAGTAATTTCATTTGATCTTTTTCATTTCCAAATGGTTTTACTCCATCTTTAATAAGTTCTGTAGCAGTTTCATTAACCCATATAACTGTATAACCTTGTTCTCTAAATATTTTAGATATTTCTTCAAGGGCGGTTGTCTTTCCCCCACACGGACCACCAGTAATTACAATTCTAATAATCTTTTTCAAACTTCTACCTCCTTTAAAAGATTATTTTTATATTTTGACAAAAAAAGACGTATATTATTTTCAAATATACGTCTTAAAATCAAAATATAAATCAACACCAAACAAACATTTACTTTTATTTTTTCTTTGTAGTAAACATTTTTTTCTCATAAGTGCCTCCTTTTTTAGAAAGAACTTCCTCGGTGTTATTACCATTTTAACTCACTTTTTCCTTTTGTCAAGCGCTTTTTATTAATTTAAACCATGTTCTTCATAGATTTTTTCCATTTCATTATAAGTTTTATATCCAGTAATCTTTTCTTCTACTTCACCATCAATTACTATGATTGAAGTTGGAGTTCCTGTTATATCATTCATATTCTTATCACCTTTTACATATCTATAATAATAAATAGGTGTAATATATTCATCATTTAACTCTTCTACAACTGAATTAAATCTTTCACAATAAGAACATCCATCTTGAACTACTACTAATACAAAACTTTCTTTACCAGCAAGCATTGCTTTATAATCATAGTAATCTACATAATCTATTTCATCACTTAATAGTTCTTCTTCATCTTCGTCTTCATCATAATCATATAAATCGTCTTCATCATATGTGAAAGTACTATTTTTTTTGCTACCTTTTTTAACAAAGTACTCATCGCATTCTTTTTCGTCAACACAAATTGTTTCATCATTTATATAGATATTTGTTTCTTCTTCTTCGTCATCATATTCATAGTAAATAACTACTCTACTACTAGTTTTTTCTTTGTATGTACCTTCAAGAGTAAATTTATCTGATTTATTCTTTTTATCATATTTTTCAAATTCAAATGTTCCATCTTTTTTAAATGTAAAATGTTCATAAACGCTCATTGTTACTTTTCCATTGCTTTCAACATTTAATGTATGTTCCCATTCTCCTACGATACCTTTATCATCATTTTTTTCTTCTTTTTTATCATCTTTCTTGTCATCTTTATAAGAAGAACTATTTTCATTTTTATTTTCTTGCTTTTCTTCATCTTTCTTTAGTAATAATATTGATAATACAACAACTGCTGCGACTAATAAAAGAATAATTATAGTTACAAATATTGTTTTACCTTTTCCCTTTTTCTTTGGTTTTTCTTCTTTAACTACAGGGACTGGCTCTTTAGAAGTTTTCTCTTCAGTAGCATCTATTTCTTCATTTGTTTTTTTCTCTTCAGTAACATCTATTTCTTCATTTGTTTTTTTCTCTTCAGTAGTTTCTGATTCTTCAGTAGTTTCTGATTCTTCTGGAACCGATACTTCTTCAACAATAACTTCCTCTTCAACTACAACTTCTTCTTCAACTGGTTGTTCTTCTACTTCTTTTTCTTCTTTAGTTTCTTCTTTAATTTTCTCTTCTTTTTTTGATTCTAATTTATTACCACAATGAGTACAAAATAAAGAACCTTCTTTAACTTCTTTGTCACACTTTGGACACTTCATCATACTATACAACTCTCTTTCTATTATTATTATATTATATTCTTTGAAAACTTTCTATCTATTTTTTTGATTATCGGCATATATAATCTTTCTATAGTATTTTTCCTAATAAAATCAAAAGTAATACATACTATAAAAACAATAATTATACTAAAAAACATATGAATAATTAAATAATGGGAAAAAACATATTTTGGAACATTTAATAATTCTGTCCATATTATTTTTCTAACATAATTATTATCAGAAATCAAATATACTCCTAAAACATATTTTGATATAAAATTTATATATTTGTTACTTTTCTTCTTTTTTAAGATAAATATATTAAACATTGCAATTGCTACAATTATTGATAATATTGACGTTCTATTATAGAAATGTAAAGAATATTCTTTATACACATCATATTTAGAAGCTAATAAATATATACCAATTGTAGATAATATTAAAAAAATAACTGATAATATTAATAATCTTATATTTAAATTTTTATTATTTAATTTATTATCTGGATATTTTTTAAAATATGCTCCTATTGAATAAAATACAATTAATTGAACTAATTCATTAAAATAATAAAGTGTATTAGTTATTGTTCCTAAAATAAATATTATTAAGCACATTAATATAAAATAATAATGTTGTTTTCTATTTAAACTATTTATAAATTTATTAATATAAAATGAAAAAATATAAATAATAAAATATACTGTCATAAACCAATATGCATTATGGCTTATAGGTAATAAATTATGTAATGATCCTTTAATAGAAAAATTTTCTCTTCCTAATAAAATAAATATTAGATAAAAAAATGCTGAATAAAAAAATACTTGAAAATAAAGAATTAAAAATTTCTTTAAGTTAAATGGTTTTTCAATTGATATCATATAATATCCTGATATTAATATAAATATTATTACTCCAATGTTACCTAATGTTGTATTTTCAAGTAATAATCTATTAAATCCCATAGGTAATGTATTATTATTTATACTATTATGGACAGTATAATGTGATACTGTTATAAGAATTATTGATATTATTCTTAATAATTCAATATTACTATTTCGTTCTAACTTTTCCATTTTTTCTCCTATATATTGATTATAGCAAAATATAAAAAAAGAATTAAGTTTTTTTCTTAATTCTCTTACTTTGTTACTTACTAATTTTAATAAGTATCTATCATAGCTTGTCTAAATTGTCTTATTAGTTCAGCATCAGCATCTGTATCTGTACTTCCTAACATAAACCATTCATAAACTTCTTGACTGTTTTTCATTCTATCGTACATATAAACAAATTTTTCTGTTTTACTTACTGATGAGCTTGGATCTGTTGCATAGAATCTTGTTCTATTAACTAGTCCAAAGAAGAATGATAATTCATAATCTTCTAACATTTCTTCTTGATTAACTCCAAGTAATCCTTCAAGAATATATGCTATAGTTCCTGTTCTATCTGTACCAATTCTACAGTGGAAATAGATTTTTTTATGATCATTTATGACATCATTCATAATTTCAATAACTGTATTTCTAGCTAAATTGTAATTATTTCGATAATCATTGTAATCTATTTGATAATGCTTAATTTCTCTTTGTTTGAAATTACTTAATGATACTTCTCCACTTGTTCTTTCAGAAGAAGCACGTAAATCGACTTCTTCATTAATTCCAAGCTTTTCTAATCTATCAACATTATCTCCATCTTCCCAAAGTTTTTCTCCTCTGAATAAGATTCCATATTTAAGTTTTCCATCCATTGTACCATCATTATCAGTATCAACTTCAAGTCCACCTAAATCACGCATATTACGTACTCCATTAACATTTAGGATTCTTCTATTTCCAAGTGCTTTAACATAACCATGAATATCTGAATCCGTTTGTGACTCCCAATAGTATGTTGTTCCTGGAATCATATTATATATTGTTCCACTATCTGAAGTAGTATAAGTAACTAAATCTCCTTTAGCTTTGGTATTTTCATCAGATAAAT
>JAEEGL016049805.1_pt1 | contig 10059 bp, 6 predicted proteins | sample 9134231 | NCBI WGS metagenome assembly JAEEGL01 (sample SAMN16246548, study PRJNA631951) | gut metagenome | biome: gut microbiome; feature: rumen; material: fiber-attached | host: Bos | place: Iran: Karaj | collected 2018-10 | reverse complement strand
TTCACCTTAACGCCGTCCAGGAAGGTCTGGGGCAGGGTTTCCTTGATGCCCTGGCCATATTCTTCCAGCAGGTCGTCCAGGGGCAGCAGCAGGCCGCCGGACACTTCGATGCCGTAGCCTTCCCAGTCAGCGGTGAAGATCAGGTCCATTTTTTCGCCGGACTGCAGGGCATTGATGGCCTTGTCGTTCCAATCGCCCCAGCCGATGATGTGATAGGATACCTTGGCGCCGATGAGGGGCTCGATGTAAGCATTCACAGCCGCTTCAACACCGGCACGGACGGCTTCGTTGTCGCCGTTGCCAACCCAGTAAATATCCAGGGTGTAGGGGTCTTCCGCCATAGCGACGGACGCCAGCGACAGTACCATGACCAGCGCCAGCAGCAGAGATACCAGTTTACGCATGTTTTTTTCCTCCTTAACAATTTATTTCTAAGGGCCGCGCAAGCCCTTGAAACCAGAGTGAAGCGGGAAGCCGCTTTAAAACTATTGCTTTCGGAAAATGCCAGATTCACTAGAGAGTTGAGAGTTAAGAGTTAAGAGTTGAGATTTATTTTGTCATTCAAATATTGGTTTTACAGTAGAAAGCACTATATAATCTCAACTCTCAACTCTCAACTCCTAAATCCCGGTTTAACCCTTGACCGCGCCGACGGTGAGGCCCTTGACGAAGTAGCGCTGGAAGAAGGGATAGGCCATGATGATGGGGCCCACCGTGACCACGGCCATGGCCATGCGGAAGGTTTCGGCGGGCAGGTTCGCCACGTTCACGCCGCCCATGCGGGAGGCGTTTTCTTTCAGGAATCGCAAATTGTTCATGGTCTGGTATATGGTGTACTGCAAATTATAGAACTGGGCTTTGTCGTTCAGCAGCAGGCAGTTGCGGAAATCGTTCCAGATGCCGATAGCGCTGAACAGGCCCACTGTGGCGAAACCGGGAATAGCCAGGGGGCACACGATCTGGAACAGGGTGCGCCATTCGCCGGACCCATCGATGCGGGCGGATTCAATGATGGCCTCCGGTACCGAGGACTGGTAGAAGGTGCGCATGATGATCACCCAGTAGGCGGAAAAGCTCATGGGCAGGAACAGGGCGTATACCGTGTCCTTCAGGCCCAGCACCGTGCGGCACATGTTGTAATAGCTCACCATGCCGCCGCCGAACAGCATGGTAAAGAAGCTGAAGAAGGTAAAGAATTTTTTGTACTTGAAGTCCGGGCGGCTCAGGGCGTAGGCGTACAGGCCCACGGTTACCACCGACAGCACGGTGCCGCATAAGGTGGCGATCAGGGTGTTTTTGTAAGCGGTCAGGATCACCGAGCCATCGCGGAACAGATAGGTGTAGGCGTTCACGGAGAATTCCAGGGGCCAGAGCCGGTAGCCGTAGGTGGTCAGGGCCACTTCGCTGGTGATAGAGGAAACGATGATGATCCACAGCGGGAACAGCGTGAGCACGCAGCCCAGAATCAGCAGAATATTGAAAATCAGGTTGGTTCCCTTGGAAATCTGGTTGCGGGCCGCGCTGTGCTTGGCCGCTTCCTTTTCCGCTTTCATCAATTTTTTGATATCAACCGTACTCATTTTTCGCTCCTCCTTTCCTCAGAACAGAGCCATTTCGGGCTGGTGCCTGCGGACGATGCCGTTCGTAATCAGGATCAGGAAGAAGCCCACGACGGATTGGAAGAAAGCGCCAGCGCCGGCATAGCCGAAGGAATTGCGCAGATTGCCCTTTTTCAGCATATCGTACACGTACACGTCGATGGTGGAGGTCACCTGACGCAGGGTGCCGGAGCCGTTGGGCAGGGAATAGAACATATCGAAGTCGCCGTTGAAGATACGGCCGATGGCCAGGATCTGCAGCATCACGATCACGGGCATCAGCTGGGGCAGGGTGATGAAGCGGAACTGCTGCCACTTGGTGGCCCCGTCGATGGCCCCGGCTTCGTACAATTGCTCGTCAAAGCCCGTCAGGGTGGCCAGGTAAATGATGGACCCCTGGCCGGTATATTTCCAGATGTTGGCGATCAGGAAAATCCAGGGCCAGTACTGCTTCTGGGAATAAAACTTGATGGCGTCGCCGCCCATGGCGGTGATCACCTGGTTAAAAAAGCCGGAGGGAGAAATCATGGCGTACAGGGCGTACATGACCACGATCCAGGAAACGAAATAGGGCATGAACATGATGGTGTGGTACACCTTGGCGGTCCTGCGGTTGCGCATTTCATTGATGATCACCGCCAGGCCCACCTGCAGAATGAGGCCTACCACCATGAACAGCAGGTTGTAGCCCACGGTGTTGCGGATCAGCATGGGCGCGTCCTTGAGCAGGTAGGTAAAATTGTTCAGGCCGTTCCATTCGGAGGTGAACATGCTGTACAGGAAGGTGTTCTGGAAAAACGCGCCGTCCGGCGGCACCCGCATTTGATAGAATTTGAAAGCCAGCACCACGCCGGGCATGGGCAGATAGGAAAACGCCAGCAGGAAAAGCACGCCGGGCAGCACCATCAGCAGATAAGCCATTTGGCGCTTGGTGGAGCCTGACTGCGCCCGATGCCGGCTTTTTCCGTTCTTGATCCTGGATTCGCTCATGGCAAAGACCGCCTTTCTTTTTCTAATGAAAAGGTTAGCTTTCCACCGAATCGCCCATTCAGGGCGGCAGAAGAAAGCAATATTTCACAAGAAATGCCCGCCTTTTTTATGAAAATTATTTTAGCACAAAAATTTTTATATTGCAAGAGGCGAGATAAGAAACAACGAATTCTTTCTTTCAAAATTGGAAGAAAAATCAAAAATTGATGATCATACTCAAATTTTGCTTTTATTGATCGGCCTCCCGGCGGATCAGGCGCAGCAGCGGTTCCGCCGTAGGGCCGCCGTTTTCCGGAATATAGGGATTTCCGGCGACGGATACGCCGCACAGCGTTTTCAGCCACACCAGAGCCAGCGTATAGCGGCCATAGCTGAGGCTCATATGGTATCCGTCCCGGCAAAGGGACAGCCCGTCGTTGGAAACGTCGAAGGGCGGCAGGGCGCGCAGGCGCTGGATCACGTCCCCGCAGGGAATGAGCGTCAGGCCGTGGGCAACAGCCTCGGCAGCGTAGTTATCCCGAAGCCTGTCGTACATTTCCTTTTGATCCTGATGGTAGCGAAGGAAGGCCCAGTGATCGCTGTCCTTTTCATAAGCCCAGGTTTCCTGCAAAAACAGGCTGGCGCCTGGCGCTTCCCTGCGCAGCGCCTGAACCAGATGGCCCAGAAAGGGCTCGTAGGTGTCCCGCCAGCCGCTGTCATGGCTGGCCTGCTGGGTGGCGATGGCGTCCCAGCCGCCTTCCCGGAGCATCTGCCGGATGGATGCCTTCTCTCCCGTGGGTTCGCCGTTGAGCTGCAGTTCATAGGCCGCTTCGTCATTGACCCAGTTTCTCCAATGGGTTTCCAGGGAGCAGCCGCCGATGTACAAATTGACGGCTTCCAAAGCGATACCCTGAGCGGCGGCCGCCTGATGCAGGTAAGTGGTGGCGTCCTGGGAAAAGCTGTTGCCAATGGCGAGAATCTTCATGGTTTCTGCTCCTTTCAGAATGATAGTAAACGGCATGAATTGCTTCACCAAATGAACGAACAAAGGGAAGCCGGTGGGGGTTTCATGCGAGCATTCCGGAAATCAAGCTTCCTACTTATTCAAATGATATAAGGACTATTCAATCTGCACGCTGTACGCTTATTAGAATCATCCGCGTCAGGGAACGCTGTTGGGTCATACGATGTCGGCATAGCGCTGGGCGGCGAGGCGGAAGGGGCCCATGGCGCGCTCCAGGCGGGCCTTCAGGTCCTCCAAATCAAAATCCGTCAGCTGTCCGTTTTTTACCCGGATTTTTCCGCCGGTCATCACCAGCGACACGTCGGACGCATTGGCCCCGTACACCAAGGAAGAATAGGGGTTGTATACCGGGAACATGTGGGCGCTTTTGATGGAAATCAGCGCCAGATCGGCTTTGAAACCGGGCCGGAGAGAACCGAATTCATTTTCGGCATGCAGCGCCCTTGCCCCGCCCCGGGTGGCGGCGAATACGATTTCCCGGGCGGGGAACAGGGCCCGGTCGTGATGGACCGTTTTGTGGCATACGGCAAACAGGCGCATCTGGTCAAACAGGCTCAGGGTGTTGCCGCTGGAGGGGCCGTCGGTGCCCAGGCCGAAGGGCACGCCCCGGGCATTCAGATCCCGGATGGGGGCCACGCCCTTTCCCGCCTTGGTGTTGCTGCCGATGCAGTGGGCCACCCGAACGCCCCGATCCCGCAGGATGTCCATATCCCGCTGGGACAGGTGGATGCAGTGGGCGGCCAGCAAACGATCATGGCACAGGCCGATACCGTCCAAAAATGCAATGGGCGTGGTGCCCTTGTCGGCAAAATACCGCATTTCATAATCCATTTCGGCGGCGTGCAATGTCAGGAGCGCGCCGTATTTTTCGCTGAGCGCGCCGCAGCGTCGCAGAGCCGTCTCCGATACGGTGGTGGTGCCGTGGGGGGCCGCGATGGGCCGCACCAAATCTTCCTTGGGGAACGCCCGGAACAGGGCTTCAGACAATGCCAGGCCGTCCGCGTCTCCCGCGCCGTCCGGCGTTTTCTGGCTGATCACCGTTTCGCCCAAATATCCCCGCATGCCCGTTTCCAGGCAGGCTCGGGCCACCTGATCCTCAAAATAATACATGTCCACGAAGGTGGTCACGCCCGCCAGCAGCATTTCGGCAATGCCGAACTTGGCCCCCAGATACGTCAGTTCCGGGGTGAGCGCTTCATTTTCCAGCGGGAACAGAAAGCGGCGCAGCCGGTCCGGGCAGTCGTCCCCCATGGTGCGGAAGGGCACCATGCTGGCATGGCAGTGCAGGTTCACAAAGCCGGGCAGCAGCAATCCCCCTTCGCAGTCGATCACCTGATCGGCGGCGCTCAGCATTGCTTCCGGCGGCGCTCCATCGCCCAAAGCGGCGATGGTTTTTTCGTCTGTCAGCAGCCAGCCGTCCGGGTATTCGGTGAAAGCATCGTCCATGGTCAGGATATGGGCGCGGCGCAGCAGGATCTTCATGCCGTTTCTCCCTTCATCAGGTCCAGCACTGCCGCGCAGAACACCTTTACGCTGCGGCCCAGCACCTGTTCGTCAAAATCGAAGCCCACCGTATGCTGGGCCCCGGCCATGGGGGTCATCACCCGCATATATGTGGCCTGGCCCCCGTGGGCCTGCACCCGGTTCATCATGATGGAAATATCCTCGCTGCCCCAGTTTTGGGCGTTTTGAACGGAGGACAAGCGAAGCTCCGGCAGGTCCCGGGCCACGGTGGCGCTGATGCGCTCGATGAGCGATACATCGCTGTGCTGGCCTTCCGCTTCGCCCACCACCGCTATATCGCATTGGCATTGCTGCATGGCCGCCGCGCCCTGGCAGATGCTTCGGGCCTGTTCCGCCATGTATCGATTGATTTCGGTGGTTTCGCCCCGCACCTCCAATTGCATCACCGCCCGGTCCGGCACCACGTTCCGGCCCGTACCCGCGTGCAGCGTGCCCACGTTCACGCGGCTCTGTCCCGCGGAATGGCGGGGAATGGCGTGCAGCGCCAGGGCGGCGGAGGCGGCGGCCAGCAGGGCGTTATGCCCCTTTTCGGGATAGCCCCCGGCATGGGCGGCCAGGCCGGTGAAGATTACGTCAAATTTGGTGGTGGCCAGGGAACCGTAGGTGCCGCAGGTCACGTCCCCGTCGTCCAGGGAATCCGTAGGCGCTATGTGGGAGCCGATAAAATAATCCACGCCGTCCAAATGCCCCGCCGCGGTGATGGCCCGGGCTCCCCGGGCCCCTTCCTCGGCAGGCTGAAAAATCAGCTTCAAGGTACCGTGCAGCTCCTTGCGCAGCGCCATCAGCACCTCCGCCGCGCCCAGGCCGATGGCCACGTGGCCGTCGTGGCCGCAGGCGTGCATCATGCCGGGATTGCGGCTGGCAAAGCCCTCCCTTGCGGGCCGGTGCCCTTCGTCGCCGCGCTCCACCATGCCCAGGGCGTCGATATCGAACCGCAGGGCCACGGTGGGTCCCTCCCCGCAGCGCAGGATGCCGACTGCGCCGGTAAGGCCCGCCTTCATTTCGTCGGTCAGGTATTCCCCGGGCGTGCCCTCCTGGGAAAGGACTTCCTCCGCGTGGCGGCGCAGCGCGCTTTCTTCCGGCACCCCCATCCGGGCTTCGGGCTTTACGGCCCGGCTGCCGGTGAGCACCTCATAGCCCAATTCCGTCAGCCGCTTGGCGATGATGGCGCTGGTGCGCATTTCCAGCCAGCCGGTTTCCGGCCGGGCATGGATGCTGCGGCGATCCCGGATCAGCCGGGCCTCCATTGCGTCTGTCAGCGCTTTCATTTTTGTCACCGCGTCCGCCATATTCATCGCTCCTTTTTTGCTCCGGTCCCGTTATTCATCCTGTTCGCGTTCCAAGATGTGTATCTGAAGGGCAATCCATTCCCCACATTTGCGGTGTCTTCTTTATTCTTTCTTCCGATCCTCGCATGGCTGTTTCACAAGATCAATCTTCCGTTTGCCGAAACAACCCACGCTTACAATACGCCAAGGCCATTATATCATAAGCGTGGATGCCTGACAATTTCTCTTTTGTTCACGCGTTGTTTGGGACTGTACATGAATTATTTTCTCCCAGGATTTGCATTATCCTGCAAAATAGCGTATAATAAAAAACGATATGCCTTTGGAAAGCCTTATTTTTCAAAGATATATCGAAAACGGGAAGAAAGCTTCCGTTTTTGCAGGAGGGCGGCATGAAACAGCAGGTGGTATGGATCACCGGCGCATCCAGCGGGCTGGGGCTGCATACCGCCCAGGCGCTGGCAAAAAGCGGCTTTACAGTGGTTGCCGGGGCCCGATCCTTTGGAAAAGGAAAAAGCGCGGAAGGCTGCCTTTGCCTGCCGCTGGACGTAACCAGCCCCCAGAGCATTGACGCGTTTGCCGAAGCGGCGATAAAAGCCTTCGGCGCGCCGGACATTTTGGTGAACTGCGCCGGGATGCTGATTTTGGGCGCCTGCGAAAGCTACCCGCTGGACGAGCTGCGCCAGGTGATGGAAACCAACTTTTTCGGTCAGGCGGCCATGATTTCCAAAGCGCTGCCCCTGATGCGGGAGCGGGGCCACGGCAAAATCGTCAATTTTTCTTCCATCAACGGCCTGCTGGGCATCCCCTTCGAGGGGGCCTACACCGCCAGCAAGCACGCCATTGAGGGCTACAGCGAATGCTTGGCCCTGGAAACGAAAGACCATGGCATCCAAATCATGGTGGTGGAGCCGGGGGACCATCAAAGCGGCAGCCAGGCCTACCGCCGTCATTCCCGGGGGATCACAGCCGATTCCCCCTATAAGCAGGCCTTTGATAGGGGCGCTGCCGTGATTGCCCACGACGAAGCCAACGGCTCCGACCCCGATGTGCTGGGCAGGAAAATCGCAAAGGCGCTGCAAAAAAAGCGACTGCCCCGCCGATTGCGGGTGGCGAAATGGGATCAGCATTTCGCGGTGATCCTGCATGATCTGCTGCCCACCCGGATATTTGATCGGATCATCGGCAGCTATTACCGCAAGTCTCTTTGATATAGAAAGAAGGACTGAAGCATGAGCGATGTGCTCGCCCGCAGCGAAAAATTGCGGGAAAAAATGACGCTGCAAAATCTGTTTGAGCTGACCAGCGGCGAAAAGGACAAGGTGGCCGCCCGTTACCTGGAAGGGAACGAGGAAAAGGCCATTACCTACGGCGAATACCGGGAAAAAACCTTCGCCTGCGCCGCGCTGCTGCGCTCCGCCCTGGGCGAAAAGAATCAGGGGAAATTCATCGGCATCCAGGCGGACACTTGTCCGGAATGGTTTTATTTGTTCTGGGGCGTGATCGCCGCGGGCTATAACGCCGTGCTGGTGGATTTTTCCCTCACCGATGAAATGACCGCCTACATTCTGGGCCAGGCCGGGGCCGTGGCGCTGATTACCAAAGCGCCCCGCAAGCTGCCCGGAACGTATCAGCAGTTCACCATCAAGCAGCTGTCCATGGCCAAGCCGGCATCCGGCTTTAAGCCCTCCTTTGGCAGCATGGTGGCGCTGTGCACCTCCGGCACCACGGATACCAGCCGGGTGTTCGTATACAATGAAGAAGCGGTGTGCAGCCAGGTGCTGAATGCCGAAATGCTGTACAAGGCCAATCGGCGCATCATCTGCGACGAGCCCCGGCGGCAGCTGGCCTTTTTGCCGTATCATCATATTTTTGGGTTTATGGTATGCCTGCAGTGGATCCATTTCCTGGGCTATGAAACGGTGTATTTAAAGGACCGGGCCCCCAAGACCATTCAGGAAACCGCTCAGCGCTTCAAAATCACCCACCTGATGGCGGTGCCGCTTTTGGCTAATAACCTGTCCGTGGCGCTGAACAAACAGGTAGCCAAGCAAAGCCGCTTCAAGCGGGCGGGCTTTAAAACCCTGCGGGGTATTTCCCTGGCGCTGCAGAGCGTGGCCCCCGGCTTCGGGCTGGACTTTGCCCGGAACGTGCTGTTTAAATCCATTACCGATCAAATGCTGGGGAGCGATGTGCGCTGCATCATTCTGGGCGGCAGCCATACCCCCAAGGAGCATATGCGCACCCTGTCCGCTCTGGGTTACTTTACGGTATCCGGCTTCGGCATGACGGAAACGGGCATCACCTCCGTGGAAACCAATATGAACGTGATCACCCGCACCTCCGGCAGCGTGGGCCGTCCCCTCTCCAGCGCCGAATACCGGGTGCAGAGCGACGGGGAAAAGAGCAACCGGGGCGAAATGTACATCCGCGGCAACACCATCCACACGGGCCGTTTGGTGGACGGCCAATTGCTGGCTCCCAATCTGGACGACGAGGGCTGGTTCCGCACCGGCGACGTGGTGCGCCTGGAAAAGGGCAGCCGCATGTACGTGGAGGGCCGGGCCAAGGACGTGATCATCAACGAATCCGGCGAAAACGTGTACCCCGACGAGATCGAGGACGCTTTCGGCGCGCTGGAGGGCGTGGATCAGTTCTGCGTGCTGGGTGTGAAGGCCCGGAAGAAGGGCGAAGCCGCCGAAAAAGAAGAAAAAGGCTTTCTTTCCCATATTCCCCATCCCCATCTGCCCGGCAAGAAAAAGGGCGAGGTGGAGTATGAGGATATTACGCTGGTGATCAACGTGGGCCAGCATTACCGGGACGATGATTACATCGCCGGGCTGATGGGCCAGGTGCGCAAGATCAACAGCACCCTGCCCTCCTTAAAGCGGGTGAACCGGGTGCTGGCTACGCCTGAAAAATTCCAGACCGCCGGGGGCATCAAGGTAAAGCGCCTGGCGCTGAAAAAGGAAATCGAGGAAAACAAGCTGGCCTATCGGGATATCGATTTTAACCGCAAGGACGACGTGGCCGCCGAGGAAAACAAGCCCCTGATCCAGCAGGAAAACACGCCGTCCGACCTGCAGATGGAGGAAATCAAGCAGAAGGTGCGCCGGGTGTACGCGGAAACTTTGGACGTGACCCCGGACCAGATCAAGGACGACGCCCACTTTATCGACGATCTGGGCGGCGACAGCCTGCAGGTGCTGGGCATGAGCCTGAAAATCGAGGAGCAGTTCAACGTGCTGATCCCCACCGAGGAATACGGCAAGTGCACGTCGGTCAACGATCTGTCCGCTTTGCTGTACGCCAAGGTGCGGGGCAACGTGGCCTATGAAAGCGCCGCGCCGGAGAATCAGGAGCCCGTGACCCCCATCACCCACTTCGAGGATTCCCCGGAATACAAGGCTTTTGAAAAGCGCTATCAGTCCCTGATGGGCGAGGGCCAGGAGAACCCCTATTTCGTGGCCCACGATTCGCCGCTGCTGGATAAAAGCTTTGTGGACAACCAGTGGATGCTGGATTTCGGCTCCTACAACTACGTGGGCATGAGCGGCCGCAAGGAAACCAAGGACGCCGCCAAGGCCGCCATCGACAAATACGGCACCTCCGCCTCCGGCAGCCGTCTGCTGGCGGGCGAAAAGACCCTGCATAA
>JAEEGL014671733.1_pt1 | contig 10059 bp, 11 predicted proteins | sample 9134231 | NCBI WGS metagenome assembly JAEEGL01 (sample SAMN16246548, study PRJNA631951) | gut metagenome | biome: gut microbiome; feature: rumen; material: fiber-attached | host: Bos | place: Iran: Karaj | collected 2018-10 | reverse complement strand
TTTTCAGCGGCAGAAGATAGAGGACGTTACTCTGTCTGCGGTGATAAATTCGTAAAACTGATGTCTTTTATCTCCTTCTATCTTCTTCTATCTCCCTTTAACTACAAAGCAAGCGGAGCTTGCGAAAGTTGAAAACATCAGACATCAAACAATAAACATCAAACATCAATATGACACAGATTTTTCTCGCTGCACAAGCCGCACAGGGCGGTGGCAGCATGACCAGTTTCTTTGTGATGATGATAGCCATCTTCGCCATCATGTACTTCTTTATGATTCGTCCGCAGAACAAGCGCCGCAAGGAGATTCAGAACTTCCAGAACACGCTGACTGAAGGTACACAGGTGTTTACCAGCGGTGGCATCTATGGTACCGTCAAGAAGATTGACCTCACCAACGGCATCGTCGAGGTGAAGATTGCCGAGGGCGTCGTCGTCAAGGTCGACAAGAGCTGCGTCTACAAGGATACCGCCAGCACACCCTTGCAGAAGTAGAGCCTACCCCCAGCCCCTCCCTAAAAGGAGGGGGGAAAAGGAGGGGGGATAAAGCCAATGGCCAACATCCTACATCAGACGTCAGACATCAGACATCAGACTTCAGACCTCATACATCAGACATCAGACCTCATACCTCAAAGAGATGGAAGTGAAGCAGATATTTATCACGTTAAGGAACCTCTTGTTCAGCAGTGTGAACAAGCAGTTCCTCGTGTTCCTGTTCTTCCTCTTCCTCTCCGGCATCTTCTGGCTCATCATCACCCTCAACGATACCTACGAGAAGGACATCAAGATTCCCGCACAGGTCGTCGGCATTCCTAAGAATGTCGTGCTCACCTCCGTGCCCGTCGACACCGTGCGAGCCACCATCCGCGACAAGGGATGGCTCATGATGGTCTACCTCTATACCGACCGCCTGGGCACCATCCATATCCCCTTCAAGAGCTACGACCACGGCCGTGGCACGGGAACGGTAGCCACTGCCGACATCAAGCGCATGATAGAGCAGCGCCTCGAGCTCTCGTCGAAGATTATCTCCGTCAAGCCCGACCACCTGCAGTTCTCCTACAACAATGGTGAATGCCGCCGCGTACCCATCCGTTGGGCAGGGCGCGTCATTCCCGACCAGCTCTACTTCATCTCCAATGTGGAGTATCAGCCCGACAGCGTAGAGATCTATGCCTCCCGCGAGAAGCTCGACAGCATCCGTGCCGTCTATACCGAGGCCCTCAACTACGTCAACTTCCGCGACACGCTGACCGTCGACTGCAAGTTAGCCCACATCCCCGATGTCAAGGTCGTCCCCGACCATGTGCGCATCTGTTTCCATACCGATGTGCTCACCGAGGAGACCATGAGCAATATCCCCATCGAGTGCATCAACCTGCCGCCCGGCAAGGTGCTGCGCACCTTCCCCCGCAATGCCAAGGTTCATTTCGTCGCTGGCGTCAGTCAGATACGCACCCTCAAGCCCGAAGACTTCAAGGTCATCGTCGACTTCCGCGAAATCATGCTCAACCACGACGAGAAGTGCACGCCCATCCTGCGTGAAGTACCCCGTGGTGTCAGCCGTGCCGTCCTCGACACCAAGAGCGTCGACTACCTGATAGAAGAAGAGTAGGAACCCACCCCCAGCCCCTCCCGGCTGGGAGGGGAGAAAGACCCACCAAGGAGGAGAGCATTAAGAATTAAGCATTAAGAATTAAGAATTAAGCATTAAGCATTAAGCATTAAGATGAAGATCGGCATAACAGGAGGAATCGGTTCCGGCAAGAGCTACGTCTGCCAGTTGCTCAGCGCCCATGGCATCCAGGTCTACGACTGCGACCAGGCCGCCAAGCGCATCATTCGCACCCACCCTGCCGTCCGCCAGCAGCTCCAGCAGCTCATCGGTTCCTTAGAGAAGGCCGACATCGCCCGCTTCCTCTTAGAGAGCGAGTCCAATGCCAAGCAGATTGACGCCATAGTCCACCCCGCCGTCTTCCGCGACTTCCAGGAGAGCGGCATGCAGTGGATGGAGAGCGCCATCCTCTATGAGTCAGGCGCCAGCCACCTCGTCGACCGTGTCATTGTCGTCACCGCCCCCGAGGACGTCCGCATCCAGCGCGTCATGCAGCGCGACGCCATCAGCCGCGAGAAGGCCCTCCAGTGGATGCAGCGCCAGTGGCCCCAGTCCGAGCTCGTCCGCCGAGCCCACTACGAGATTGTCAACGACGGCCATGCCGACCTCGACACCCAGATAGAAACATTATTAAAAAGAATAGCAATATGAAACAAACCATTTTAGCCATCTCCGGCAAGCCCGGACTCTACAAGTTAGTATCACGTGCCACCAACAGCCTCATCGTCGAGGCACTGGACGAGACCCACAAGCGCCTCCCCGCCTTTGGCACCGACCGCATCACCTCCCTCGCTGACATCGCCATGTTCACCGAGACCGACGATGTCCCCCTTATGAAGGTTCTCGCCTCCATGCGCGACCTTGAGCAGGGCAAGCCCAGCAGCATCAATTTCAAGAAGGCCACCCCTGCCGAGCTCCACGACTATTTCTCCAAGGTCCTCCCCGACTGGGATCAAGACCGTGTGCAGAACTCCCATATCAAGAAGCTCATCCAGTGGTACGACATCCTCGTCAAGGCAGGCATCACCGACTTCGAAGAATCCATGGCTCCCACCGAGGGCGACAATATCGACGACAGAAAAGAAGATTGAACAGAATAATTCAACAAAAAAGTGGAATTGCTTTTGGCAGTTCCACTTTTTCTTTATATCTTTGCAGCGCTTTTCAACAAAAAGCATATTTAATTATAAAACAAGGAACTATTATCAACCACCATTAGCTATGGAAAAACTAATGCATAGAGCATACCTTCTATTGTGCGCCCTCATTATGGGAAGCATGAATGTATGGGCAGACAGTAACTATGTAACCATTTGGGCAGAGAACTTCACGGGACTTACAGAAGGCACCACTCCAACGGCACCAACAGACAACACCTATACAGGTATTACCTATCAATGCGTGAATGGGACAGGGGGCAGTCCAGGTAATACTAAAATTTATAATGAAAACTATGCCCAAGGCACAGCTCCCGAATTGATGATTGGAGGAAAAGGCAGTGGCAAAAATGCAAATAATGGCTATTTCAAAATAACACTCACTACATTACGTGGTGCTGCTTCTGACTTCGTTTTAACATACAACTCAAACAACAACAAGTTAGACCTTTCATCATCCACGGAAGGTGTAACCTTTACCAAAGACGAAACGGCCTCAAGCGGTCAGACCTATGTATATAACGTCACTATACCAAGCGAAACGAAAGCCATTGACATTAAAATGCAGACCAACACGACCAGCAATGTTCGTGTAGATAATTTGTCATTCACTGGAAAGACAGGCTCTGGCAAAGCTTCCCCAGGTTTAACAGCCATTGCCGATTTCGGCATGTACAGAGAGACAGAACGGAATATAGAAGACCTCTTCACTGTGGTATCTGACGGCATAGCGACTGTTGAGTCCAGCGACGAGAATGTTGCCAAGATTGAAAATGGCAAGCTAAAGGCCTTGGCTGTTGGCACGTCATCCATCACCATCAGCGTAACAGCCACAGAAGACTACGATGCTGGCAGTGACAATGTCGTCGTAACGGTCAAGAACAGAGAGGCCATCGCACCTGAGGGTGCGAATGCCGGAGTAGGATATTTCTTTGTAAAAGATGTCAAATCTTTGGTCGATGGAGACCATGTGCTGTTTGTTGGCTCAGATGGCAATGGCGTAACAAAGGCGCTCTCCACAGATCAGAAAGCCAACAACAGGGGAGTTACTGCCATCACCGTCTCAAGCGGAATGATTGCCGATGTGCCCGATGATGCACAAGTCATCGCATTGGAGAAATCATCAAACTATTGGTCTTTCAACGTAGGCAACGGCTATCTCTACGCCGCATCGAGTAGTAGCAACAACATGAAGACGCAGAGCGGAAAAGATAACAATGCCAAGGCTAGCATTAATCTAAACAATACCGGTGCAGCTACCATCATTTTCCAAGGCACTAACAGCCACAAGTATATCAAGTATAATGCACAGAGCTGCTTATTCTCATGCTACTTAAGCATAAGCGATATGGATGATTTCTATATCTACCGATATGCTAATAACCCCACATACGATATCACCATAGGCTCTACAGGCTATAAGACACTGATTTCTGCCGTTAGTGCAACGCTGCCCGACGGACTGATAGCCTACAAGGCGGTAAGTGCAGGCGAAGGAAAGATACAGCTGACGGCCGTTGCCTCTGTCAAGGCTGGCTGCCCCTATGTGCTGAGAGGTACTGCAGACACAGACTACACCCTAACCATTACCGAGACGCCCGAGGAGCCTACAGGCAACATCCTTGAGGTTAGCACCGAGCAAACAAGTAATGGCGTCTTCGTCCTGGCCGACGGCACCAATGGTGTTGGTTTCTACAAGTGGATGGGAGGGTCACTGGGTGCAGGGCGTGCCATCGTTCCCGCCTCTGCCGTAGCAGGAAACTCACGCGAGTTCCTTGGCTTCGACTTCGATGAGGACATCACCGCTATTGAAAGGCCCACCACTGCCCTCTCACAAGGCGAGGGAGTCTGCTTCGACCTACAAGGGCGCCGCATGTCGACTGGCAACAGTCACCCGTCAACGCTCAAAAAGGGGCTATACATTGTGAACGGCCAAAAGGTTGTGATTAAATGATAAAAAGAAGACAATGAGAAAAACATACATCACCCCAGCCATAGCGATTATCAGGATACAGCCACACCACATGCTGGCATTATCTGATGCAGCATCACGGTCCCTCAATCTAAACACAGACGGGGAGGTCACCGACGATGCCGTACTACTCTGACGCAGGGGGAAAGAAAACAATGGGCGGAGCCCCAATTACGAAGCTCCGCCCTCACTATACACGAATGTCTGTTATTAATACTCGTCGTCCCAGTCGTAGCCACGGGACATACCTGGTCCCGTAGCATTATCGCCACTCATGGGCACTGATGCAGTAAGCACCTGTTGATTAGTCTGTATCTTTACCACTTCCATCTGTGGTGTCTTATATGTCTTTTTCATAATCTTCTGTTATTTAATATCAAGAATTAGTGAATTAGAGAATAATTACTTGACGACAACTTTACGTCCATTCACAATGTACAGGCCCTTCTGAGGCTGAGCGACCTTGCGGCCTTGCATGTCGAACCACTCACTTCTTACATCTTCCTTCTGACTTCTTACCTCGTTCACACCAGTTACATCGTCGTCCTCGAAGATCATTGTCATGCGGGCAGATGCTGGGTCGGGAGCCAAAGTAGTAGCGAAGTGCAGATAAGCACGATTAGCAGCTACAGTCTTATCATTGGCGAAGTAGAAGCCGACACCGCTTGTGCCATTGTTCAGAATCATGTTGGTGTAGTCACCAACTGTTGTTGCCACAGCAGCACCAGTACCTGCTACGAGGTCGTTTTCTGTAACAGCAGCAGCACCAGTCATTACAGGAATGTCCTCTGTCTTGCCACCAGCCTTATAGAGAAGGACTGGAGTGCCTGCAGGAACATTGTTTACCTTTGTAAGTGTAGCAACACCCTTATCGGTTACCTTTACCTTGTAAGCCTCGATTTCTGTAGCAGAGAAATTCAAGTCATAAGAGGGAACATAAGTTGCAAAGCCGGCAGCGGTAACGGTGACGGTGATAGTTGGACGCTGGGTATATACTGTCAAAGAATGTATATAGCCACTTGTTGTCGGAGTAAATGTTGCATTTCCATCAGCTGTTACAACAAATGTAGAGTTGCTATTTGCAGTAGACAAGAATGCATCCTTGGTAACATTTGTGCCAGCAGTTACAGCATCTCCTGTAAAAATAATCACATCGCCAGCTGACAATGCTGTTATAACCATTGAACCACTTACATTATATGGCCACAATCCTGTATTATATGTTTTGCCTGAACCTGTATTACGAACCTTCCAGTCTACATTATTTACACCAAACTTAGGAATGAAGCCCTCATTTGTAATATTATAATATCCAGAAACCAATTCATCTCCACTCTTTGTTAAGGATGCGCTAGTATTTGTTGTTGTAGCAATAGCCATTGCTAAAGCATCCAAATCCATCGCCCAATCAGTTCTATAAGTAGAAAGGTCTATATAGGTAGGAGTTACTTCTACTTCATCAGAATTATCATATCCTGAGGCATTTGACCAGAACTTGTATGCTGAGCCAACAGATGCCTCGACGGTTTCACCACTATTAATGGTTTGTGGTTCACCATCATTTACAGTGTACTTTACCACAGCAACAGGAGACAACAATTTGTCTGTTTGGTCTGAAGTAAGTGTTAGAGTATATTTTCCTTCGCTATAAGCGCCAATACTGTAAGTTGGGTTATTCAGTTTGATGGCAGTACCTGCCTCAAATAAGGTATTTTCAGACTCAGCAGATGCTAATCCTTTAGTAGCCTTCACCTTGATATAAGTATCAGTAGAGATAACAAGAGAAGTTCCTGTAGTATAGTTTACGCCATTGTCTGTTGAATAAGACAAAGCCGCACCTTCTGTTGTACATGAGAAGGTAACAGTGCGATTGATACCATTAACAGCTGTGATGGCTGCGGTTGGAACATCAACTGCATCCATATCAATTACTTCTATCGTTACAGCAGAAGCTGTTGCTGCTGATGAGCTACTGATTGTAATTGCCTTAATAGTTGTTGTTTCAGTTACGTCAAAAGGTCCTGTGTACTTTGTTGAAAGGGCTGTTGGTGTCGACCCATCTGTTGTATAATAGGTGGTCACTGGAGCAAACAGGTTTGATGCACCATTAGTTATAGTTACCGTACGAGCTGAACCATTTGCCTCTGAAGTGACAGAAGGAGCTGACATCGTCTCAGCACTAAGAGTCTTAATCTTTATCTCTGAAACTCTGGCACCAAACCTCGTCTCAACCATTGCAATGCCTGAGGAAACACTATAATATTGCCCAGACGTTAATAATGTGTAATCTCCCAATGAAGCGAAAGCACCTACATTTCGTGACTTAGCGTAAGCAGCAGTACTTCCATCAGAATCTATATAGGTTATGGCCAATTTATCACCATCATTCATACTTAATATCGCGAAATGACGTCCACTACCAGTATTCGTATTTCCAAGTCCACTTGCATTGATATTCCATGTATCGTTGTTTTGGAAAGCAATGCGGCCCATTAAACCAGCGCAGTTAGTAGGCAAATACATTGACGTTGATTTTTCTCTTGCTGCTTGATCTCCTGACAAAGTTAAATTACCCACTGCGCTCAGTGCATCTATATCATACGTTACCTTGGTATATCCAAGTTTTGTATCAATTATCTTCTCAATCTGAGCTGGTGTGAGAGCTGCGTCATATACAGCGAAATCGTCGTAACCAAAAGAAGCATCCCAATCGTCCCAATTCCATGACTGATTTCCACCCAGACAGACTACAGGGTAGCCATTAGCTGCGGCAGTAGTAAAAAAAGCCGGAATAATATCTTCATCACTTAATGTCCATGAATTCACGACAGTACCGTCAACATAGATTACTCCTTTGTTTGAGGTAAGTGTTACTGTGTAGTAATGCCATTTTGCGTCATCAAGAAATGCTGTTGACTCTGTATTCCCAGCCGTCTTCTTTGCTTCAACATCATTCTCTTCTTTGGTAAAGTCAGACCAATGACCATCACCATTGTTTAGTTGCATCACACCTTTCGCACTGCATCTAAACATTGGCGAGCCATTATCCACACCTTGTGAACTAGTGGCATAAGCACTAAATACTGCGCTCTGAAAGAAATTCTCTTCTGATGCATTTTTCATATTAACCCAAAAGCCAATAGTCATTTCATTTGTAGTTCCTGAATGCGTCAGAACATCTGCGGGCAACTTCAGATAATTTGTTCGTGCAGTTTTATTCTTAACAGGGTTGTTGTGATAGATTTTTCCAAATCGTGCGTCACCATCAGTAATAAATTCACCACTACCCACCTGTGTTAAACCAGTTGTCGAAGAGAAATCATTGAAATAGACAGGGGTTGGATCTTGAGCCCACACCGAACTTGTCCCTCCTACGAGACATACCAATGCCACGAGGAGCGTTTTCATTAGTAGATGTTTTTTCATTTTGTTAGTTTTTAATTATTTGTTATTAGACATAAAAATATAGTAGTCGTTTTGAAGTATCTGTGGGCATCGCTACACCCACATTACACACAGCACACTTGTCGGAACAATTGCACTCGGCTGCAAAGGTAACACTTAAATTTGTAATCTCCAAAAAAAAAGAGAGAAATAATTTAAACTTCCACCTTGTTATATTATAAAGGATGTGCTAATTCTATAGTGACTCAGCCCCAATATAAACGCCAAGAGGTGAGCGTTTCACTCCTTCTTCTCGTCAAGCACTATGAAGCCGATGGAACGGCGTTCTCGTTTACGAGGCTCTTTGGTTTGCAGCTCTGGTTTGAAATTCCAATTTGGAATATCAAAGAAATTTTCAACTGCAGAAACTCCTCTTTCGTGAGTTGAAACATGAAGTCAAGAGGAAATCTTTTAATGTTTCTCTTTACCTATACACCCAATACAATGGCTGGATCAATATTCAGTTTCTGACTCAGTTCCCTGCCAATTTTCAATGACGGCTCGCTCTTTCCATTCATGATTTCACTAACGCGGGCAGTACTTAGTCCTAACATTTCAGCCAGTTTGGTCTGATTGATTCCCATTTCGTAAAGGCGCAACTTAATGATGTCAATCAATGAAGGCTTGCCAATGGGATAGTGTACGTCCTCATACTCTTCGACCATGTCTGAAATCATATCAAGTTCCAGATAGTTGCTGTCGTCCGTTGGGGTCTCATCATTCACCAATGGTAGCAATTCCTCTATTCTTTTTAGTGCTGCACGATAAGCAGCCTCACTCTTGATTTGTGCCATAATCTTTAAATGTTTTGAATGTCTTTAATCGCATCATATTCTTTATGAGTTCCCACAAACCTAATATAGACAGTTTTGGGTGTAAACTGAATGAGAACAATTAATCGGTAGTCGTTACCTTTGATGTTAAACACATATCGTTGGTTACCTACTGCATCCACACTGTTGAATGTGTTTTTAATATCAGCGAAACAGGTCCATTCCGACTTCTTGGTTTTCTCGTACCATTCTTCGAGCGCAGTTTTAGCTTTGGGCTCTTTGGTATAGTATTCTACGAGTGTACTTTTTGATATAATCCGCATCGTATTGTTTTCTTTTTCGCTGCAAATATAGTCATTATATTTAGATTTTCCAAATATTTTTCGGAAAAACTTAATCCGAAAATACAAGAACTTAACGACCACGAATTAATCGAATCTGACGAATTTATTCGATTCCGACTACATGATTGTTACAGCTGGACGACCTCTACATCTTTATAGATAGTTATATATTAAACTTGTACCATCTTTCGTTTTCGCTAAGACTCATACAATATCTCTTTATCTTTTTCTACATTATAATAGAACAGAGCATGTGGACCAAAGAACCACTCTTGCTTAGTGTATGCATGTGGGCGAATATCTGCCCCATAATCCCATCCTAACAAGACAAATGGATAAGAGTAGCGATTAAAATCCTCACGTTTCAATTCTTCTTTATCCAGCAACAGCAAAAGATCCCAATCAGAGTCTTCATGATAGTCACCACGAGCACGTGAGCCATACAAGTACAGCGTGCTACCTTTAGGTAATACGCTTGCAGCAGTCTGCTTGATGCGGTCTATCATGGTGGACTTATCCATAACCTTTAATATTTCTACCAATTGCAAAGGTAACACTTAAATTTGTAATCTCCAAGAAAAAATGGAGAAATTATTAGGACTGAGGGGGTTAGGGTACGGGGTCGTAGCCGGAGCCTCCCCAAGGATGACAGCGGAGGAGACGGCGGATGGCGAGGTAGAGGCCCTTGATGGGGCCATGCTTGATGATGGCCTGACGGGCATACTCGCTACAGGTGGGGGTGAAGCGGCAGG
>JAEEGL014338497.1_pt1 | contig 10059 bp, 8 predicted proteins | sample 9134231 | NCBI WGS metagenome assembly JAEEGL01 (sample SAMN16246548, study PRJNA631951) | gut metagenome | biome: gut microbiome; feature: rumen; material: fiber-attached | host: Bos | place: Iran: Karaj | collected 2018-10 | reverse complement strand
TTTTAAGCACTTTTACGAGCATTTCACCTTCGGTGAGACCGACTGGTCGAAGCGCGGAAAACGCCTCGAAAAGTATGTCCGGGTGGCTATAGCAATAGAACTCGTCACTGTAGGCACAAAACTTGAGGACTCATTGACAATAGAATTTCAATGCCTTCCTGGGCATCAACCGGGAAACAAAGACAGCTGTGGCAGTCGCTGCCAACTACGGTCTGGTCAATGCTGAAGAGATCGGTTTCGCGATTCTCCGAAACGATCTGGCCGGATAAAGAATAAGGAGGCCAATATGACGGAATCACGGCAGTACCTGGCATCAGCGCAGGAAGAATGCTGTTGCTGTGGGGAGACGGATGACAAAAAGCAGAACTGTATGATCTGCGGCCGGCCGCTGCACTATTTTCAGCGGGAAAGAATGTTTGAATGCAGTATCTGCCACAAACTGAAACCCGGCAACGCGATATGTGAAAACGGTCATTTTGTCTGTGACGAATGTCATAGCGGCAAAAGCCAGGACGTTCTGCAGCTGCTCAGAAACAGCAGGGAAAAAGATCCGATCGTTCTGCTGCAGCAGATGTTCCGTCTGCCGTCCGTTCATCTGCATGGTCCGGAACACCACAGCATCGTACCGGCTGTGCTGATCACCGCCTATCACAACTGCGGCGGGGAAATCGACTATGAAAGCAGTCTTAGGGAAGCCTGGAAACGCGGCCAGAAGATGGCCGGTGGGGCCTGCGGCTATCTGGGGGTCTGCGGCGCGGCGGCCGGTGCCGGCATCTTTGCCAGCATCGTCAGCGGTGCGACGCCTCTGAGTGAAAAAGAATGGGTGATTCCTCAGCAGCTGACAGCGGAATGCCTGCAGGCCATGATCGCGGTCGGCGGACCGCGCTGCTGCAAGCGTACCAGCCGTATTGCCATTGCCTGCGCGGCGGAATTCTCCGCAAAGCATTTCCAGGTTGCTATGCCCATCAGCCAGACAGCCTGCGGGTATTTCCAGATGAACCGGGAATGCATCAGGGAACGCTGTCCGTTCTTTCCGCAGAAGAAAACTCCGGAAGTCTGATGTGATTTCCGGAGTTCTTTTCATTCTTTACTGTCGCTTTGACACCAGTCGGGTATGATCCTGCGGAATTCTTCTTCCGCATGCTCCTGCATGATGCTTTCAAACTGACGGAAGGATTCGAGCAGCTGTTTGCCCCGTTCGGTCAGTTCGCTGCTGCTGCCGCTGAGACCGCCAACATTGCGCTTGATCAGTTCACACTGGGTCTGCAGTTCAATGTCACGGATCAGATTCCAGCCTTTTGTATACGATATCTGCATGGTCTTGCAGGCTTTCGATACGGAGCCGAGGTCACCGACCAGACTGAGCAGAAGAGCGATGCGGGAATCAAAGAACACCTTTTCCTTGGCAAAGGAAACATTGAGCAGGGGACGGATCATGGAACGGCTGTGCTGCTGCAGCATTTCCGTGTTTTTGTAGACATCGGCGTATTCGAGCAGGATGCCGCTGTCATCCACGTCGACCGTCACCGGCTGGATGCCGTATTCGGCAAACGCTCCGGCCAGACCGCCTTCGCTCCGATAATCAATGATCCGGGATGCGAGACGGCTGGAAAGGATGATCGGATGCCCGGGCCGGCCGTTGTAAGCCGGGCGGATATAGTCGCCTTCCTCTTCCAGCATTGAACGGATCGTTTTCGCCGTGAAGAAGGGAATGTCACAGGGACTCAGAAGGATCCTGTCACATTTGTCGAGAAGATAGCTGATGCCGATGCGGTAACTGTCGATCATTTCGCTGCGGGCATAATTCAGATTGCGGAAAAACATCACGTCATAACGGGCGAGCTGATGTTCCAGCTCATCCGCTTTATAGCCGGTGACGACAGCGATCTGAACAATGCCGGCATGGCGCAGCGTTGCGATGGTGCGTTCGGCAAGGGTGATCGTTCCCAGTGTCTGCAGCGGCTCAAATTCCGTGTTCTGACCGGCCGCGGCGATGACTGCTCCGATTCTCTGCTTCATATGCAAACCTCTGTTAATTCTTTAACAAGCGACTGTCACAAAAGTGTAATTTGACAGCGCTTTTTTATTCATCCTTAATATAAGTAGAAGGGCTTTTACTCTGTGTGAGTACCACATGGATCATAATCAATTCCTTTTCCTGTCAGATCAGCCAGTTTCTGCTTTCCGAAGGAAGTATAGAAGACGATTTCACTTGGATTTCCCTGCAGATCTTCGCCGCGCAGACGTACGATGGCGGAGGTCTCTAGATAGTCAATTGGAAAAGTCCGGCGAAAAACACGGCCGGTGGAAGTGTCCGTCACTTCGACCGTGACCTGATCGGCAGTGATCTGGAAAAGCTCCTGTTCATGATTGTCAGACATAATGATTTCCCCGTTTTATACTATTCTATCATATCCGAAACACGGGTATTTACGCATGTATTCTGATCAGGTTTGAAAAACATAATTAATACTCTGAGAAAGGAGGAGAACATGATTAAGAAGACATTTATCATCAACGGTGTCGAACGCAAGATCTTCCTGGAAGGCGACGAAACTCTCTCGACCGTCCTGCGTGAAAGACTTCTGCTGACCGGCACCAAGATCGGCTGCGGCGCCGGCCACTGCGGCGCATGTAACGTCATCATGAACGGCCGTATCGTCAAATCATGTCTGCAGAAGGCAGTCAAGGTTCCTGATTTTACCGAGATCACGACAATTGAAGGCATCGGTACTGTCAGCAACCTGCATCCGCTGCAGCTCGCCTGGATGGCATTCGGCTGTGCTCAGTGCGGCTTCTGCAGCCCGGGCTTTATCGTAAGCGCCAAGGTGCTGCTGGATCAGAATCCGAATCCGACCCGCGAAGAAGTACGCGACTGGTTCAACAAGAGCCGTAACCTGTGCCGCTGCACCGGCTACAAACCGCTGGTTGACGCGACCATGGCAGCAGCTGCTGTTCTGCGCGGCGAGATGAAGAAAGAAGATCTCGTTTATCAGGCAAACGGCAAGTCCATCGTAGGTACGGAATATGTCCGTCCGTCCGCAGCCATGAAGGTTACCGGTACATGGGACTTCGGTGCTGACGATGCTCTGCGCATGCCGGAAGACACACTGCGTCTGGCCCTCGTACAGGCAGAAGTATCCCATGCGAATCTGAAGGGTGTCGACACATCCGAAGCAGAGAAGATGCCGGGTGTCTACAAGGTCATCACAGCCAAGGACGTTCCGGGCTCCAACCGCATCAACGGTCTGGTCATGCTGCCGCTGAATAATAAGTGCGACGGCTTCGACCGCCCGATCCTCTGTGACGAAAAGATTTTCCAGTATGGTGATGCGATCGCTATCGTAGCTGCCGACACAGAAGAACACGCCAAGGCTGCCGCAAAGGCTGTCAAGGTCGATCTGGAAGAACTGCCGGCCTACATGAGCGCGCCGGAAGCTCTGGCAGCGGATGCCATCGAGATCCATCCGGGCACACCGAACGAATACTATGAAACCAACGCCATCAAGGGCGATGACTTTGACTGGGATGCATGGCCGGCAGAGCAGCAGGTCGAAATCGAAAGCTACTGCTCACGTCAGCCGCACCTGTTCATCGAACCTGACAACGGCTATGCATACATCGATGAAGACGGCATGCTGACGATTCACTCCAAGTCGATCGGTATCCATCTGCATATGCCGATGATCGCCGATGGTATCGGTATCCCGATGGAGAAGCTCCGTATGGTTCAGAACCACACCGGCGGAACCTTCGGTTACAAGTTCTCACCGACCAACGAAGCGCTGCTGGGCGTCGCCGCTCTGGTATGCCAGCGTCCGGTTTCCCTGAACTTCAACATGTATCAGTCCATTACCTACACAGGCAAGAGATCACCGGGCTTCATGCACATCAAGCTCGCCGCTGACAAAGACGGCAAACTCAAGGCTCTGTGGGGACGTAACTATATCGATCACGGACCATACTCCGAATTCGGTGACCTGCTGACGCATCGTCTGTCTCAGTTCGTCGGTGCCGGTTTAGATATTCCGAGCATCCGCAACAAGTCGACGACTGTCTTCACGAACCATGCCTGGGGCTCCGCGTTCCGTGCCTACGGTTCACCGCAGTCCTTCATGGGCTCTGACATCGCGATCGACGTACTGGCTGACAAGATGGGCATCGATCCGTTCGAGATGAGAGCGATGAACTGCTATAAGGAAGGTGCCGGATCCACGACACCGACCGGCTGCAAACCGGATGTATACTGTGAAGAAGACCTCTTCGACAAGGCAAGACCGTACTATGAAGCAGCCAAGAAGCGTGTTGCGGAAAAGAACGCCGCAAGCGACGGCAGAATCAAGTATGGTGTCGGCGTATCACTCGGTGTATACGGCTGCGGTCTGGATAACTCCGACGCTTCCGAATGCTATGCTGACCTGAACCCGGATGGAACAGTCACTCTGAGAAACTCCTGGGAAGACCATGGCCAGGGTGCTGATATCGCCACACTGACAGCTGGTCACGAGACACTGCGTCAGGCCGGCTTCACTCCGGATATGATCAAACTCGAACTCTGCGACTCCAAGGTTACTCCGAACTCCGGTCCGGCCGGCGGCTCCCGTTCGACTGTCATGACCGGTTCGGCTACCAGAATCGCCTGCGAAAACCTGCTGAAGGCAATGCGCAAGGAAGATGGCACATACCGTACCTATCAGGAAATGGTTGACGAAGGAATCGACACACATGTCACCGGCGTCTACACATACACGGCAAGTGTTGCTCTTGATCAGGCAACCAGCCAGGGCGATCCGTTCCCGGCATACATGTACACGATCTTCCTTCCGGAAGTCGCTGTCGATACCGAGACCGGTAAAGTCAAGGTTGAGAAATTCACGGCTGTCGCTGACTGCGGTACCATCCTGAACAAACTGGCTGTAGACGGCAACTTCTATGGCGGTCTGGTACAGGGTATCGGTCTGGCTCTGAGCGAAGACTTCGAAGACCTCAGCAAGCACACCAGCCTGCTGAATTGCGGAATCCCGTATCCGAACGACGCACCGGATGACATCGAACTGGTATTCCAGGAGAACCATCCGCGTCCGAACGGCCCGTACGGCGCTTCCGGCTGTGGTGAAGCACCGCTCGATGCTCCGCATCCGGCGATCCTCAACGCGATCTTCAATGCAACCGGTGCGAGAATCACACGTATCCCGGCCCGTCCGGAGAACGTGCTCGAAGCACTGCGTGAAGTAAAATAAACTGCAATAACAGCAGAAACGGAAAGAATGGGCGCAGTGTGCGCCCATTCTTCTTCATTTTCAGCTAGAATGGAGACAGGATATGACGGACCATTTTAAAGAACGTTCCACCCGGGACTATCATCAGAAACAGCTGTTTTCAAAAGAGGATCTGGAAAGAAGGGAAAGCCTGTGCACCCATGAGGATCCTCCTTTCTGCAATGCCGCGTGCCCGCTGAAACTGGATGTCAAGGCGATGCTGGCGGCTGTCTCGGACGGTGATTTTGCCAAAGGCCGCAGTCTGATGGAATTCATTTCACCGTTTCCTGAGATCCTGGCCTGGGGGTGCGACGCGCCATGCCGCAAAGTATGCCGGCGCAATGAAATCGAGGAGAGCGTGAATATCCCGGCCATCGAACGAGCAATCATGCAGCACAGCATGGTGCCGAAAGCAAAGGGACTTTTGAAACTGCGCAAGAAGCAGCGTCTTGCGGTCTTTGGCAGCAGTCTGTTCACGCTGGCACTCGCAGCTGACATGGCCGCGAAAAAATATCCGGTCACCCTGTATACCGAAGCGGAAGATGAAATGGATCTGATGCGCCGCTGTGCCGATCTGCCGGATGAGATCCTCCAGCGGCAGCTGCCGCTTCTCAGAAAGGCGGACCTGAAGATCTGTTACAGTACCATGGTTGACAGAGCTTTTCTGGAAAACGAAGAAAAGAATTACGATCTGGTCTGCGGCGCGGAATATCTGAAAACCGATGAAGTCGATCCTGTCACGCTGTGTGATGACGAAAACAGAGTTTTTCCGCATGCCGAAAAGAAGTATTCTCCCCTTCTGCAGTCGTTCTTTGACGCCCGCCGGGCGGCCGTCTCACTGGAAAGGATCATCCAGCGTATTGATCCGCACAAGAGCCGTCCGCTGGAAGGGGAAACAGAATCCCATCTGTTTACGAATCTGACCTATATTCCAAGTGAGGAAGCTGTCATTGAAAACGGTGTTTACAGCCGCGAAGAAGCCATCCGGGAAGCCACCCGCTGCATCCAGTGCGAATGCGTGGAGTGTTTCCGGGGCTGTGCCTATCTGCGGGCATTCAAACGTTATCCGCGGCTGCTGACCAGAGAGATTTATAACAATACCGGCATTATCATGGGCGACCACATGATGAACAAGGCATTGAATTCCTGTTCGCTGTGCGGCCAGTGCACCGTGACATGTCCGAACGGCTATGACATGGCGGATATCTGTCGGGCGGCCAGGGAGAACATGGTCGATACCAGAAAGATGAGTCTCGCCGTGCATGAATTCGCATTGCTGGACATGCTGTTTTCAAATAACGAAGGCTATCTGGCGAGAAAGCAGCCGGGTTATGAAACCTGCCGCTATGTGTACTTTCCGGGCTGTCAGGCCAATGGCATCGCTCCGGATACGGTATATGAAACCTACTGTGATCTGATGAACAGAAAAGAGGGCGGCGTTGCCCTGATGCTTGGCTGCTGCAGTGTGATCGCCAAATGGGCAGGCAGACGGGAACTGTATGAAGAGCAGATATCGTTCCTGAAGGAAGAAATGCATAAACTGGGCGACCCGATCATCATCGCCGGCTGTCCGACCTGCCGCAGCACCCTCCGTGAGCATTTCCCGGAAGTCATCGGACTCTGGGACGTGCTGGAAGAGATCGGTCTGCCGGCGGGACACGAAACTTTGACGAAGGAAGTCATGATCCACGATGCCTGCAGCGCCCGCAATGATGCCGCGACCCAGGATGCGATCCGGCGCATCGTTTCCTCACTCGGCGGCGAAGTGAAGGAAGGAACCTGGTCGAAGGACCGCACGGCCTGCTGCGGCTATGGCGGTCTGGTATCCTACGTCAACCGGGAAATCGCCAGTCAGATGAGTGAGGAATGCGTCAAAGAGGATCCGGAAGCGACCTACATTACATACTGCATGGCCTGCCGGGACAGGCTGAAGCGGCAGGGCACCGATGCCGTGCATTTCAGCGAACTGGTTTACGGCATCAGCGCGGATGATTCACCGGGTCTTTCGCAAAAACGGAAGAACCGCAAGCAACTGAAAGAAAAACTTCTGAAGGAAGTCTGGAAGGAAGAAACCATGGAAGAAAAACCGGCGTTCACATATGAACTCAGTGAAGAAGTGCGGCAGAAAATGGAAGACAGAATGATCCTGGAAAGCGATCTTCTGGAAACCATCCAGGCTTATCGGGATACGCAGATGGCGGTTTACAACGAAGCGGATGAAACCCTGACAACTCAGCACCGTATCGGCAATGTTTCTTTCTGGGTCAGATTTCAGGAAGAGGAAAATCATTATAAGATCCTGAGTGTTTACAGCCACCGTATGACGGTCAGAACCAGATAGGAGGGTATCATGCCAAACGAGAAGACATATTATTCCCTGGAAGCCGGACAGAATCTTGTCTGCCATAAGTGCGGCGTGCATCTGATCAAGGGCAATGCCGTATTTGAATATCTGGACAATGCTTTTCCGGTGGAACTGCCGGTCTGTCCGCAGTGCGGTTTTGTTTATGTGCCGGAAGAACTGGCCATGGGCCGGGTCCTTTCTGTGGAAAAGGTGCTGGAGGACAAATGAGCGGGGCAGTCCGCCATCCCGGCGGCATCGAAATGACGGAATATCTGCTGGACCTTGCCGGCATTCATAAACCATGTCAGGGCAGAGCGGCGGATCTTGGCGCCGGGGAAGGCAATACCGTCCGGTTGCTCTGTGAATACGGCTTCGACGCGACAGGCGTCGATCTGGAACCGGCGGAAAACGTCATGGCCGGCGACATGCTGAAACTGCCGTTCGCGGACGGGAGTTTTGATCTCGTCATCAGCGAATGCGCGATGTTTCAGACCGGAAAACAGATGGAAGCCGTTCAGGAAGCGCTGCGCATCCTGAAGAAAGACGGAATCCTGCTGATCGCCGATCTGTTTCCCTGCCGCCGCGAAGAACTGCAGGATATCCTGCAGAAATACGGAGCGGAACTGCTGTTTCTGAAGGATCATACTTCCTTCTGGAAAGACTATATTATCGAACGTCTCTGGAATGACGAATACATCAGTGAAATCTGCCGGCTGGCGGATCAGAAATGCCGTTATTATCTGGCCGGCATGAAAGGAAAAGCATCATGAGTGAAAAGAAAGTTGAATTCGACGAACTGGAAAAGATCTTCGACTACTACCATGACGGCTACCAGTGTGCCCAGGTGCTTCTTCTGTATGCCCTGGATGCGCAGGAAATCGAAAATCCCGACCTGATCCGGGCCATGGGCGGCCTGAACCGCGGCATGAGCAATTACCGTTCGATCTGCGGCTGCCTGAGCGGCGGCCTGTGTCTGCTGTCCTATTTTGCCAATAAGGGATCGGCGGATGAGACGGCGCATCCTGATTATGACGAAATGGCTGCTGAACTGTATGACTGGTTCCTGCAGGACAACGAAGACACCGGCGGCAGTCCGCTGTGCATGGACCTGCTGGAAAACGATCTTTCCCAGCGGGCCAGAGTCTGTCCGCTTCTGATCAGCAGAACCTTTCAGAAATGTCTTGAGATACTGGAAAGAAAAGGACTGGTGTGATGTCAGTACGGCTGTATCCCGCCGCGAGCGTCTGCCCGGTGTGTCTGAAAAAAACAGAAACTGCGATAACCGTCGGAAACGACGGCTTTATCCATATGGAAAAGACATGTCCGGAACATGGCTTTTTTGACACGCTGATCTGGGAAGGGGATGTGATTTCCTATCTCTCCTGGAGTGAAGACGATGTGGAGGGAAACGCGCCGAAAACAGCCATTCCTGCCGAAAAAGGATGCCCGCATGACTGCGGTCTCTGCACAAGTCATCAGAGCGAAGGCTGCTGCGTTCTGCTGGAACTGACCAGCCGTTGCAATCTGCGCTGTCCGGTCTGTTTTGCCTCGGCCGGAGAAGGAACGGATCTGCCGCTGGAAGAAATCGTCCGGCAGTATGACTGGCTGATGGCGCATGGCGGACCATATAACATTCAGCTGTCCGGCGGCGAGCCGACGATGCGGGATGACCTTGACGAAATCATCCGGCTTGGCAAAGAACGCGGCTTTACCTATTTCCAGTTAAATACCAACGGCCTGCGGATCGCCCAAGAAGAAAACTATGCCTGCCGTCTGAAAGAAATGGGTGTCTCGTGTGTCTTCCTGCAGTTCGACGGCTGCCGGGATGAGATCTGCACCGCACTGCGCGGAAGGGAACTCTTTGACATCAAATGCCGGGCAATCGACGAATGCGCAAAAGCGGATCTGCCGGTCGTACTCGTGCCGGTCATCGCGCCGGACATCAACGAAGATGACATCGGCGAAATCATTCAGTTTGCTTTGCGGCGGCATCCGAACGTCCGCGGTGTTCATTTTCAGCCGCTCAGCTATTTCGGCCGCTGTGAAGTGCCGGCCAGAGAACTGGCGGAGAAAGGCTGTGCGGATGCCCGGACACAATGGCGCATCACGATTCCGCGCATGCTGAAGAAGATCGAAGAACAGACGGACGGTCTTTTCAAGGTTTCTGACTTCCATGGCGGCGGTGCTGAAAGTCCCTACTGCTCGTTTCATGCCGCGGCCCGCGTACAGCCGGACGGCCGTCTGAAAATACTGAAAAAGCGCACCCGGTCCTGCTGCTGCCCACAGCCGAGCAGCGAAGCGATGAACTTCGTCTCGCAGCAATGGGGCAACGAAGATCCGTCCTTCCCGGATGCGGAAGGCGACGTTTCTTCACTTGATCTGTTCCTGAAACAGGCCATCAACGATACCTTCACGGTATCCGGCATGCTGTTCCAGGACGCCTGGAATCTTGATCTG
>JAEEGL013934918.1_pt1 | contig 10059 bp, 7 predicted proteins | sample 9134231 | NCBI WGS metagenome assembly JAEEGL01 (sample SAMN16246548, study PRJNA631951) | gut metagenome | biome: gut microbiome; feature: rumen; material: fiber-attached | host: Bos | place: Iran: Karaj | collected 2018-10 | reverse complement strand
CCCAATCCCCAATCCCCAAAAAAAATTATAATATTATGAGAAAAAAAATAACATATAATTAATTAAAAAAAATAATTAAAAAAAAACAAAATAAAATAATATAAATAAACTAAATAAAAACGAATAATAAATAAAAATGTACGGAGCAGGATATGGACCAAGACCAGTTGCATATGGAGGATATGGACCTAGACCAGTTGGAGCCCCAGTTGGAGGACGTGGTTATGGTGTTGATGTTAACGGAGACGGAGTAGCTGATTATAGAGTCAGACCAGGTGTTGGTGTTGATGTTAATGGTGATGGAGTTGCTGATTATAGAACTGGTCCAACTGTTACTAGAGGTCCAGGAATGGCTTATGGAGCACCAGCTTATGGAGGTGCCTATGGACGTCGTTACTAAATAATAGCTTTTAATAATATTGAAATTAAATTAATCTTTATTTGAATTTAAATAAATTTGGATTTTTATTAAAATAATTTTTTATTATCCATTATTTCATTTATTTGGTCATCCACATTTTACTGTTTTAAAAACGTGTTTCATTATTTGAGATGAAGTTTTATTAAAAGCTATCATAAAAAAATAAAAAAAACAAAATATCGTTTTATATATTATTACAATTAGTATTTATTGAATTATTTTTTTATCAGAATCATCTATTGGCTTTTTAAATGATTTATTAATTGAAATCCAGTAAATACATTTTTTTACAAATTGTGATAAAAGATTTTTTTCTTATTGAGTTTTTTTTCTGGTTGATTCTGGTAATTATTTACGTTTTTAATATAAGTTTTAATTTAAAGATTAAAGAATTTTCTAAAAATATTAATTAAATATTTTTTTCAATAAAATATAAAAATAATTATTTTTAAATAAATAAATATTATTTATATTTTATTTTAATTTCCAATAATATATTGTGGAAAAAAAATTTAAAAAACTAAAATTCTTAAATGAATAATTAATAATTAATATTAAACGTAAATCCAACTAAAAATAAAAACTAAACCCTAATAAAATTTAATAATAACAAATATTTCAAATTTTAAATTTTAAAAAACAAAAAATTAAAAAAATGAATTTATTTTTAATCTCTCAATAAAATTTAAAAGACTCCATCAGGAGTATTTCCAAATCTTCCAGTAATATTAAATTCATCTTTAAAATCAGTTCTAAAGAATCCAACATGAAAAATTTCCAATTCTTCAATTTCAAATTTAAATTCTCCTCCAGTCAATTCACCTTTTTCACAATGTTCATTCCCATAATTTTCAGGAAACATAGACAAACTTTTACCTTGTAAAAAATTATTCCAAATTAAAATATCTCCATCACCAAATTGAATAAAAAAAGAATCATCACAATAAATTGCAATTTTATCTTTTTTTACATTATAAACTTTTTTACTATCTAAATTAAAAAGAAAAGCAGTATTATCAAATTTATCAACATCCATAGTTAATTCTGCCAATTTATTCATTTCAAAATTTTCTGAAGTATATCCACCAAATCTATTTCCTTTTTTAGTTTTTATTAAAACTAATTGATGATTATGTTTTCTTGTTCTATTATGAAAAATATCATTTTTATCTCCGTGAATACTTGATTTATATTCTAATCTTATTGATACTTTACCAAATATATCTCTTAAAAATTCTAATTCGTCAAGTGATGTTATTATGTCACTTGTATATGGATAAAATATTGCGTCTAAAATATTTTCTACGTGTTCTTTTTTTTTGTATATTAAATCATTTGATGGGGAAAATATGTTTATTTTATCTTTTTGTTTTATATATTCTTGTATTCTTGTATTTTCATTTTCTAATTTTTTATTTTCTGAATTTATTATTTTTATTTGAATTGATGTATATATTGTAATACAAAAAAATATTGATGTTAAGAAAAGGATTGTACTAAAGAATACTTTTATAAAACTAATTTTTTCTTTTTTTATTTCTAATTTTTTATCTGATTCAATCTCCGTTTCAAAATTTAGAAATTTTGCATTTTTAGTTTCTTCTGACATTTTATTTTTATATTTTTTTATGATATTATAATATCTTATAAAATTATTTAGAGAGATATATTTATTATTTTTTTACAAAATAAAATATTATTTTTTATATAATTTATTAATTTTTTATTTAATCTTTGTTAATATTTAAAAAACAATTAAATAAACTCTAATTTATTAAAAAATAAAAGAAATAATTTTTTTACAAATTTAAATAAAAACTCCTATTAGTATAAGGACAACTAGTATCATTATTACAGCAATTATTTCCATCTCTCAAAGTATCATTTTTAATATATTTTTCAAATAAAGTTTCATCACTAAAAATATTATTGTTAACAAAAAATCCAATAATCCCACTTAAAAAAGTTCCAGAATCATTAGCAATTGTAGCACAATTAACAGCAATATCTTTATATTGACTTCCTAATTTACTATTACTTAAAATAGAATAAAAAGCAGAAACATAAGTTCCACCTCCAAAAAATCCTAAAATAAATAATAAAGGCATAAAAAAATAATAATCAACAAAATAAAAAAAATAATCTAATATAAAAAATATTAAAATAATAGAAATTGATGATAAAAAAATTTCAATAGGTTGAATTTTTTTTGCTATAAATAACATACTTTTAGCAGTAAACATTCCAATTTGATAAAATAATATTAAAAATTCATATTTTCCAGAACGATAATTATGACCATTTTTTTTTCTTGAACATTGAATTGGTAAAAATCCAATATCAGTTCTTGCAGCATTTTTAACAAACATACAATTTAAACAATAAAATTGAGTTAAATAAATAAAAAATAAATTAATTATTATTCTTCCTACACAACTCATAACATGTTTAAAATTTTCTATTGACATTGGTTTATTTTTATTAGTATTATCAGTATCATCATTATTATCATTTTTTTCATCATCACTTTCTTCATCACTTAAATTACTATTTTCTTTTTCTTTTTCAGGAATTAATGTTTTAAATTTTTGTTTATTTTTAAATTGAGCTTTAAAATTAATTCTTTCAGTTAATAAAAATAATAATAAATAAATTGGACCTAATGGAGCTAAAAATAAATAAAGTGCCTTAGGTCTTAAATTAGGATAATATTGACTAGCAAAATTTAATGAAGCACTAAATAAACCACTTAATCCAGTTCCACTTGAAAATCCACCTACTAAATTTTTTGGAAAATTACTTAAATATGCTAAAATTGCACTTTCTCCTAATGCATATGATGTACCTAAAATAAATGATGGGATTAAAGTTAATAAAAAACAAATTTTATTATTTTCTATATATTTTTTTTCATAACAAATTAATGCAAAAGACATTATTAAATAACCTGAACAAATCCAAAAACATAAAAATGTTATTCTCTTTTTATATGATATGTGAACTAAATATCTTGAATTTATAAAACGAGTTAATATATTGAAAATTGTTGATGCTGGAGTATAAAAATACATCCATGTTGATAAATTTAATTCATATGCTAAGACTCTACTTCCTGTTAATACTAATATTGTTCCTAAATGATTTATTATTCCTATTAAAAAGAAATATATTGTTAAACGAATTTTCATTGATTTTGTATAGTTTGAATCTTCTTGAATTTCTTTTTGGCTTTCCATTTTTTTTATTATTATATTATTAAAATATTGTTATTAATTTTTTATTTTTTAAATGGAAATTTAAAATAGTTTAATAAAGTATTTTTTATATTTTGAAAAATAAATATCATTCAAATATCCTTATTAGTATAATAACATATAATTTAAATACTTTTAATTATTTTTAAAACATATAAAAAATTATTTATTTAATTTTCATTAATATATTTTTTAATTTAATTTTTAAAATACCATTTTTTATTTAATTTTATGTTAATTAACGAAGTATCCCTTTATTTAAGGGAAAAATCGAAATTTTCAAAAATAGGAAAATTTAATTAAAAACTATTTTTGAATAAAATGAACTCTATTTCTCATTAAAAACATATAAAACATTAAATTGTAAAATTCATGATTTAATGAGTGTGAAATAACACAAAAGTTTTTTAAATATTTTCCCTTTTTTTTAATTAATGATAAAATATTACAATATATTAAAATTCTTATCCCTCATCAAATTGTCTTTTTGAATCCCTTTTTTTAATGAAATTTTGAAAAATTATTATTTTCATTCAAAAAAAAATTTTTTTTGAAATCATCATTTAGTCCCTTTTTCCTAGTAAAAAAATAAATAAATATCACAAATAAAAAATAAAGAAACTAAAATTCATATATACTAATTGTAACGAATAGGGGAATTAGTAATAGATATTTAATTCAAAAAAAAAATAATATTTCCAATAAAATCACACGAAATATCAAAAAAAAAAATATATTATGTTAGAAGAAATTGATTCACAAAATGATATTATATCATATTATGAAGAAGACTCAAAAGATACAATATTAGGAAATCAAAACAATATACCAAATAAAAAAAATAAGAATTTAGAAAAATTAAACAGAAAAAAAGATTCTAATCAAGTAATTACATTACAAAAAAAAAAACGAGGTCGAAGGTCAAAAAATAAAAATAAAAAAGAAAGAATTCATAATAAATACAATAGAGATAATATAGTACGTAAAATTAAAGTTATCTATCATAATTTTATAATCAACAAATTAAATCAAAAATTAAACGAATTAAAAATTAATGAATCTTTTAAAGAATTTGCTGGTTTTTTTCAAAATGATATTACAATAAGAACAAATTATAAATTAATGAATTTACAAATATCTGATATTTTAGTAAAAATTGAATGTTCAAGATATCAAGGTTTCTTAAATAAAATAGTCTATGAAAGAGTTTGTAACTATAAAGAAATGCAAATTTTATTTTCTAAAACATATAAAGAATTTTATGAAGAATATTTTTTGAAAAGTAAAGAAGTTAAATCATTTATTAGAAATGAAGGAAATTATGTTAAATGTGTTTTGGATTCTTTATTTAAAAATTTTGAGAAAAAACCAAAAAATCAAAAAAAAAAAAGTAAATTATATAATGTTCTTTTTACTGATGATAATTAAACAATAGGTTATTATCTAATAAATCATTTAAAATAGTTTTATACTTTTTTTTAACTAATGATTATCTATAAATGTGTAATTTTAGTTAACGTGTTTATTTTTAAAATATTACTTTAAATTTGTATATGATATCTAAAAATGTGTAAATTTTTTTATTTAAATTTTAAATATTATATTTACAAAAAAAGAAAAGTGTAATTATTTATATTACAACACATGGAAATATAAAAGTTAAAAAAAATAAAATGAATAGTATCTTATTGTATATATACAAAATTTAATTAATTCAAAATTATAAATCATTTAGATTTAAATTTTTGAAATTAATAATTAAATAAATGAAAAGTGATAAAAATAATTTTTTTGATGATTCAATAAATAATTCGTGTGATACATTAGAAATATCTGAAGAAGAAATTTTTCATTTAAGTGCAAATATTATTCAAAGTGTATTTAGAGGATATTTATTAAGAAAAATATTGGATTATAGAATACATTTATATTTAAATTATTCATGGGCCTTTAATTTCCTTAATAATTTTTTAAAATTCAAATTGAATAAAAAATTTTTTGATAATCTTTTAATGAATTACTACTTTAAAACTAATAAAAAACATATTAAGAACATATATTCTAAAATTAATTATAAAAAACCTAAAGTATTTATTAGAAAAAAATACGTATTTTTAAATAATTTTATCAGTATAAGGAATGATTGTTTTTCTTTGATTTCAAAACAAAATGTATTTGAATCAAATAAATCGTTGAAAAATTCTAATGAAAGTAATAAAGAAATTAAAAAATATGAAACTAAAATATATGAATTAAATAGTAAATGTGATAATAAAAATAAGCTTTCTGAAAAAGAAATAAATAAAAATATAATGTTTTATAAATGTCAAAATTATTCAAATCCAAATATATTTAATAATAATCTTAAATTAGATATAAATCCAAATAAAAGTTCATCTTATAAAAATATATTTAATATTAATAAAAGATTAAAATCAGTAATTGGGATTATTAAATTAATCAAATCATTTAAGAGAATTACTATTAGAAAACATTATGAAAGTTTTATTATAAAATATTTTCAAAAAAATAAAAATTTATTAAATTTAATTCATTTTTTAACTTCAAACAAAAATAATATATTATCAAATGTTTTATATTTAATTGATAAAATTGATGAAATTATTATGAATATTTTATATAAAAAATCTAAAAGAAAACTATTTTATTATTGTAAAAATTTATGAAAACTTTGAAAATTACTTTAATTTTTTTATAAAAATCTATTCATTTATTTTATTTACTATTTAATATTACATTATATTGATTAGAATCAATATTCTAATTTATTAAATAATAAATTACTAATTTATAAATAATAATAAACATAATAAAATAAAAAATATAAATTACATATAACATGAATTTAGAATTAAAAAAATTAAATTCAAAAGAAGGATATCAAAAGTTAGACCAATCAAGTACAGAAGATGATTCAGATTTAATAATAGTCGCTGATTCTGATATAGAAAAAAATAAAGAAGAAGAAGAAGATAGATTAAAACGTTTAAATATAAAACAATTATCAAATAAAGAAATAGTCTTTAAATCAACAAAAATTTCATTAAAAAATTGGAGGAAAAGTGTTTATAATCAATTTGAATTACTTTTTTCTCAAATATTTTCAATGTACCTTCCTATATTAAAAGCAAATATAATAGATGCTATTTCATCAAATAGTAGTTATGAAGAATTATTTTTAAGATTTAAAACATATCTTTTTTATTTAATATTACAACTAATAATAAATGAAATTATGGAACTTTTTGAATATTTTTTTATAAGAAGTTCAAATAATAAATATAAAGATTTATTATTAGAACAAATAGTTAAAAAAGATATTTCATTTTTTGATATTTTTAAAACAGGAGAATTAGTAGAAAAATTAGGTGATTGTGAAGATAATATTCAAGAAGATTTTATTTTCAAAACAATTTCATTTTTCCAAAATTTATCAAAATTACTTTTAATGAGTTATTATTTATATACAACATCATTTAGTTTAACATTAGTATTATTAATAATTTTTTTATGTAAATTAATAGTAGATTACTTATCAGAAAAATTTACAATATTTTCAGATTTTGAAAATACATTAAAATTAACAGAAAAATATTCAAATTCTTTAAATGAACTAATATCAAATATTAGAATGATAAAATCATTTGGTAAAGAAGAAGATGAAGTTAATAAATTAAAACAAATAAAAAGAATAATATCATTTGATTATAACATATTAACAACAATAATATTAAAATTACAATCATTAGTTGAAAATGGTGGTGAGGCATTAACACTTTTTTTTGCTGGAAAATATATTTTAGAAAAAAAATTCTCTTTAGGAAAATTTACAGTATTTCAACAATATCAAGATGAATTTTCAGAATGTTACACAGATATAAAAAATATAATAAAAGAATATAAAAAATTATTACAAAACTGGAAATTATTTTTTGAATTATATGATTATCCAATTTCAATAAAATCAACAATTAATTACATTCCAAATAAATTAATAGGAAAAATACAATTTGATAAAGTATCATTTTCATATCCTTTAAAACCTTTAGTTAAAGTTTTAAATAATTTATCATTTGAAATTGAACCAGGGAAAATTTTTGCAATATGTGGTTTTTCAGGTAGTGGAAAGACAACAATATCAAATTTACTACAAAGATTTTATGATCCAAACGAAGGTAAAATTTTAATAGATGATATTAATATGAAAGATTACAATATAAATTTTCTAAGAAAAAATATTGGTTTTGTATCACAAGAACCAATATTAAATAGTGGAACAATAGAAGAAAATATAACATATGGTATATCATCATATAAAAAAAGTGATTTTGAAGAAATTTTAAAATTAAGTAATGTTAATTCATTTATAAATGATAATAATTTATTTCCTGATGGTTTAAAAACTTTAGTTGGTGAAAGAGGAATTAAAGTAAGTGGTGGTCAAAAACAAAGAATTGCTATTGCAAGAGCTTTAATGAAAAATGCTAAAATTTTAATATTTGATGAAGCTACTTCTGCTTTAGATGCTGAAAGTGAAGGAGAAGTACAAAAAGCTATTGATAATATTGTTAAAAATAAAGGAATTACTACTGTTATTATTGCTCATAGATTAAGTACTATTATTAATGCTGATCAAATTGCTGTTTTAAATAAAGGAAGTGTTGTTGAAATTGGTACTCATAAAGAGTTAATTGAAAAAAATGGAGAGTATAAAAAATTGTTTCAGAAACAATTGGTTTATGAGAAAAAAAAAAGCCAAGAAGTAATTAAAGGTAATGTTGATGAAGAAGTTTTGGATGAGGAAAATAATGAAGAGGATGATTAAATTTTTTTTTCATTTAATTTTATAATTTTTATTTTTTGTTATATATTATTGATGATATTTAATTTATTTATTTTTTTTTTTATTTTGGAAATTTAATTTATATATTATATATGGAAAAATAATTATACTAAATTAAATTGTCATATAATATTAATAAAAAAATTAATTTCTCACAAAAAAAATGAAATAAACAAAAATTAAAAAAAAGACAAATAAAAATCAGCATTATAATTTAAAAAAACCTAAATAAAAAAAACTTAAAAATAAAATAAAAAATAAAAAAAATAAAAAATCCACTATACCATAAAAAAAAAATTTTTTTCAAAACAAATAAGTTTGAAAAAAATTACAAATCTTATCAACTAAATACCTAGGTCTCGCAGTATTATGTCCTCCTTCACAAATAGTAAAAAACTTCTTATCACTTTTACAAGGGCAAGCTTCAAACAATTCAATAGTATGTTCCTTATTAATTAACTCATCATTCATAGCATGAACAAAATAAATAGGTTTATTAATTAATTTAACATCATCAATAGGATTTAACTTAATTAAATCTAATCCATTTTTATTAGAAATAGTTTTATTTAAAATTTTAATAGCAGCTCCAATAATAATATTAGGTAAATTAATTTGTTTAGAACACAATTCCTTAGCAAGCATAGTAAATTTAGCAAAAGAAGAATCAGCACAAAGACATTTGACTCTATCATCAAGATGTGAATAAATAATTGAAGTAGCTGCTCCCATTGAATGACCCCATAAACCAATTTTACCAACAAAAGGTAATTTACATACGAAATCAATAATAATTTTTAAATCTTTTTTTTCATGATAACCTAATGATATATAATCACCTTCACTTTTACCACAACCTGCAAAATCAAATACAAATAAATTTATTTTTCTTTTTATTATGTCACCCATGTAATGAAGACCTTCTATTCGACTACTTGAATTACCATGAAGATATATTATTACTGGCATTATTAATGTTTCACGGTCTTCTATTGATAATTCAATAAATGATGACTTTATTATGTTACCTTTTGATGCTATTATGTCATAGTCAGAACGATGGTATGTTTTTGAAAAGTATGTAAAGGTGTTTTGACCCAGTTCTTCTTTTTGATAGTTGTCACGTGGAGGACGGATTATTGCTTTCCAGAGAGATTCATAACTTATTGTGAATTTTTCATCCTGCATATTTTTTTAATTTTTTTTAATTTTTTTTTTTCATTTTTAAATATATTTGTTTGAAGGTTTTATATTTAAATTTAATATTTTATTTTATTTTTTTTTTATATGTAAATATTTTAATCTATCAAAAAAATTATTTTTACTGTTTTTTTTTTCAATAAAATAAGAATAAGAATAAAATTAAGATAATAATTGCATTAAAGAATATATATATTATATATATCCAATATTAAGAAATATTTAAATAAATTACTATTTTATAATATTTTATTTTATGAATATTCATTCATTTCTATAGTTTTTGTATTAAAAGTAGGAGTTGTATTTACATCTTTCAT
>JAEEGL013729275.1_pt1 | contig 10059 bp, 4 predicted proteins | sample 9134231 | NCBI WGS metagenome assembly JAEEGL01 (sample SAMN16246548, study PRJNA631951) | gut metagenome | biome: gut microbiome; feature: rumen; material: fiber-attached | host: Bos | place: Iran: Karaj | collected 2018-10 | reverse complement strand
TGACCCTGACAGTGGCAGCCGTACCAGCCAAGCGCGGCGTCTTGAAGACGTTGAAGTTGGCAGACGGTACAGAAGTGAAAGCATGTCTTGAAGGCGATGAATTCGGCCATTTTTGGAGAGGTACCGATGGAAAAGCCTACCGCAAGACATCCGATGGGACCTATCAGGCGATAGATCTTCAGGCCACCATTCATAGAGCCAAGGCAAACCGTCAGAAGATGAACGCAAAGCGCGCTCAGCGACTGCCGCGTAGGGCAGAGAAGACTGGCTATTTTGGCAAAAAGAAAGGTATCATCATCTTGGTAAACTTCCAGAATTCTACCTTTGTTGCAGAGCACGACCAGGCACTCTTCAAGCGTATTGCCAACGAGTCTGGCTTTAGCGAGGGCAATTTCAAAGGTTCTATGTGCGACTATTTCAAAGATCAAAGTCGTGGACAGTTCGAGCTGGACTTCGATGTGGTGGGTCCTTATACGTTGAACAAGGATTATGCTTATTATGGTGAAAACGATCCGGAGCATAATGATAATGATAAGCACCCTGCGACCATGGTTGCTGAGGCCGTTAAAAAGGCCAATAATGATGTGACCGACTGGTCTGCCTACGACTGGGACAACGATGGCGAGGTGGATCAGGTCTATGTGGTCTATGCCGGTCACGGTGAGGCTGATTACCCCGATGATGACACTGTCTGGCCTCATGCCTATTCATTAGCTGCAGCCGCTCAATATGACGGTGATGGTCCTGGCCCTGTCAGCGTGAATGGTGGCAAGAAGGTAAACACCTATGCCTGCGGTGCTGAGCTTAATTCTTATGGTAAGATCTCTGGTATTGGTACCATGTGCCACGAGTTTTCCCACTGTCTGGGCTATCCTGACTTCTACGACATTGACTATACTGGAGGCCAGGGCATGAGCTATTGGGACTTGATGGATTCTGGTTCTTATAATGATGACGGCTATCAGCCTGCTGGTTATACCAGCTACGAGCGTTGGGTGGCAGGTTGGATGGAACCCATTGTGCTGGAAGACCAGGATGTCAGCGTGAAGAACATGAAGTCGCTGCAGAATGGCGGTGAGAGCTACATCATCTATAACCAAGGTCACCGCGACGAGTATTTCTTGCTGGAGAACCGCCAACTGGATGGCTGGGATGCCTCGCTGCCCGGTGCTGGTCTGCTGATTCTGCATTGTGACTACGATGAAGAAGTGTGGTTTAATAATGAACCTAATGATGATCCCGCACGTCAGCGTTTCACCTGGATGCCTGCTGACAATAAGTATCAGTACGTTATGGAGGAAGGAAATAAATACTACTCTTTTGAAGGTATGAACACCGACCCCTTCCCTTATGGCAATCGCAATGCTTTCAACAAGAGGACAAGGCCTGCTGCTATGTTCTACAACAAGAACAGCGACATGAGCTACTATATGAACTCTTCAGTAGAGAATATTAAGCAAAATGACGATGAAACCGTGTCTTTTGACTTCATGGCTCAGCTTGCATCTGGTTCACTCTCTGACGCGACCCTCTTCTATGAGTCTTTCGATGAATGTGAAGGCACTGGCGGTAATGACGGTGCGTGGTCTGGTTCGATAGCTTCATCTGCTATTAAGTGTGACAATGAAGGCTGGGTGTTCGAGAATGCTTACGGTGCATTAGGCTGTGCAAAGTTTGGCACCAAAGATAAGGCTGGTTTAGCCACCACCCCCTCGTTTGTTGTTAATGGCAGTGCCAAACTCACTTTCTCTGCAGGTGCATGGAATTCTAACAACGAACAAACCACGTTGCATCTCTCAGTGACTGGTGGCACGATAGAGCCGGCTGAAATCCAATTGAACAAGGGCTCTTTCGATGAATACGAGGCCGTGATTACTGCTAATGGCGCGGTAACCTTGTCGTTCAAAGGTGCAGAGATCAGGAGCCGTTTCTTCCTGGACGACGTGCTGGTGGAGAATCCGAATGCCACAGGCATCAGCGAGCAGAAAGTTGCCCGTAAGTCGGGCGCCGTCTATACCCTTGATGGCCGCTTCGTGGGTCGCGACATTCACTCATTGGGACGTGGCCTTTATGTTGTTGATGGTAAAAAGATCGTCAAATAGGCGTTCGTTCAATAGAAATTAGTACAAAAGAGCGGCACTTCTCCCTGCGAGTAGTGCCGCTCTTTCGTTGTCATTGTGGCACTATTTGTCCCCGTTGCCGTTGCTTTAACTGCCTAATATTTGTTTTTTTCGATAATTGTTTTTACCTTTGCACCCGATTATAACTAAACTAAAAACCCATAAATGAAAAAAGTATTTGTATTGTTAGTAGTTGTTTTCGTGGCACTGCTTGTTGTCACACCTTTCACAAAACCCAGTGAACTCGAACATTATGCCGCCGTACGCACTGTTGCCATGAAGGTGGCAGCCCAGAAGATGGCGTCTATGCCCGTGCCCGATGCCTTAGCCGACGTAGCCTCCGACGAGCTCACATCGCTGGGTTCTACGACGGCTCAGAGTGCCATTGATGGCGTGATGCGCCAAAGCTTCGAGGTGAACGACTATGTCTTCGCCAGCGTGGGCACTGTGCACTATCACGGCATGAACGTTCCCATCACCGTCGGCATTCTCGGTAAGGTACATCTGCTGGCCGACGAGTCGAAGATTCAAAGTATCATCCATTAATCACCAGTACCCCATGTCACACATGAAGCTTTTATTTCTGGCGCTGGTCATGCTCTTGACCGGTGCTCCTGGCACAGTGGCTCAGCGCGTGAGCCAGGTGCCCCTGGCCGACCCCTATATACTTTTAGATGGCGACACCTATTATGCCTATGGCACAGGTGCCAAGGATGGCATTGAGTATTACACCTCCAAGGATCTGCAGACGTGGCAGCGCGGCGGACTGGCGCTGCATAAGGACAACACCAGCGAGGAACAGTGGTTCTGGGCTCCCGAGGTCTATCTGCGCAACGGGCGCTACTATATGTACTATTCTGCCAACGAGCACCTCTATGTAGCGGTGGCCGATTCGCCCCGTGGTCCCTTCAAACAGGTGGGTGGGCGCATGATGAAGCCCCTGATAGGCGATGAGAAATGCATCGACTCTAGTGTTTTTCAAGATGAAGACGGTCGCTTATATTGCTTTTTTGTCCGTTTCACCGATGGAAACTGCATCTGGGTGTGCGAGCTCGGGGCCGACGGCATTACCCCCAAACAGGGCACGTTGAAGCACTGTTTCAGTGTGTCGGCACCTTGGGAAGAGCACCTGGGGCGTGTCAACGAGGGACCTTTTGTGGTGAAACATAAGGGCACCTACTACCTCACCTATTCGGGCAATGACTTTCGCAGTCACAACTATGGTGTGGGCTATGCCACCAGCCGTTCGCCCATGGGGCCGTGGACCAAGTTCGAGGGCAATCCCATCGTGCAGCGAGTGGACGGACTTTATGGCACCGGGCACCACTCTTTTTTCACCGATAAGGACGGAAAAATGCGAATAGTGTTACATGCACACTATTCAGTATCAGAGGTTTATCCGCGCGGTATGTATATCGGTACAATGAAATTTTCGCGCGGTAAAATGAAAATATTAGGTCAGAAATTGTTGTATCCGAACCAAAATGCACAAAATGACTGAAGAAATAAACAAAAATACAAATCTATTCAAATAATATGTAGTAATTTTGCAGCGTCAACACAAGACAACAGACATATAACAAACAAGAAATAGATTCTTGATCATACATTGTTAGTAAATAGTTAGTAGTTTTATTTTTAGGAATTATTTGTTTTTTCATGAGCTTAGCCTCCCTGTGAAGGGGGGCTAAATTTTTGACACCCTCCCAACTATTTTCATTCCTTTTTATTTTGTACTTTCCGGAAATAATTGTAATTTTGCGATAGAATGCTACGAAGAATACCTCTGAGAAGTAAGTAATAAACAAAATTACCTAACTGTTGGACGATAATGCCCGAGCGAATCGTAGATAATAAATACTTTTGCAACGGTATTAATCAAACGAAAACAAATTTAAAGAAACATGAACTCTAGACTTTTGATTTTAGCTGGTGCCATCGTAGCCTCGGTGCTTGGCATGGCCACCACAGCTGACGGACAGACCACCTACAAGAACCCTGTTGTGGATAACAGTCTGCCCGATCCCACTGTCATTAAGGCCGATGACGGTCATTTCTATCTTTATGCTACTGAGAATATTCGCAATCTGCCCATCTACCGCTCTGACGATCTGATCAACTGGACCTATCTGGGCACAGCATTCAACGACGAGACACGCCCTAGCTTTGTGAAGCGTGGCGCCATCTGGGCACCCGACATCAACTATTTCGGTGGTCGCTACGTGCTCTATTATGCCATGTCAACATGGGGTGGCGAGTGGGAGTGCGGCATTGGTGTGGCCACTGCCGACAAGCCCGAGGGTCCTTTCACCGACCATGGCAAGCTGTTTATCAGTAAGGAGATTGGCGTGCAGAACTGCATCGACCCCTTCTACATAGAAGAAAAAGGCAAGAAATACCTGTTCTGGGGCAGCTTCCGCGGCATCTATGGTGCCGAGCTCACGGCCGACGGCCTGGCGCTGAAGAACCCTAAGAAGCTATTTAAGGTGGCCGACACCTTCATGGAGGCCACCTATATCTTGAAGCGCGACGGCTACTACTACCTCTTCGGTTCGAGTGGCACTTGCTGCGAGGGCGCCAAGAGCACCTATCAGGTCACCGTGGGCCGCTCAAAGAAGCTGCTGGGCCCCTATGTCAATAAGCAGGGACAGCCCCTTCTGAAGAACCACCACGAGATTGTGCTGCACAAGAACGATCAGTTTGTGGGCACCGGACATAATGCCGAGTTCGTCACCGACAAGAACGGACGCGACTGGATGCTCTATCATGCCTTCCATCGCGAGGACCCCGATGCCGGTCGTGTGCTGCTGCTCGACGAAGTGAAGTGGAAAGACGGTTGGCCATACATCGAGAACAGTGTGCCATCCACCGAACACGAGGCACCTCAATTCTAAGAAATACCTATGCGATACATCATCACCATCATCACCGTGCTACTAGCGTCGATGGGCTGGGCGGGCAACTACCGCTTCCAGCACGTTGACAGCAAGAGCGGACTGCCCCATCAGCAGGTGGAGGCCCTGGCGCAGGATGCCAAGGGCTACATGTGGATAGGCACCCGCAACGGCCTGGCACGCTATGATGGTTATGACATTCGCACCTATTATCACACCTCTCAGCCCCATACGCTGAGTCATAACTTCGTGCATGGCTTGCACGTGGATCAGAAGAACCGCCTGTGGATTACCACCGAGAACGGCATCAGCCGCTATCGTCCCGATTCCGATGACTTCTGCAACTATGCCGTTGGCAAGGGCCTTTTCTGGTCTATCACAGAGACCAAGCAGGGCGACATCTTCTTTGGTGGTAACACGCTGTGCCGCTACGACGAGCAGCAAGACTCCATGATCACCATCCCCACGATGATTGCCGACTTCGTCAACTCGCTGGCCGTGGACCACAACGACAATCTCTATGTGGCAACCAATAGTTCCATCTTTAGCTACGACCGCTCGTTGACCAACTTCTCGTTGTTGCCCCAAACCTACTATCAGGACTTCATGAAGGGCGCCCACGTCATCGTGCCCCTGCAGTTCGACTCGCAGGGACGGCTGTGGATTGGTCGCAATGGTCAGGGCGCTATGCGTATCGACCTGAAGAGTGGCGCCACCAAGGTCTATCCAGCCGAGGTGCTGTCCAGCGGCATCGTGCGCTGCATCACCGAGGACAACCGTCATCGCATCTGGTTGGGCACGGAGAAGGGCGTCAGCATCATCCATCCCAACGATGAGATCGAGATCCTCAGACATCAGCTTTCGGACGCCAACTCGCTGAGCGATAATGCGATCTACACCATCTTCTCTGATAAGGAGTCGAACATCTGGCTGGGCTCCTACTTCGGAGGTGTGGACTATCTGCAGAACGACAACGACCAGATACTGCTGTTCAAGCCCGGCCTGCAGCCCAATCAGTTGAAGGCCCGTGTGCCCCGCACCATCGTTGAGACCACGCCAGGTATCTTCTGGATTGCCACCGAGGATGGCGGCATCAACATCTACGACCAGGCCAACAACCAGTTTACGGTCTTTTCCGGCTTGCCTGCCAAGGCCAACAATGTGCATGGCCTTTATTACGATGCCGAGACTGCCGACATCTGGATAGGAACCCGCTTTGACGGTCTCTATCGCTATAACCTCAGAACCAAGGCCACCAAGCGCTATTTCCGTTCAAACGGTCTGCCCTCCGAAGCCTGCTTCAGCATTGCCAAGCAGAAAAACGGTCGTATCTGGGTGGCCACCATGGAGGGTTTGCGCTATTATGATGCCCAGCAAGATGAGTTCCTCTGCACCGGTACGAAGAATCTGGACCAGACCTTCATCTACTCGCTTCACATAGACCGCCACGACAACCTGTGGGCCAGTGTCATCAACCACGGCATCTTCCGCGTGGATGGACAGCGTGGCACGGTGAGCAGCATCAAGACCGCCGACGGCAAGGGTCTGAAAGACAACTACATCATCTGTCTGTATCAGGACACGAAGGGCACCCTGTGGATTGGTAACAATAATAATGGTTTGCAGTTCATGACCCCCGATGGCAAGATACACACGATTGAGAGCGATATCTTGTCGCGCTGCACCATCTGCAGCATCGAGGAAGATAAGAACGGACACCTGTGGATCAGCACCAGTCAGGGCCTGTTCAGCTATAGCCCCAAGACCGAAACCATCGTGCGCTTCTCGGCCGAGTCCAACGGACTGCCATCTAATCAGTTTAATTTCGCCTCCTCGTTGAAGGCTGCCGATGGCCGTATGTTCTTCGGCACCATCAATGGTCTCATAGCTTTCTATCCGAAAGATATTCAGGAAAAGACCGGTCCTTTCTATGTTCACCTGAAGCGACTCACCATCAACGATGAGGAAATCAATAGCCTTAGCGAGGACTCTCCATTGACGCAAGAACTCGATGAAACCGCCAAAATTGAACTTTCTTACTCGCAGGCACACTCGTTTAGCATCGATTATAGCGTCATTATGCCGGGCAACACCTCTACCATCAATTATCAGGTGTGGCTCGAGGGCATTGATCGTGCGTGGCGCAACGTGGGTACCGAGCGCCGCTTCTCTGGCTACAACCTGCCTCCGGGCACCTATATCCTTCACATCCGTGCCAATAACAGCAACCGCGGTTGGGAGAACTGTCCCGAGAAGGTCATCACCATCGTGGTTTGTCCACCTTTCTATCGTTCCACCTGGGCTTACCTTTTCTACGTGCTGGTGCTCGCTGTGCTGATAGCCCTCATCCAGCGCCTGTTCAAGGTGCGCATGCAGGAGCGCAATGCCGTGCGCATTGCCAATATGGAGAAAGAGAAGTTGGAGGAACTTGATAAGGCCAAGTTCGACTTCTTTACCACCGTCTCGCACGAGCTGAAGACCCCCTTGTCACTGATCATCGCCCCGCTGAAGAGCATGGCCAAGGAGACCATGAGCGAGGAGTCGCGCAATCATGTGAACATGATCATCAAGAATGCCAACAAGATGGAAGAGCTCATCGGCGAGCTGGTGACCTTCAATAAGATAGAGACCGACCACTTCTCGTTCTATCTGCAAAAAGGCAACCCGCTGGAATTCATCGAGCTCGGCATGGCCAACTTCTACGTGGCCTGCAGTGAGAAAGGCATCAATCTGAGCGTCAGCACCGAGAACAACGGTGAGGAGGTGTAGTTCTCGCCCTCTTACGTAGAGCGCATCCTGAACAACCTGGTTTCCAACGCCATCAAGTTCACCCCACAGGGCGGTTCTATCACCGTCAGTGCCTGCATCACCGTCAAGAAAGACAGCCCCTACACCTACCTGCGCTTCCAGGTGAAAGACACCGGCATCGGCATTGTCAAGGAAGAGCAGGAGAACATCTTCACCCGTTTCTATCAGACCAAGCGAGGCTTCAACACCAACAATAGCGGTTGGGGCATTGGTCTCTCGCTGGTGAAGCGTCTGGTCGATCTGCATAAAGGCGAGGTGCAGTTGGACAGCACCGTAGGGCAGGGCAGCACCTTCACCGTCTGGCTGAATGTGTCGGCCAATGCCTTCCCCGAAAAGAGCCTGCTCACCGACGACAAGGTGGTGAAGCCCATCGATCAGTATAAGTTTGCGCAGCCAGCCATCGTCACATCTGCTGACAGTATGCCACTAGAACAGCATGTGGACAACGACCGCATGTCGATCATGATTGTCGATGACAATGCCGACCTACTGCAGTTCCTGCGCGACTATTTCTCTAAGGAATATAACGTGCTCACCGCCACCAATGGTAAGGAGGCCCTGCAACTGGCCCATGAACAGCAGGTGCAGCTGGTTATCTCGGATGTGATGATGCCCGAGATGGACGGCATCGAACTCTGTCGCACGCTGAAGGCCGACATGCAGACCTCGCACATCCCCGTCATCCTCCTGACCGCCAAGAGCGAGAGTAGCGATGTGCTCGAGGGTTATCAGAGCGGTGCCGAGGCCTACGTCTCGAAGCCCTTCGACCCCGACATCCTGCAGTTGCAGGTCAGCAACATCATGCAGTTGGTGGAGAAACGCCAGAAGGAGATCGTAGATGCCGACAGTGCCGACATCGATGCCACCGACACGCTGGGCGAGCTCGACAAAGCCTTCGTGCAAAAGATGGCCGAGATTGTTGAGGCCAACCTGGCCAACAGCGACTTCTCGATTACCGACATCACTGAGGCACTGGGCGTCAGTCGTAGTCTGCTGCACATCAAGATGAAGAACATCCTCAACATGTCCATGGGCGACTACATCCGCAAGAAGCGACTCGACAAAGCCTGTCAGATGTTGCAGAATGGCTATAACGTCTCCGAGACAGCCTATAGCACTGGCTTCTCGGATCCCAGCTATTTCTCGAAGACGTTCAAGAAACATGTGGGCATGAGTCCTACAGACTACTGTAGCAAGAAAAGTTAGAGTGAAATTCATTTTTACCTGAAATCTAAACAATATTACATATCAAATCCACCCTTTAGCTGTACATTTGCAGCGTCAAACCTAATTAATGGGAGTATATTACTACCTAACAATAATAATATGGAACAAAGAACATTTTCATGGAAAACTGTGCTGATGATGCTCTTCTTCATCCCTCTCGGGCTGCAAGCTCAGAGCGTGAAAGGCACAGTAACCGATGCTGAGACCAACGAACCACTGATTGGTGTCAGCGTCAAGTCGATTGACGGCAAGGGAATGGCAGTGACCGATTTCGATGGTAACTACTCTATCCAGGCCGGCAAGAACGAACGTCTGCAGTTTAGCTACATTGGCTATCTGTTGAAGACGGTGCCCGTGGGCAATAAATCAACCATTGATGTGGCCTTGTCGCCCGATGTTCAAACCCTGAACGATGTCGTGGTGATTGGTTACGGAACGCAGAAAAAGGCCGATTTGACCGGTGCCGTGGGCGTGGTCGATATGAAAGAGGCCGCCAAGACTGCTGCCACCAATATCTACGAGATGCTGCAAGGCCAGGTGCCAGGTATCTCTGTATCTACCACTAGTCAGCCTGGTGTGATGAGTAAGGTGCAGATTCGTGGCGTCGGCTCGTTCAACACCGTTGGTCCTCTTTACGTCATCGACGGTATGATTGCCAACGATGCCAACCACCTCAACCCCAACGAAATTGAAACCATGCAGGTGCTGAAGGATGCTTCGGCCGCTGCCATCTATGGTGCCCGCGGTGCTAATGGTGTGATCCTGATCACCACCAAGCGCGGTAAGAAGGGCGAGCCCTCACTCGATGTGACCGCCACCTGGAGTGTTTCAGACATGCCGAAGAAGATAGACATGATGTCGGCCACCGACTTCATGAAATATAATGAACAGGCGTATATCAACGCCGGCGAACAGTGGCCCGCCCACTACTATGCCGAGGACATGATAGGAAAGTATATCCCCTCTACCGATTGGCAGAAGGCAAAGTTCCAGACCGGTTTTACGCAGGA
>JAEEGL013694722.1_pt1 | contig 10059 bp, 4 predicted proteins | sample 9134231 | NCBI WGS metagenome assembly JAEEGL01 (sample SAMN16246548, study PRJNA631951) | gut metagenome | biome: gut microbiome; feature: rumen; material: fiber-attached | host: Bos | place: Iran: Karaj | collected 2018-10 | reverse complement strand
TCAAAGTCTATTATTGTTTTCCATCCATTTCTTGGAGAAAAAAGTTTTCCTTTTATACTTCTCATAAATAAATTTCTTTCTTCTTCATCTAAAATATTTTTGTTTAATTCTATTAAATTATATGAATAATCATATGCTTTGTCATATAATTCTAATGATAAACATGTTGAAATTAAAAATTTTAATTGTGCTTTTGTTAAATTTTCTTTTGACATTTTTTAAATTAAATTTTATTAAAAAAGAATTATTTTATTTATTTAAACATTCAAAAAAAAAAATTATTTAAGAAATAAACATTTATTTTTTACATTTTAATTTTTTTATTTTTTTAATTTAGATAAATCTAATTTACGAGAAGGAACAATATGAATTTTACTATTATTATATATTATTTTTTCTATTAATTTTTGTTGTTTTTCTATTTCTTTTTTTTTTCTATTTTCAATATTTTTTAATTTTTCTTTTAAATGAGAAGTAATTAAAAATTTATCATATTCAATAGGAAATTTAGTCATAAAGATTTGTTTTTCTACTGATAAATCATTTATAACATTTTCAATTATTTTTAATCTTATTAAAGAAGGATGAATAACTTTAAGTTCTAATTGTTCTTCTATATTAAAATATTTATAATTATTATTTATATAATTTATTGTATCTTTTAATTTATCTCTAATTAAATTCTCAATTTTAATTTGTTTTGAATTAATTTCATATTGTTTAATTAAGTTTTTTTTTTGTTCATTTAATTCCTCATTTTTTTCTTTTAAAATTAATAAAACTTTTTTAACATCTTTTAATTCTTCTTCTAATAATTTAGCTCTTCTTTCTTTTTCAATTTGAATTTCTTTTTGAATTAAAGTTTTTTGAATCATTAAAGGACCAATTTCTTTTTGAATTTCATTATATTCATATAAATATTTAGCAAGTTCATCATGTAAAATTTCATATATTGATTCAAAGTCTTCAACAGTATTAAATATAGGTTTATTCATTATTGGTTTATATTCATATTTTTTTTCTTTAACTATTGATTTTCTTTTTTTTGGAGAATCCGTAGAAAAAAGATGTTTTTCTGATTTTTTTTTTATTGGTGTTTTTGAAAAACTAGTTTTTAATAAACTATTTCTTCTTAATGATTTTCTTACTGAATTTCTTCTTTCTGTCTTTGGCTCTTCATAATCATTTAATATTAATTCTTTTCTTTCTTCATCATTTAAATATTGTTTTAAATCTTCTGGACTAAATTTCTTATAATCTAAAGCTTTATTTCTAACATGTAATAAAAATTTTTTAATTGATAAATAAGAAAAGAATTTTTCTAATAATTTATGTTTTTTAATTTTTAATCTATTTATTTCACTTTTTAAAGAATATTCTTTTAATACTAACTTTTCATTATTATCTTTTTCATTATCAGTAGTTTTAACAATATTTCTAACAAATTGATTATAAGTTTTAATATAAGAATCAAAATATTTTTCAACAATATTCCTTCCATACATAGCAATATCAAATTGACGAGAATTTAAACCTTTATGTTCACTATAATAATATAATTCACTTAATAATAATTCATTAATTGAACTTTGAAGTCTTTCTTCTCTTATATTCTCATTGAATAATAATAATTTTCCATAATTTTGTTTATTTATATATTTTTTACCTGTTATATCTATTATTTTTGGTAATTGAATTATATTCGAAGGAGAATTAGAAATTGTGTTTGATTCATTATTAAATATTTTACTTGAATTATTGCTTTTGTTTATATTAAAATTTGAAGACATGTTCGTTGATGGATTATAAGTTGAAAAAGTCATTAATTTAGAATTATTATTTCTTGATGAATGATTTTTTTTTTTCGGTTTATCTGATTTATTATCAATATTTATTTTCTTTTTATGATGAATTATTCTTAATGAAGTAAATTTATGTTCTAATGGAGGTGATGTTATGTCACTTTGGGATCTAAATGATAATTTGAAATTTGGTTCTGTTGAAATTGAATTGTAACTGTCTATGTGAGCATGACTTATTTGACGTTCATTTTTAATTATTGGTTTCATATATTACATATTTTTTATTTAATATGAAAATAAGGAAAAATAATTATTCTATTTTTTTCTTTAAATTTTTTATTTTAACATAATAAAATTACTTTTTATTTTTGGAACCTAAATATTTTTCCAAACAAATTTTTACAATCAAATAAAAATTTTTATTAAAAATAAAATATATTTAAGAAAAAATAATATTAAAAAGTATTTTTATTTATTTATTTTAGAAAAAAAATTTTTAATTATTTTTCCAAAAAATTTTAAATATGAATTCATTATAATAATATCTCTTAATTACTAATTATAATTTTGTAATTTATTATTTTTTTGATGAATGATAATAAAAAAATTAAATATTTTTTATTTAACTAAATAAAATAATATATGAAGAAATACGAACTTTTATCATCTGATGATGATGAAAAAACCCAATCAAAAAATATAGGATTAACTCCATTTTTTGTTTTAATTTTTTTAATAATAACTGGAGGAGTAGGATTATATGTTACATATGAAAAAATTAGAAGAAAATCTCTTGAACTTGGAAATTATTCAACTAAAGCTTTCATTACTCATGATAACATAAATAAAATAAATAATGTTTTAATTGGTTTAATAAATAAAAAAAAAGAAAATGACCAAAGAATTTCTTCTTTTTTATCAAAGCAAAATATTTTAAAAAAAAGTATTGATAATTCAAAACAATTAAATTTTAATTATTCTAATCAAATAAAAAAATGGGATGAAAAAATACAAGAAGATAAAAAATTATTAGATGAAACAATTCAAATAAATGAAATTTCCAAAAAAGAAACAGTTAAATTATATAAAAGTTTATCTAAATCAATTAAAAAATATAAAAGTTTACAAAAAATAAATTCTGAAATTTTAGATTCTGATTCAGAAATTGATTTAATAGAAAATTGGTTTGAATCAGAAGAAAATAAATTTAATTACACAGCAAATAAATGTTATGAATTTTTAAATGAAACATTAGATTTTAATAAAACTTTAAAAAAATATTATGAAAATTGTATTGAAAAGAATAAAAATATAAATGGTTCATTATTAATATTATATCAAACAATATATTATAATAGAATAGGAGCTTTTGTAAAAAATAAAGGTTTACATAATGAACAAACAAATTTTGTTTTTAATTTAAAAAATAAAATTAAATATGATATTGCTGATAATCTTATTCAAATTAATAATGAAACTTTTCCTTCTTTTGGTCTTTTAGGATCTCAAGGTCCTTATGATATTAGAGTCTTTCATACTAGTGAAAAAAATACTATTCAATTAAATACTACTATTATTAGAGAAGATGAAGTTAGAAATACTAATTTATTACATATTGAAATTTTTATTTTGAGTTAATATTCTTATTTAATTTAAATAAAAACTTTTGTGTTATTTAAATTTTTCATGAAGTAAATTTTTATTTATTTAATATTTTAAAATCCTTTAAGATAATTAATGAATAAATGTTATTTTGAAAAAATGAATAATTATAAATAAAAATATAATAGTGTATAAGTAAATTTAATGAAAAAATAAAAGCTTAAGTATTTAATTTAAATTAATTTTAAAAACCTAATTAAAAGTTAAATTTAAATTTTTAAATAAAAAAAAAGAAAATATAAATAAAATATAAAATAAAAACATGCAAATATTATTAACAATATCAGGTTTAACATCAACAATAGATATAGATCCTGAAATAGATACAATAAAAACAATAATATCAAAATACTTAACAATAGAAATAAATGATTTAGATAAATTTAAATATTCAAATATAGAAATCTCAGATTATAATAAACCCTTAATATATTTTAACATAATAGAAAACACAATAATTTCTTCTAATTTAACGGATAAAGCTTTAAAAAATTTAGGTTATGGAAATACTCCTAGAAATATAGCATTACAAACAGTAAATATATTTAAAATAATACCAAAAACAATAAGTAAATCAAATTATTCATACATTCAAACTGTAAGTTCAATTTCATCTTCAAATTCATCAAGAAAAATAATACTCAATTCAAATAAATTAAAAAATAAAAATGAAATAAGAGAAAATATGATTTTTGAAAGAATAAAAGAAGAAAAAATTGAAAGTGGTATTCCTCCAGATTTAGCTATTGATAAAAGTAAATTTATAGCAATATTAAAATGTGAAATATGCTTAGGAATAATTAATGATCCAGTTTCTTGTTCTTATTGCCAAAAAAATTTTTGCTTTGAATGTATTAAATTATCCTTAAAAACAAATTCAAAAAAATGTCCAAATTGCAGAAATATATTTAATCCTCAAGAAACAGATAGAACAGTTAAAAATTTTTTAGAATGTTTAGATTTTCATTGTATTTATTATAAAAAAGGTTGTAATGAAATTATATCATATAATAATTTTTATAATCATATATGTCAATGTGAATTTGGAGTTTATTTTTGTAAAAGTGAAAATTGTAATTTTAAAGGTAATAAAAAGGAAATTTTAGAACATATTAAAAATTGCGGTTTAAAATTAATTAAATGTACTTTTTGTAAAAATAATTACGAACAAATTATTATTAAGAAACATGAAGATGAATGTGGGAATAAATTTTCTTCTTGTGATTTATGTAATAAAACTATTAAAAATAAAGAACTTGAAGAACATAAAAATTCATATTGTGATATGAAAATTATTATTTGTGAAAATTGTGGAACTGAGTTTTTAAGGAAAAATAAAAATGAACATACTGATATTGTTTGTTTAACTTCTCAATTAAATTCTGTTAAAAAAGATTTAGAAGAAGAAAAAATTAAAAGAATTAATGCTGAAGAAGAAATTCAGAAATTAATTTTGAAATTTGAGGAATTTGAAAAAAAATTAAATGATAAAGAGAAAAAATAAATTCCTTATTATCATTTAATATTTTATTCATTATTTGGGATAAATATATATTTAAATTAATATTTTTTTAAGTTAACTTAATGATAACTTGTAAATTAATTTAATATTTTTTTTAAAAGAAGTTATTAAATATATCATCCATTCTCTTTTTTTCTTCAGTCATTTCATAATCTTCTTTAAATTCTCCATTAAATTTAATATAATCAATAAAACTTTTAACTTGAGAATCTTCATTATAACTTAATTCTTCATTAATATTTATATTATTTTCAAATCCTCCATTTTTACTATAAAATTTATGCTTTTTAATATCTTCCATTTTAAATCTTTTTTCAGGATTAATATTTAAGCAATTAACAATTAAATCTTTTAAATCAGAATCAATATTTTCATCAAAGAATTTATCATTAATTCCATTTAATATTTTTTTTTCAAATTCTTCTTCATTTTCTTTATTAAAAGAATAACCAAAAGGAGCTTTTCCATAATAAATTTCATATAATATTATTCCAATTGAATATATATCAACAGCATAACCATTATATTCATTTATTGTTTTATTTTTTGTTAATAAAATTTCAGGTGCTTTCATATGAGGAGTACCACATATTGTTGAAGTTTTATTTGAATTTTTTGGAAGATTTTTAACGAAACCAAAATCTACTAAATATAAATTTAATTTTTTATCAATTATTATATTATTTAATTTTAAATCTCTATAAATATAATTTTGGCTATGTAATAAATCTATCATTGAAATTATTTGAGAAGTTAAATTTAAATATAATTTCATATTTGAATTTGGAAAATTAAATTTTAGTAAATTATCGTTTAAAAGTAATTGAGATAAATTTAATCCTTCAATAAATGATATTTCCATATATAAATGTAATGAATCTTGATAAGCATGAATAAATTTTGGAAATCTTTTATCTTTATTTGAATCATAAAAACTTCTTTCTCTTTTTAACATTTCATAATCTTTTGTTGATATTGAAGACTTTAAAATTGATTTAAAAATATTAATTTTATTTTCTTGTTCTGTAATATAAGAATTCACATCATTTACTAAATAAATTATTGAATTTTTAGTTTTATATAATTGCTTTATAATACTTATTCCTTCAAAGGAAAATTCTTCACTCATTAAATATATATTTTAAATTTTTAACAATAAAGAATTAACAATTTTAAAAATAAATTAAATTATCTAACATAAATATAATTAAAATCTATTAAAAATTATCTTATCCCAAAAATAAAAAATCAAAATGGTATTTATAAATAATTTAAAATTAGCTTTTATATCAATTCACTTAAATATCTTGAAGAATAATAAGTTCCTTTACTTTTAACTTTTAAAGAAATTGATCTTAATAAAGTAACAAAAAAAGTAATAATTAAAGAAATTAAAAGTGATTCTACTAAACCCATAATATAATTAATAATTAAACTCATTTGACTTTTCTTATAAATATTACAGAAAATATAAAGATAATAACCACAACAACTTAAAGCAATTAATTCAATAAAAAAATAATAACAAAATCTCCTTTTTACAATTTTTAAAATATGTTTAACAGATTTATAATATTTTAATTCATTTTTAATAGAAATAGAAATATGTTCAAAAGCAAAAGAATAATTAAGAAATTTTCTAATAACTTTCATAATAAGAAAAGTAATAAAATTAGCAATTCCTCCTAAAATAAATGAAGTTAAAAAAGCTAATTTTCCTTCATTTTTATATTTTTGAGAAACTATTTCATCAGTATAAACTAAAGAATTTAAAGTAAAATCAATTAATAAACTTAATATATAAAGTGGAATTGTCATTGAATATAAATTAAAAGGTTCTGGAAAAAATAAAGTAGAAATTAATTCAATTTTAATAAAGAATATTCCGGTAAAAATTCTAAAAAAATTTCTTTGATCATATTCTAAAGCTTGTAAATAAGTCATTTCATAATAATTATGTTCATCATCTTTTTTTAAATATACTTTAACATATTTAGAATAAATTTTAATTTGTCTTAAATGAAAATCTTCTTCTTCTTCTTTAAAAGGAAAATCAGTATTAAAAGGATCAGTCTCTAATCTTCTATTAGAAGAAATTTTTATAAAACTTGGTTCTGGTTTATTTTCTTGAATTGCTGTTATTGAAATATTATCAAGTGGTCTTTTATATTTAGATTTAAAAGATGGAGATGCTAAATTATTTGACTGATTTGATTCATCATTTATTAAATTATTCATTTCTGAACTTTTTTTATGTTTCATTTTTCCTTTTTGAATCGTTGAATCGAATAACACATTTTTTGAACTTTTTTTGTCGTTTGGTTTATTTATATTTATTATTTTTAATATACTATTACTGCTTTTTTCTTTTTCATTATGTATATGAAGTGAAGGTTCATCTATTGTTATATTTAATTCTTTTAATTTTGTTATTGGATCTTGTTTTGATACTGTTATTGTTATATGTCTTTTTTTTCCTCTTTCAAAAAGTAATTCTTCATTTTTTGATTTATTTAAATCGAGAAGATTTTTAGGGTTTGTATATTGAAATGTTTTATTTAATTTATTATTTTTAATTTCAACCGCACTTTCTAAATCATTACTAAATGATAAATCTTTAATATAATTTTCTTCCACGAATAATTTTTCTAAATTTGTAAAATCAATATTATTTTTTGCTATTGGAGATAAATTTTTTGAAGTAATAGAATTATTTTTTAAAAGTAATCTCCCAATTTTATTTACATTATTATCATCATTATTTTCATTATTTAAATTAGCAGTAGAATTTAATTGAGAAATAAAATCATTATTATTATTAGTAGTAGTATTATTATTATTATTGTTATTATTATTACTGTTTATTTTTCTTAAAATACCTTTTTGAGGAGGAGAAGAAGGATTTTTATCAAATTTAACATGTTTTTCAATAACAGGTTTTTTAAAAGCTTCTTTTATTTTAGAATTTAAAACTGTTTTTCCAACACAAAAATAATACAAATGACACACTAAAAAAATAATAAAACAAGAAAACGTAAACCAAAAGCCAATATTATTTATAAATTCATGTAAAATATTTTTAAAAACATTATAACAAAGAACTAATTTATAATTAATTTGATCATTAATACTATCAAAAAAATTTGTAGCTTCTTCTTTTTCAATAACTTCTTCAGTACTAATTTCTTTTTTAACTTGACAATCACATTTAACTCTTTTAGTTTCATTATTATATCCAATAAAAGTACAAAGACTTTCACAAACTGAAAGATTATAATAAACATCATCTTTTCTATCTTGAATAGTAATATCATTTCCATTTTGATTAAAAGAAATACATCTTGAATTATAAAAATCTGATTTCTTATCAAATACATTTAAACCTTGAGAAGTTAAACTTTCTACTAATGAAATATCTGCATTTTCATTAGTTGCATAATAAACTGAAATTGAACTTTTTTCACATATATTTAAATCTAATTGATTAAATAATTGATCATATACTTTATATTCTACTTTATTTGCTATATTGGAAGTTGAAATATCTATTTGAAATATTATTAATGGTTCATCTTGAGGTAAATTATAATAGTCTTTTAATTGCTTTTCACATTCACCTAAATAAATTGAAGATAAATTTGTTCCTGCATTAATATCAATATCTGAATTAGATGAATTCATTACTATAATAGACATATTTCTAGCATTAATAATTTCACCATTATCTAAATATTGATCTAAATTTTCTTCAATATTATCTAATAATTCTTGTTCTGTTTTTGATTTTTCTATTATTTCTTGAGTATTTACTTCTGGAACACAATAAACTTCATATTCACTTTTTCTTTTGTAAAAATGATCACAATCACAAAAAAAACCATTTGGAAAATACATTCCATCACATGTTGAAGAACATAGAAAAGTTTTTCTAATTTGATACATTGTATCTCCGCATTCTTCAACACAAGTGAAAGTATTATTAATATTAAATTTAAAAGTTTCATTACAAAATTTAACACATTCTCTTGTATTTTCAATATAATATTGATAATTCTTATCATAGCATTCATTTTTTAATAAACAAACTTGATTATTATTATTATTTAAATCATAATAATAATAAAAATCACATTCACATTTTTCATTAATTTCATTATAAGAACTTCCTTTAGGACAACAATAATTATCTTTTCTATTATAAGTTTGTCCAACAGGACAACATTTTAAACTTATAGAATCAGCATAATAACCATAAGGACAACAAACACCTTTAGAATCCCAAATATAATTATTTGGACAACATGTATTTCCAGTACTATTATAATAATATCCTTTATTACAACATCTTTTTCCTTCTTCATAATAATTTGATCCTTCTAAACAACATATTTCACCTTCTTTATAATAATCATATCCATTTGGACAACATTTATTTGTATTTGTTCTTCTATCTTTTTGAGTTCCTTCCGGACATTCTGAATAACATTTGTTTTGATATTCATATTTATATTTTGAAGGACAGGAATTTACACATTCGTTTAATTCATTTATTATATAATTATAATGGGAAGGACAGTTACTTTGATTTTCTAATATTGAACATTTTAATGAATCTATTGATACATTATAAGTCCATAAATTATTTCCGTAATCACATTCTATACAATTTGATTCTTTTACTCCGTCAAAGATATAATTGTATTTACATGAAGTACATTTTTCTTCATCACTTGAACCAAATGTTAAACATGTATTACATGTTTCATAACAAATTTCTTGAGCATGGGTTTTTAAAATACAATTTGTTGAATCATTAGGATCATAATAGTATATATCTTTACATCTTTTTGATGAACAATTTGAATATATACCATCAATTTCAAAATTTTCTGATTCACAATATGAACATTTTTCATTGCAAATATAAAAATTTATTAAACAATCATTTTCTTGAAGTTTTAAAATATGGTTTGAATCGATTTCTTTTTCTAATCCCACTGAAAATGTATGATAACCATAATCTTCATTATTATTAATAGTTATATATTTATTATTAGAAATTGAAGATAATGT
>JAEEGL013228900.1_pt1 | contig 10059 bp, 9 predicted proteins | sample 9134231 | NCBI WGS metagenome assembly JAEEGL01 (sample SAMN16246548, study PRJNA631951) | gut metagenome | biome: gut microbiome; feature: rumen; material: fiber-attached | host: Bos | place: Iran: Karaj | collected 2018-10 | reverse complement strand
CAGATACTCCAGATCCTTACCGAGGCCGGTGAGCGTGGCATAGGTGTGCAGACCATTGCAAAGCACATCTATAACATGAACCGCACCTTCTTCTTTCAGCCCGACTACGAGGAAATCCACAACTACGTCCAGCAGTATCTGCTTCGCAATAGCAAGTCGCAGCAGTCGCTCATCGAGAGCACCGGTCGTCGCGGCTATTACCGCCTGAATACCAGCGGTTCTGCCGATGCCCGCCAGCTCATGCTGCAATTCACCAACGACCATCAGGAAGAAAAAGAAGAGGAGAAGCCCCCCGTTCAGGACCTCTCCCTCGATTTATTCAATGTTGAATGTTGATTGTTCATTCCTCATTCCACACTCCTCATTCCACATTCTTAATCACTTTCGCCGGTACACCAGCGACAAGTGAGAACTCCGGTACATCCTTCGTCACCACAGCTCCCGCTGCTACGACGCAATGCCGGCCAATGGTCACGCCAGGCAGGATGACGGCATTTGCTCCAATCCACACATCGTCGCCAATCACCACCGGTTTCGTACTAATGCCCTGCTCGTCTATCCGTCGCGAGGCATCCTCATAGTTGTGGTTCAGGGCCGTCACGGTGATGCCCTGCGCCAGATTCACGTTGTTGCCAATGCTTACCGGCCCAATCACCGTACAGTGAATGCCGATGCGAGTATGGTCACCGATGGTCACATCGCCCACCGCATTGTTGATGCAGCAGTACGACTCCACGACGCTCTTCCGTCCCAGCGAGAAATTCCTGTAGGGTGGGGTGTCCATCCTCACGCTCCAATAAATCTTCGACCCGCGCCCTCGGCGCTGGTACAGCGGCGCCAACAATCGGATATACCACCTCGGCCTCGCATCCCGCTGGTTCATGATCATCCAGTCCAGCATCCGCTTCACCTTCGGACTCCCTTTCAGCCCCTCTCGTAATTGTTCTTTATCTTTCATGCGGGCAAAATTACAAAATAAGTAAGAGAAAAGGAAAGAAAAATTGATTTTTCTTTCCTTTTCCGAGTGAAAACTAATTTCGGCGAAGCCAAAATTACAAAAAATATTAATAATCAACCATTCATCGATTTATTTTTGTATCTTTGCACCAAATTAGGCAAAAGATGAAGATTTTGTTCCTTGTATATCATGGTTTTGAGGAATCAAGTGGCATTTCTAAGAAGATTCACTACCAAGTAAAAGGTCTTCGCGAAAATGGCCATGACGTTCATCTGTGTCATTATACGATTACGGACGATGGTCATCGTTGCCGTTTTGTCGACAACGATGTCATTCAGGACTATGGTAAAGGCTTCATCGCTGCCCTTCGCCAACGTGTTGGTTACGATTGTATATTCGACTATTGTGTTCGAGAAGGCATACAGTTCGTTTATGCCCGTTGTTTTCAGAATGCCAATCCATGGTTGATTCGTTTCTTTAAGAAATTGCGTCAGACTGGCATTCATGCCGTGACAGAGATTCCCACCTATCCTTACGATGCTGAGTTTGTGGGCTTTCCTTTTATGACTCGCACGAATTTGAAAGTTGACCAGATTTTCCGTTGTGCCCTTTACAAGCAGATGGATGCGGTCATCACCTTCTCCGATGCCAAGGAAATCTTTGGCCAACGCACGATAAATATCAGTAATGGTGTCGACTTCGACAGCATCCCGCTCCACTCACCTCTCACCTCTCACCTCTCACCTCTTCATCTTATTGGTGTTGCTGAAGTACACTATTGGCACGGCTTCGATCGTCTTATCGCTGGCCTCGGCGAATATTACAAACAATTACGACTCACCACTCACCATTCACCACCTACCGAGGTCTATTTCCATATCGTTGGTGGAGTTGCACCTTCCGAAATGTATGATTCTATGCATGCTCCCGGATTCCATGAACTGATGGAGAAATATGGCATCCAAGATAAGGTGATCTTCCATGGACAGTTGTTTGGAAAGGCTTTGGATGATGTTTTTAATCAGTGTCAGTTTGCTATAGGTAGCCTGGCCCGTCATCGCAGTGGTATCACGAATATCAAGACGCTCAAAAATCGTGAATATGCCACACGTGGCATACCTTTTATCTATAGCGAACAGGATTCCGATTTTGACCATCAGCCCTATGTCCTTAAGGCTCCTGCCGATGAATCCCCTATCAATATCCAACAGATTATTGATTTTGTAGAAGCCAATCAATTCAATCCTGCAGATATCCGCAAGTCGGTTGAACACTTAAGTTGGAAAAATCAAATGCAACAAGTGGTAGATGCGGTTATGCATCAACTATAACTTTCCATTGTTCAATAATGGTTTCTAGGCGGAAGTGCTTTGCTATCTCTAGGGCTTCTTCCGATTTAATTATCCAGTCCATCTTGGTTGCTTCTTCCATTTGTTGTGCCATGCCGTTTACGTCACCGTTTGTAAAGTACAGTCCAAAGTTTCCCATGATTTCCTGACTTGTGGGTAAATCAGAAGAAATAACAGGCAATCCATGTGCCATAGCTTCTACCAATACCAAACCGAATCCCTCCCAGCGTGAACTCAGTACATAAACTTGAGCATCAGAGTAGTACTGCTGGATATGATTCGTAAAAGGATGAATTGTAATTCTATCTTCCAGGTTGTATTTCTTAATTAATTGCCTGTATAAAGGCTCTTCCACACCTTCTCCCACAATATCTAGTGTCCATTCTTTATTGTTTTCAGCAAAGATATTAAATGCTTCTATCAATAAATCGAACCCCTTATGCAAATGAGAGAAACGCCCCACAGCCAGGAACTTCTTCGATGTTCCTTTTGCCCTTTCTCTAGGTACCAGCGTCAGAGGGTTATAAATCACTTTTGTGGGGAAATGATATTGCTGGGCATCATACTGGCAAAGCACCACTGTCGCGTCTAAAGTCTCTAACTGAAATTCATAATGTTTCTTTAGTTCTGGTCCGATATATGTGGATTTTTCTCCAAACAATGCTTCATATGAATTATGTATCCATCCAATCAGTTTCGTATCTCCCAATTGTTTCCTGCATGCGGCAAGTCTTACAGCCAAAGGTGCATGGTCGCCAATGATAACATCATAATTACCTTTGTTAAGCTCAGTACTCAGTGCATTGCGTAGCTCTGAGGGAAACGAACTATGATTATACCAATTAGAAGTAAATCTATTTTGTGGCAGTAGTTTTCGATAGAAGGCACTATAGGCTTTACAACATAGCTTCTTACATTTATTTACTTGTGGGAAAGAAAAAAAATGATACTTAATATCAGCCTCATTTAAGTTGTATAAAGATGTGTCCATAGTCTTTGGATTATCCAATGTGACGATGGTTACATCATAGTCTTTTGCCAGTTCTTTGGCAATAACGGCAGTTACTCTTTGAACTCCTCCGAAGGAGAAAATGGAGTCTGTTAAGAAGCATATTCTTTTCATATTTTGCAAAAATACGATTTTTTTTTGATAGTTCCAAATTTTTGTTGTATATTTGCATACCAAACCAATAACACAATGAAAAAGATTGTCTTTTTTTTCAGTATGGTAGTTTGTTTGTTCTCATGTACAAAATATGAAGAACATAAGGTGGTCGTCTGTATTCCAGTCTATGGTCAGAGCTTAGCTTTGGGCGAAGAAGCGGAACTTATTACCAACTTCGATTCTCTTTCTGAGATGGCTGATGGTCGTATCGTTACAGAGAATCTTGATCATGACTTTGGCTTTTTCGATAACGATAGGTTGAAGTTATGGGTAAAGAAAGTCCTTCATTATACTAAACGCTCTTTTGAACTGTCAGTTTATGGTATGGCAGAATCATTGGTCGGACAATTGGGAGAAGATACTCTGGTTTGTATTTTTCCAGGGGGACAGGGCGCAACAGATATTAAACGACTTGACAGAGGAAATGAGAGCTATATAAATTTTATGAATACTATCAGAATAGCCTATAAAACAGCACAAAAAAAAGGATGGGACTTCTATGTCCCTGCTATTTGTTGGATGCAAGGTGAATCAGATCTTTTTTACTATTTAGGTAAAGATTATAAGGATACTCTGAAACAACTTGCAATGGATATAAATAATGACGTAAAACAGATAACTCATCAGTTACAAGATATACGTATAATTTGTTATCAGACTAATTTGTTAACTAATGGAGTTTATTATCAGACAGATAGTTTCATTTGTCGAGAAATGGCTGTTCCGCAAGCTATGATGGAATTAGTGCGTGATGATACGTTGTTTTGGGCTAGTGGTCCCACTTATCCTTATAGTTTTGCTCGAGAACTAAAACATCTTGATGGTATTAGCCAAAAACGCTTTGGGTATTTGGCTGCTGTATCTGCATTGGGAATCATTCGCGGCACAGAACGTTTCAGAGGATTGGTTCCTAATGTTTTTAATACTGATAATCACGATGTTAGGATATCATTCAATATCCCACACTCTCCTTTAGTTTTGGACACTACAGCTGTAAAGAATCCCACAAATTTTGGCTTTAGTGTGATTACTCAAGATAATAGGAATATTCTCCAGTCTGTCTTTTTGAAAGACGATGCCATAACTCTTCATTGTTCTGAGGCGGTCTCTGGTTGTAAAGTCCGTTATGCGGTAAATGGTGAAAAACTAAAAAGTGGTTGGGAAAAAGGTCCTCGTGGTAATCTTCGCGATTCTCAAGGCGATAGTATGAAAGTTGACATATTGGGAAAAACCTATCCTTTGCATAATTGGTGTTATCAGTTTGAACAGGAACTCGAATAGAATGGAAAAGCAGAAGAAATATAAAATCGTCTATGTTACTCCTGCATTATATATGGCTGGTGGAGTTGAACGTGTTTTGACGCTTAAGGCAAATTATTTTGCTGAGCATTATGGATATGATATTACCATTATTCTTACGGAAGGTAAGGATAAACCTCATTTCTACCCTTTATCACCTAAGGTGAAGGTGATAAACTATGATCTAAACTTCGAAGAGCTTTGGACTTGTTCTTTTTTGAAGAAAATCTGGGTATATCTTCCTAAGCAGCGTCGCTTCAAGAAACTGTTAACAGCAGAGTTGATGCGAATTTGTCCTGATATTACCATCAGTCTCCTTCGTCGTGATATAAACTTTATCAATGATATTAAAGATGGTAGCAAGAAAATCGGAGAATTACATATCAATCGTGTCAATTATCGCAATTTTAATACCGAAAAGGTTAGTTTGCTAAAAAAAACATTTACCAAATTCTGGTCTGCTAATTTGGTTTTACACCTGAAAAAGCTGGATCAACTTGTCGTACTAACAGAAAAAGATCGAGAAGCTTGGAAGGAAATAAGTAATGTAAGAGTTATTCCTGATCCACTGTCTTTTGTACCGCATAGAATTAGTACCCAAGTAAATAAAAGAGTGATAGCGGTTGCACGTTATTCACACGAAAAAGGCATAGATTTGCTTTTAAAAGCTTGGGCAAAAGTGGAAAAAATTACTGATGGATGGAGATTAGATGTTTTTGGAGATGGAAATAGGGAGCCTTTTGAACAATTAATGGATTCTTTAAATATTGACAGAAACTGTTGTTCTCTTCATGGACGAACAAATAATGTAGAACAAGAATATGTGAATAGTTCGTTATTTGTATTGAGTTCACGTTTTGAGGGATTTGGAATGGTGATTTTGGAAGCGATGGCTTGTGGCTTGCCTGTTGTCGCGTTCGATTGCCCATGGGGACCTCGTTCTATTATATCAGAAGGTAAAGATGGCCTGTTGGCAAAAAATGGAAACATAATAGCTCTAGTTAACGGCCTTTCCAGATTAATAAATGACGATTCTTTACGCATGATGATGTCAAAAGAGTGTGTCCAAAAAGTCAATCGATATAAGATGGATAGAGTAGCTGAACAATGGAAGGATTTGTTTAATGAAATGTTATAGTTGGTATTATGCATATATTATATATTTATTCAGAAATAACAATCAAAGGCGGTGCTGATAAAGTAATAGCTGATAAAGCGAATTATTTTGCGCAAAAAGGATACAAAGTGACATTAGTCACAGAGTCTCAATTGGGGCGTGAATTATCATTTCCTCTAAATCCTTCTGTTAAGCATATAGATATGGACTTGGATTTCAATCGTCAGTATTCACAGAGCTTTGTCCATAGGGCGTATACTTATTATTCTTTAATGAAAATCTATAAAAAGAAGTTAGGATTAGTATTGCAACAAGAAAAACCAGATGTTGTAATTACAACTTTGGGTAGGAGTTTAGACTTTATTGCAGATCTTCATGATGGAAGTATTAAAATAGGTGAGGCGCATACTACTAAATATCATTTACGTAGTTTACATTTGATGGAGCAAAAAAATGTCGTATATAAGATTATAGCAAAATTTCTTCGTTGGAAAATGATTTGTAATGTTTCCAAGTTAAAAGCTTTGGTGTTATTAACTCCTCAGGATGCTGCAGATTGGAAAGGATATGTTCAGACTTATGTAATTCCGAACTCTATTTCTTTTTTTCCCGAAACTTATAGTAGTTTAGATACAAAGCAAGTTATAATGGTTGGTCGTTATAACGATGCCAAAGGTTATGATTATTTAATACCAGCATGGGAAATTGTACACCATCGACATCCAGACTGGATTCTAAATGTATATGGCTCAGGTGAACTTTATAATGATGTGATTAGATGGATTAAAACTAAAAAATTGGAGAATACAATTGTTCTTCATAATCCTGTTGATAATATAATAGAGAAATACTTGGATAGTTCGATTTGCGTGATGAGTTCCCGTTACGAAGGATTTCCTATGGCACTTGTCGAAGCTTTAACATGTGGCGTCCCATGTGTCGCTTTTGATTGCCCTTTTGGACCAAGAAATATTATTATTAATGGTGACGATGGACTATTGGTAGAGTACCTAAACTCACAAGCATTAGCAAAAGGCATTTGCGAGCTGATAGAGAATGATAATCTAAGAAAAAGATTTGGGAAAAATGGTAGAAAAAATATTCTTCGTTATTCTCGTGAAAATGTGATGAAAAAATGGGAAGATTTGTTTGAATCATTAACAAAAGAAAACCAGTAATGATATGATAAATGATGTTACAATAGGAATTCCGTTATATAGAGCAGCGAAATATATAGAAGATTGTTTAAAATCTGCTATGGATCAATCATATCCATATATTGATTTTTTGGTGATAGATGATGCTTGTGATGATTCATCTACTGAAATTGTATCCAAAATGCAGCTGGAACACCCTCGTGGTAAGAATATCCGGCTTGTTCGACATTCACAGAATCTGGGTATTGGTGAGACTCGAAATCATTTGATAGTAGAAACTAACACAAAATATCTATTCTTTTTGGATGCTGATGATATTATCACCGAGAATGCCATTCAGTTGCTTCATGATGCTGCCGAAAAGTGCCAAACGGATATGGTATATGGATCTTATGAACAGATTGATATGACTACGGATGGACATCCAGTTTCTCCTACTATTTATAAACAACAGCAGTTCTTACTACCAGATGAGTATCCGACATATGTCTATCGAAAATACGAAGGTATTCAGGCTCCTATCTGGAATGTTTTGATTAATGTGGAATGGTTTCGTAACACAGGACTTCGCTTCCTTCCTATTAACTATTGGGAAGACTTTGCATTGACCATGGATTTAGCTACATATACATCAAAAGTTGTTTTGTTATCTGATGTAACATACTATTATTACCGACATTCCGATTCTCTCTCAAATGCAATGGATTCGAATAGATATGCAAAGGAAATTATTCAGAAAACTATTGGGGCAATAGAGCATGTGAAGAGCAATAGTGATAGAATCAACCATAGGTCTTATTTCCCAGGTCGAATGGTAAAAGTTATGATGACGGACTTCTATATTGTATGCAATATCCTGAAGAACAAGGATAAAATACAACCATCTTTTTCAAAACGGGAGTTGCGTGATATTATGAAATCACCTCTTAGTTTTTGGGAAACAATCTCTTTGAAGAATCGGAAGTTTGAAAATCTGTTTCTCTATCTTTTGGGTGTTTTGCCTCCATCTATTTCTGTTTGGATAATTGGCTTTTTAGGTAAACATAAAGGATTAATCTGAAAAAAATATGTTATTTATTTGTCAGTGTCGAAATTAATCTTTATCTTTGCAAAACTATCAGTAAATTCTTAGTATGTCTAAAGATATAGAATGCAATAGGCAATATGAGATTTAGTATAATATTTGCAGTGATTCGCCCCGAAATTTCAGAGAAAGTCAGTGTGGGATTAATTATCGTGGATGGTGAACAGTTGGATGTGCGCTATTCTAGGAGAAAATTGAATGCACTTCAATGGCTGTTTCCTGAGAAAGAATATCGTTTCTTATCTAAAGTTGTGAGCCACATGCGAAGAAACAAACGTGTAAATACGGTTGAAGATGTTGAGTATTTAACACGCTATTCCAATAATCTAATTGCTTTTTCTCCATTGCAGAGTATTGATCTGATTCCAACGGAACAGAACAAAGATAGGCTGTTTAAGAGTTATGTATATGACAGAAAGAGAAAGGCAGCATAATTATTATGGCACACTGGTACGATAAATATCTTTCTATCTATGGAAAATTCTTGGGCGAAATTCCAGATAATGTACTGGATGAAATTAAGGGGAAACTAGCCGCAAAGCAAAGCGCGGAACCTTTGATTTCCATTGTGGTTATTGCCTATAATGAGGAGAAGCGCTTGGCTGCCTGTCTTTGGTCCTTAAGTGAATTGCAGACAAAATACCCTGTAGAAATTCTAGGTGTAAATAATAATTCTAAGGACCGGACTGAGGAAGTGTACCAACGTCTTGGCTTGCCTTATTTTAACGAGACGCAACAAAGTCCAGGTTTTGCTCGCCAGTGTGGCTTGCAGCATGCTAAGGGTAAATATCATTTCTGCATTGATGCTGATACCTTCTACCCGCCTCATTATGTGGACTTGATGATGACCAAACTCGAACGGCATGATGTCTCTTGTGTCAGTTCCTTTTGGAGCTTTTACCCTGATGAACAGCATTCTGCCTTAGGCCTGTTCTTTTTTGAATTGATTCGTGATGCCTTCCTTTGGGTACAGCATTTCAAACGTCCGGAGCTTTGTGTTCGTGGCATGGTGTTCGCCTTCAAAACCGATTTGGCTCGTCAAGTGAAGATTCGTACTGATATCCGCCGTGGCGAGGATGGATCGCTGGCCTTATCTTTAAAACCCTATGGGAAAATTGTCTTTCTTTATAACCGCAAGGCCCGTCCAGTTACAGGTTATGGTACATTGAATGAAGGGAATTTACTTCATAGCTTGTGGTATAGAATTCGTGTCCAAATGAAAGGAATATCTCGCATTTTCTACAAGACCGACCATTATGAAGATACAGAAGAAAACATGATGCCTCACCTATGAAAATTGTCTATCTATATTCCTCATTGGCCATTATGGGCGGTGTTGAACGCGTCCTTGTCGACAAGATGAACAATCTTGTCAATCATGGTTATGAGGTTTATATAATAACGGCCGATCAAGGACAACATGTTGTTCCTTATCAGTTGGATGAACGAGTTCAATTTTGTGACTTGCAAATTCGCTTCCATAGTCAGTATCAATATAGCGGCTGGCAACGACAAACTGCAGGAAGAAGGTTAAAAAGGTTGTATTATCTGCGGTTAAAGGAGAAATTGGAAGAAATATGTCCAAATATCATCGTATGTACAACGTCACAAGACGTTCGCAACTTATTGCGTATGAAAGGAAATATTCCTTTGGTTGTTGAGTCGCATGTTAATTTCATCCATCCGGATTCATGGCATCATCATATTCGTACCTTATATAATAATTATTGGATTGGTAAGGCTGAAGCTGTTGTTACTCTGACCCAAGGGGATGCTAGAAATTGGCGATGTGTGAGCCGAAATGTGCATGTCATTCCGAATATCGTTCATTTGAATGACACAGGACGATACAGCGATTGTACTAGTAAGCGAGCAATTTTTGTAGGGCGTTTGGTTGAGCAGAAAGGTATACCTGACCTAATTAAGGTAT
>JAEEGL012858137.1_pt1 | contig 10059 bp, 7 predicted proteins | sample 9134231 | NCBI WGS metagenome assembly JAEEGL01 (sample SAMN16246548, study PRJNA631951) | gut metagenome | biome: gut microbiome; feature: rumen; material: fiber-attached | host: Bos | place: Iran: Karaj | collected 2018-10 | reverse complement strand
CGATGCCCATTCCGGCATTGTTGATGAACACATCCAGCCGGCCCTCGGCCTCGACCACCTTCCGGACCACCGTCTCGCAATCCGTCGGGAAAGAGACGTCCGCCCGCAGGTATTCCACGCCAGGAAGGCGCTCGGACTCCCGGCGGTAAGTACCGTAAACCTTGTGCCCGTCAGCGGCGAGCTGCCGCGCCATCGCCCGGCCGAAACCGGATGTGATGCCCGTAATCAGAATGACCATAATCCTTTACGCGATAATGCCCAACTCCTTGAAAATGCCAGTCAGGACCTCCACCGCTTCGTCCACCTGCGCGATCGAATGGGTCGCCATCAGCGCGAAACGGATCAGCACATCCGATTCCGGCACGGCCGGCGCAATCACCGGCGTGATGAAGACGCCCTTCTCGTAGGCCATCGTGACCACCTTCATCGCCTTGATCGTATCCCGTACGAAGAGCGGGATGATCGGAGACTGCGTGTGGCCGATGTCGAAGCCCGCGGCGCGGAAGGACTCCTGCGCGTGTCGCGTGACCTCCCAGAGGTGCTCGCGGCGCTCCGGCTCGCTGATCATGATGTCCAGTGCCGTGGACGCGGCCGCCACCGCGGCGGGCGTCATCGAGGCGCTGAAAATCAGCGAACGGGAGTTGTGCTTGATGAAATCGATGACCGTATGGTCGCCGGCGATGAAGCCGCCCAGCGAGCCGAAACTCTTGGAGAAGGTGCCCATGATCAGGTTGGTCTCCTTCGTCAGCCCGAAGTGGCTGGCGGTACCGGAACCGTTCTCGCCGATGACACCCAGCGCATGCGCATCATCCACCATCACGGCGGCGTTGTACTTCTTGCACAGGTCCACGATCTCGGGCAGCGGCGCAAGGTCGCCTTCCATCGAGTAGATGCCGTCCACGACAATGAGTTTGTGCGCGTGGCGCGGCGTAGCCCGGAGGCGCCGCTCCAGGATCGTCATGTCGTTGTGCGCGAACTTGCGGACGTCGCTGAAGCCCAGACGACTGCCGTCGATGATGCAGGCGTGGTCCAGGGCATCCAGGAAGACGAATCCGCCGCGCGGGGCCAGGCAGCTCACCACGCCCAGGTTGACCTGGAATCCGGTACTGTAGGTGACGGCCTCCTCCTTGCCCACGAAACGGGCCAGCTTGGCCTCCAACTCTTCGTGGATGTCCAGCGTCCCGTTGAGGAAACGGCTGCCGGAGCAGCTGGTGCCATACTTCTCGATCGCCTTGATGGCGGCTTCCTTGAGACGCGGATCGTCCGACAGACCCAGGTAGGAATTGGAGCCGAACATCAGCACCTCGTGTCCGTCGGCCATCTTCACGAGCGGATCCTGTCCGGACGAGATGGGACGGTAATAGGGGTAAACCCCTTGCGCCCGCACCTCATCTGCGAGGGTATAGCGGGCGCATTGGTCGTTCAACGTTATGTTTTTCATCTATTTGTGATCAGGGTCGCCGAAGTTGACGGCGGTGTCGCCTTCGTGTCTCGTGCCGAACTCATAGTCCTTGCCAGGCAGGATGGCGTTGAGAATGATACCCACCAGGGCCGCGACGGCCAGGCCGCTGAGGCTGGTGAAACCGATCGAGATCGCGTCGCCCGCACCGTACTTGATACCGATGGCGAGGACCAGGATCAGGGCGGCAACGATGACGTTGCGCGAATTGGTGAAGTCCACACGGTTCTCGACGACGTTGCGCACGCCGACCGCGGAAATCATACCGTAGAGGATCAGGGAGATACCGCCGATCGTCGCCGCAGGCATCGAGCTCACGATCGCCGCGAACTTCGGGCTGAAGCTGAACAGGATCGCGAACGCGGCCGCGATGCGGATCACGCGGGGATCGTACACCTTGGTCAGGTTCAGCACACCGGTGTTCTCACCGTAGGTCGTATTGGCCGGAGCGCCGAAGAGCGAAGCAAGCATCGTCGCGGCGCCGTCGCCCATCAGGGTCCGGTGCAGGCCCGGATTCTCCAGGTAATTGATGCCGGTCGTCGAAGAGATGGCGCAGATGTCGCCGATGTGCTCGACCATCGTGGCCAGCGCGATCGGCATGATCGTGAAGATGGCGCCCCACACCAGGGCCGGGTTGGAACCCTTGAAGACGGTCAGGACCGTATCCTCGCCCTTGAACGGCAGGCCGATCCAGGCGGCCTCACGCACGGCGGAGAAGTCCACGTCGCCCAGGATGGCGGCAAACACATAAGACACCACGACACCCAGCAGGATCGGGACGATCTTGATCATTCCCTTGCCCCAGATGTTGCAGACGATCACGGTCACGATCGCGACGAGTGCGACCCACCAGTTGGCATTGCAGTTGGAGATGGCGCTGCCCGAAAGGGTCAGACCGATGGCGATGATGATCGGACCGGTCACCACGGGCGGGAAGAAGCGCATCACTTTCTTGATGCCGAAGGCCTTGATCAGGCCGGCCAGCACGAAGTACAGCAGACCCGCGCAGAACACGCCCAGGCAGGCGAAAGGCAGGGCCTGGGAGGCTGTCAGGCCGGACTTGGCGCCCATCTCGACCACGGCGGCGTAACCGCCGAGGAAGGCGAAGGACGAGCCCAGGAAGGCAGGGACCTTGAACTTGGTGATCCAATGGAAAAGGAGGGTTCCGAGACCGGCGAACAGCAGGGTCGCAGAAACGGACAGACCGGTGATCGCAGGGACGAGGACCGTCGCTCCGAACATGGCGAACATGTGCTGGAGTCCGAGAACCGTCATTTTGCCGCCGCCTAACTGACGGGCATCATAAATACCTTGAGGAGCCATAATGATATTGGTTTTTAGTTAACGTTCCATGACTATTCGGCCGGGGTCTCGGCCGGAGTTTCTGCAGCGGCATCGGCTTCGGCCGCTTCGGTACCCTCTTCCGCGCCAGCGGGGGCCTCTTCCACCACCTCGGTCTTCGGCTTACGCTCGATACCCATCCACTTCAGGTTGTTGGTGAAGTACAGGCAGCCGAAAGCGACCAGCAGCAGGGCGACCAGCCAGCCCAGGACCCTGCGCCAGACCGACGGGCGGTAGGGATCCTTGCCCTTGACGACCGGATATTTCGCCAGGGAGGTGAGGGTCTTGCCGAAGAGGATGTTGACCAGGGCCTTGGAGTTGACGGCCCAGCCGTTGGCATTGAGCACGGGGCCCAGGTTGCGGCGGCGGAGCTTGCGCCAGGCGATGAAGCAGGCCGGTGCGGAGATGATCAGCATGATGGCGACGACCACCAGCAGCAGCTGCCACCACTTGAGGGCGAAGATGCCCCTGAACAGGGCGGCCAGGGCCACCCCCAAGGCACCGACGGCCATGCCGATGGCGGCGAAGATGCCGGCGAACTTGGCGATGTCGAACGGCTGCTTGGCAGCCGGAGCGGCGGGTACGCCCGCCTCGGCGCCGGTCTGCAGCTTGGCGACGGCGGCGGTATCCTTCTCCGCGGCAGATTTGTCGATCCGGTCGGAGACGAACTTGGCCAGCTTGCGGTACGGGGTCCAGAACGCCTTGCGGATGCTGATCGGATTGTCCACGACCTTGGTCACGACGGCATCCCAGTCCAGACCGTTCCGGTCATAGAAGAGGGCGTTCTTGCCGGGACGCAGGTCGTCGGTATCGCCGGCGGTCATCGCGGCCACGATGTTCATCGACTTGCCTGTCGCTTTCTGCGTGCAGGCGCAGTAGAGGAGGAACATGTTGCTCAGGCCGGCCATGTCGCCGTGCTGGCCCATGTCCTCGACCCGGACGCAGAAGTTGCAGCAGCGTTCGTCGATGTAGAGCTTGCCGGCCTCGAAGATGGCGGCCGGCTCGCCGCCGCGTCCGTAAAACTCGGAGAAATTGACATAGTTGCGCAGCAGGCGGTAGAAGTCCCGGTTCAGATGCGTGAGCTTGTCCACGGCATCGATGCCGGCAGCCTCTTCCTCGAGGGCCTTGTCTGCGGCGATGAGCTCCAGCAGAGCGGGCTTCTTGTCCGCTGCGAGCAGCGCGCGGATGCATTCGCCGCCCAGCGGCTCGACCTCGGAGCCCTTCTTGGCGTCCATCCAGGAGGTATAGGGCGTGAATTTGGCCAGGACGGCCTTCCACTCGCTCTCGGTAATGCAATCCTTGCCCGGAAGGTCCTTGTCCAGCACGAGCGCCTTGAGGGTGTCGAAAGCAGCCTGCCAGGCCGGGTTGAGAGCCTTCAGCGGCAGGACGGCCTCCTTGTCGGGACGGGCCAGCGGGTACGTCGCGATCTCCGCCTCGTTGGCGACCAGGTCGGTCCCGCTGATGGCGCTGACCTTCTCGACGGACACGTCGAGGGCTTCGGACACAGCCTCATCGAAGTTGATGAGCTTGCAGCGCATGAAATAGTCCGCGACCTTGTCCTTGACAGCGTTGACCGCATCCAGGGCGGCGGAAGTATCCGCACCGTACGGCTGCACGGCCTCCAGGTCGGCCTCGGCGGCATCCAGCCAGGCGGCGTAGTCCGCGAGGGCGGCGTAGAACTTCTCCACGATCTCCTCGTCGACGCCTTCCTCACCGCTGCGGTCCGTCTTGGACCCCATGGTGCCTACGATGGTCTCGATGGTCTTCTTCAGGTCCTCGTCGTCGGTGGAGGCGGGCGTCACGATGCCGTCACCGTTGAGTTTGGTCTTGGCGAAGATGGCCACGCTGTCGGACGTGTCCGCCACGGAGATTTCCTCTTTCTCGAGGCCGAGGTTCGCCAGGATCTGGCGGGCGGAATCATACAGCTTCTTGCCGGCTTCGCATCCGGTATCGATCTGGGCGAGCGGAATCGTATCTTCTCCCTTGAGGATGGCATCCTTGTCTTTCAGGACGGAGGTCAGCCACTCGGCGGCGGCAACCATTTCTCCGACACGGATCTTGCCGTCGGCGTCCGTATCGATCATCGAGAGGGTCTTTGCGTCAAACTCGAGACCCTTCACCGGACAACTCAGGACGGTCCATTTTTTCTGATCCAGTTCGCCGAGATGGGCGATATCTTCACCGCTGGTGATCTGGACACGGGCAACGCCTCCGAGGGAGACGTATTTCCAATCGTAGGGTTTGTTGGCCATAGGTATTAGATTTTATTCCGTTAAATATACGTATTTATTTTTACTTTCGTCCACATTCGACGCCTAGTTTTTCACTTCGGCTGCCGGATCTGCCCACGGGCCTCGACCTGTTCTGCGATGGCGGCCTCAACCTGAAAAACGGATTACTTCGCGCGGGAGACGAGACGGTCAGCGAAAGCGCGCAAGGCGTCGAAGGCAGCCGTACCGGAAAGACCCAGGGCGGCATCCAGGCCGGAAATGGCAGCAAGGGCTTCGTCGCTCAGGCGGCGGACCTCCGCGCGGGCGTCGTCACCCACCCCGGCGGCATCGTAGATAGCCCGCACGGCTGCGATCTTGGCGGCCTGTTCGTCGGCCGTCCCGACAGGCAGTTCCATCGCCTTCAGCAGCGCCTCCTTGCAGGCGACCTTATCCAGGGCCCGCGTCAGCAACCAGCTCTTCTTGTTGTTGACGATGTCCCCGCCGATCGGTTTGCCGAACACGGCCGCATGGCCGTAGGTATCCAGATAGTCGTCCGCGACCTGGAAGGCCAGGCCCAGCTGGTAGCCGTATTCATAGATCCGGTCCGCGGCTTCCTGGGAGGCCCCGCCGATCAGGGCACCCATCTGCGCCGCACAGGCGATCAGCACGCCGGTCTTGAGCCCGATCATCTTCATGTAGTCCGCCATCGGCACCTGCGGGACCAACTCGAAATCCATGTCCAGCTGCTGTCCCTCGCAGACCTCGGCCGCCGTCCGCGTGAACAGGGCCAGGACGGGTCCCAGCACGGCTGCAGGCGCCTGGGCCACGCGCCGGTAGGAATCGATGCACATCACGTCGCCCGACAAGATGGCCGTATCCTCGTTCCATTTCTTCCAGACCGTGTCGCAGCCGCGCCGCATCGGGGAGCGATCCATGATGTCGTCATGGATCAAAGTGAAAGTGTGGAAGACTTCCAGGCCCGCGGCCGGTCCCAGGATCGACCCGTCCAGACGGTCGCGCAGCAGCGAATAGGTCAGCAGGCAGAGCCTCGGGCGGAGGCGCTTGCCGCCGATGGCGATCATGTAACGGAGCGGATCATAGAGCCCGGCAGGCTCCTGCGGGAATTTGATGCCGTCGAAAAGCTCGGTGACGGCCTGGTCAAGGATACGTTCTTCGATCATGGGGATAAAAGATGTTTGTGCAAAGATAAGCAGAAAACTTGTATCTTTGCGTGCATGGAACAGAGCGGAATCGCGACCGTCATCAAGAATACGGGCAGCCAGTACCTGCTCAGCGCCCTGCCGGAGTGGAATCTCATCCCGGCGGTGCTGCGGGGCCGTATCCGGCTCAAGGGCGGCGTCGCCACCAACCCGGTGGCCGTCGGCGACCGGGTGCGCTACGCCTGCGAGGAGGAGCCGACGCCCACGCACCCCGCCACGATCACCGAGGTGCTCCCGCGCAAGAACTACATCATCCGCCGTTCCACCAACCTTTCGCGCCAGGCCCATGTCATCGCGGCCAATGTCGATGAAGCCTTCCTGATCGTCTCCCTCTATTTCCCGGAGATCAAGCTGCCCTTCCTGGACCGTCTGCTGGTCACCTGCGAAGTCTATGGCGTGCCCGTCACGCTGGTGCTCAACAAGGTGGACCTGTACCGCGACCAGGTCCCGGACCAGGTGGACGCCTTCCGGCGCATCTACGAGAGCGCCGGCTACCGCGTGATCGAGACATCCGCCGTCACCGGCGAAGGCGTCGACGCCCTGCGGGCAGCCGTCCGCGGCAAGGTGTGCCTGCTCTCCGGCGAGTCGGGGGTCGGCAAGTCCAGCCTCATCCGCGCCATCGACCCCACCCTCGACCCCAAGGTCGGACAGATCTCGGAAGTCCACCTCCAGGGCAAACACACGACCTCCCTGTATGAGATGTACCGCACGCAGGACGGCGCTTTCCTGATCGACACCCCCGGCCTGCGGGGCTTCGGCCTCGTGGACCTCAAGAAGGAAGAGATCGCCCTCTATTTCCCCGAGATGCTGAAGCTGTCGCGGTCCTGCCGTTTCACCCCCTGCACGCATACCCACGAGCCCGGCTGCGCCGTCAAGGCCGCCGTCGATCAGGGGGTGATCAGCGCCGAGCGTTACAACTCCTACCTGGGGATGCTCGAAGAAGACAGCAAGTTCAGATAGATGAAAGCCATCGACCGGGAGATCCTGCGCATCGCCCTGCCCAGCATCCTGGCAGGGATCACCGTGCCCTTGGTGGGCATGGTGGACATCGCCGTGGCCGGGCACCTGCAGGGCGCCGGCGGGGCCGCCGCCTTCATCGGCGGTATCTCGGTGGGATCGATGCTTTTCGACCTGCTGTACTGGAACTTCTACTTCCTGCGGGGCGGGACGGGCGGACTGACGGCCCAGGCCTATGGGCGCGGCGACCGGAAGGAATGCGCCCGGCTGCTGGTGCGCAGCGTGGGCCTGGCCCTCGGCATCGCCCTGCTGGTCCTGACGGTCCAGGTCCCCTTCACGAAACTGGCCTTCCTCGCCATCGACTGCACCCCGGAAGTAAAGGCGCTCGCGCTGAAATACTTCTTCCTGCGCGTCTGGGCGGCACCTGCAACCCTCAGCCTGATGGCCTTCCGGGGTTGGTTCATCGGCATGCAGGACTCTGTCAGTTCGATGCTGACGGACCTGGTGGTCAATGGCCTCAACGTCGTGCTGAGCATTATCCTGGCACTGGGCATCGGGCCCTGGGAGGGACTGGGATTCCAGGGCGTCGCCCTGGGAACGGTCATCGCGCAATACATGGGTCTGCTCTTCGCCGCGGCCGTCGTGGCCCTGAAATACCGCTTCGTCTTCACCGGCTATACGGCGGTAGACACGCGTGCCGCCTTCCGGGGAAAGGAGATCCGTCGTTTCTTCTCGCTCAATACGGACCTGTTCTTCCGCTCGATCGGCATCACGGCCATCTACATAGGCTTTACAATGATCTCCGCGGGCTTCGGCGACCTGACGCTGGCCGCGGGGGCGATCCTGATGAAACTGCTGATGCTGTTCTCCTTCATCACCGACGGTTTCGCCTACGCCGGACAGGCGCTGGTGGGCAAATATATCGGCATGGAACGGCAGGACCGGACGCGGGAATCGGTGCGCCGGGTGTTTGTCTGGAGCATGGGAATCGCGGCCGCTTTCCTCTTCATCTACGGCTTCGGAGGCATCCCGCTGCTGCGGCTGATGACTTCCGACGGGGTCGTGGTCGAGGCCTGCCGGCCCTACCTGCCATGGCTGGTCCTGATGCCGCCGCTCGGCTGCGCGGCCTTCGCCTGGGACGGCATCTACGAAGGCGCGACGGCCTCCCGTCCCATGCGGGACGCGATGCTCGCCGCGATGGTGGCGTTCTTCGCGCTTTGGTTTTCCCTGAAAGGGTTGCTTCCGGCTGACGCTGGAGCGGCCGGCACAGATGCTTCCGCCGCCGCGCCGGAGCGCAACGCCGTGGCCCTCCATTTCCTGATGGCCGCCTACTTCGCGCACCTGCTCGTCCGCACCGTCTGGCTGACGGTCCTCTACCGCCGCTCCGTCCTGCAGCGGCCCTTCATCCACCCCCTCGACAGTGGAGCCTAACCCCCTGATTCCCAGCCAGAAACGCAAAGTGCTTTCCGCATAAACACGGAAAGCACTTTGCATAAGGCATTGGGAGTCAGGGGGTTGACCTCCACTCGGATTAGGCGATGTAGCTCGTCAGGAGTTTGAAATGCGGCACAGCCTGCCCGCCCGCGGCCCCGGCGGCTCCGGCGGCGTCCGGAACGAACTCCAGCGCCTCCACGCAAGCAGGCACCAGCACCGTCTCGCCCTGCCGGACCGGCATCTCGACGAGCTTCGGCTCCTCCGGGGACTTCGACCGGCGCGTGAAACCGAACACCTTCTTCTCCCGCATCGGCGCCAGCTCCACCGCCCGCAGCACGCCGCTCCCCTCCACACAGATCACCGTCAGGAAGGAATCGATGTTGTGCAGGTCCTTCACGTACGGCTCCGTCAAATCATAGAGCGACGTCGTGAAATACGGGCAGCGCACCAGGATGCTCTCCCGGTTCAGCGCCTTCTGGTACTGCGTCCGGTAGTCCGGCCGCACCGAATAATCGATGGCGTCCTTCGCCAGCTCGGTATGCAGCTCGCGCGGTTTGCCATCCAGGCCCAGCCGGCCGTAATCGTAGATGCGGTAGGTAATGTCGGACGTCTGCTGGATCTCCGCCACGAAGCACCCCGCCCCGATCGCATGGATGCGCCCGGCCGGGATGAAGAACACGTCACCCGGCGCGACCTTGTAGTCGCACAGGGCGTCCGTGATCGTTCCCTCAGCCACGCGGGAGACATATTCTTCGGGCGTCAGTTGCTTCGACAGGCCCGACATCAGATGCGCGCCCTCGGAAGCCCCGACGACGTACCACATTTCCGTCTTGCCCTTCGAGCCGTCGTGCCGGACAGCGGCCAGCTTGTCGTCGGGATGGACCTGGATGCTCAGGTCCGACTGCGCGTCGATGAACTTGATGAGCAGCGGGAATTCGGTCCCGGTCCGCTCATACACCTTCGCGCCCAGGAGCCATTCCTTGCGCTCGGCGCAGAGCTCGGTGACGGTCTTGCCATCGAACTCCCCGCCGTCGATGACGGACTCGTGGCCCTTCACGCCGGAGAGCTCCCAGCTCTCGCCGATGTGGTCCTGGTCGGTCTCGATGCCCTTGAACGGGGCGATCTTCTCCCCGCCCCAGACCACGGTCTTGAGATAAGGCTTGAACTTGTACATATGCGACTAGATCAGAGGTTCGGCGGTCATGGCCTCCGGCTGCGGGATGCCCATCAGCTTGAGGATGGTCGGCGCGACGTTGCACAGCGCACCCTCCTTGACGGTCTTCACCTCGGGCCCGGCGTTGATGCCGCTGAACTGCACGAGATTGAGCGAATGCGCGGTGTTGGGCGTGCCGTCCTCGTTGACCGCATAGTCGGCGTTGCCGTGGTCGGCGGTCAGGAGCACCACGTAACCGTGCTCGATGGCGGTCTTCACCACCTG
>JAEEGL012633281.1_pt1 | contig 10059 bp, 3 predicted proteins | sample 9134231 | NCBI WGS metagenome assembly JAEEGL01 (sample SAMN16246548, study PRJNA631951) | gut metagenome | biome: gut microbiome; feature: rumen; material: fiber-attached | host: Bos | place: Iran: Karaj | collected 2018-10 | reverse complement strand
TGCAGTGGCCAAAAGTGGTGAGGTCTATGCTTTGGAGGCAGATAATACCTATCTTGAGGAGGTTCAAATAGTGGCTTATGGCCAGCAAAGAAAAATGTCTGTGACGGGGGCAATTGCATCCATAGGCTCAGAAGAAATACTTAAATCACCTTCCGGAAGTGTGGCCAACGCTCTGGCAGGTGCTATCACCGGAGTTTCGTCGGTCCAGGTCTCAGGTCAGCCCGGTGCCGAAGATCCGGAAATTTTTGTCCGCGGTACCGGCTCACTCTCGGCCGAGGCCTCCAAGCCGCTGATTCTTGTTGACGGCGTGGAGCGGTCTTTCTTTCAGATGGACCCGAATGAAATAGCCAATATCACAATACTCAAGGATGCCGCATCTACCGCAGTATTCGGTGTCCGCGGTGCCAATGGTGTAATCCTTGTCACCACTAAGCGCGGAGAGGAAGGGCGAACCCGCATTTCCCTGTCTTCCCAGTATGGAATAACTCAGCCGCTGCGTCATCTAAAGAGTGTGAGCAGCCTTGAGTATGCCCGGATATATAATGAAGCGCAGCGCTCCGATAATCCGAATATGCCAGAGAGTGCTCTCAAGTTTACCCCCTTCGTGCTTGAGATGTTCGAGTCGGGCGGAGATCCAATAATGTTCCCCAATATTGACTGGGACGATTATATTTTCAAGGACCTGGCCTGGCAGACCCAGCACAACATTACGATGTCAGGCGGTACTTCGCGCTTCCGCTACTTTGTTTCTATGGGCTATCTGTATCAGGACGGCCTTCTGAAACGCTTTGATTTGACATATAATCCAAATTATACATACAACAGGTATAATTACCGTGCAAACGTAGATATAGACCTTACCAACACAACAAATCTGAAAATAAACCTGGGCGGCCGCGTTGGGCTCACACACGAGCCTCAGACTTACAATTTGTGGGAGAATATTATGTGGTGCACCCCGTTCTCCAGCGCAGGTATAGTAGATGGGCACTATATCGTGTCCAGTGGCGGTAATGGTAAATATATCCCTATGGAGGGCGGACTTGACGGACTGGCGCTCTTCTACAATTATGGATATGCAGAGACCACCGAGAATGTCCTGAATATGGACCTCCAGCTGGATCAGGACTTGAGTATGGTCACAAAGGGTCTCAGCGCCTCCATAAAGGGTTCTTACAACTCATCTTATTGGCTCAACGTCAGCCGTAATGTCACATATGCACCTTCTATGTACTATACCCCGATGTATCTGGGATATTATACACAGCCGGGATTGGATGTAGCCAGCCCTATGTTTGACAACACCATAGTATACAGGACTTCGGGTATCGACGGCTTGAACGAACCTATGAGCTATGGCGACTGGACCGGCCACGCACGCAACTGGTATCTGGAGGGCAGCATCAATTATGCCCGTTCTTTCGGCGGGCACGAGGTGACAGGCCTGTTGCTCTACAACCAGTCCAAGAGCTACTATCCCGCACAGTTTATGGAGATTCCGACCGCATATGTGGGTTATGTCGGCCGAATAACATACAATTGGAAGCATCGCTACCTGCTTGACTTCAACGTGGGCTATAATGGCAGCGAAAACTTCGCTCCCGGCAAGCGTTACGGCCTTTTCCCCGCGGTATCCGCCGGATGGTGCGTAACCGAGGAACCCTGGATGCAATCCACCAAAGGATGGCTGGACTTCCTGAAAATCAGGGCTTCGTATGGACTTGTGGGAAATGACAAGTATTCGGGAGCCAGATTCCTCTATCTTAACGGTTCCTGGAACCCTTCAGACGCAGTTTTTGACTGGGGCTACTATGACGCGGCCGGAAATGTGTATAAAGGCAGCTGGCAGTTTGGCGATCAATATAGCCCGGTGCTGCAGCCCGGCGCCATTGAAAACACCGTGGGCAATTCGGCTGTGACGTGGGAGAAAGTCCGCAAACAGAATTACGGTGTGGATATAGTGCTGTTCAAGCAACAACTCACAATTAACGCCGATGTTTTCTTCGAACATCGCTATGATATTCTTTCCACCAGGAATACACTTCCTGCCATAACTGACGTTTCTCTGCCACTGATCAATTTGGGTGTAGTTGATAACAAAGGTTATGAGCTGACGGTTTCCTGGCAGTCAAAGGTCAGAGAATTCAACTACTGGGCAAAGGCAAACCTATCTTATTCCAAAAATAAAATCATATTTATGGATGAAGTTATGCCAAACTTCCCGTGGATGCAGCAGACCGGCCAGAGTACAGGGACTAAATATGGTGTTCTTTTTGACCGATATCTTCGCGAAGATGACTTTGATTCCGAAGGCAATATCCTGGAATTCGACAGGGACGGCAACCGCATCCCTACGATGTCGCTCGGATCACCGCGCCCCGGCGATTGCCTTTTCAAAGATTTGAGCGGGGATCATAAAGTTGACGGTGATGACTGTACCTGGTTTGGCTATTCCGACCGGCCGGAATATGTATCAGGCTTCCTGGCAGGATTCAACTGGAAAGGTTTTGGCGTTTCAATGCAATGGACAGGAGCGTGGAACGCATCCAGGCTGATAGACGGCGAGATGCGGACCCCGTTCGGCTCGCAGAACACGCGTACGCTGTTGACCTATCTTGCCGACGGACGGTGGACTCCGGAGAATCAGGACTCCAGATTTCCCCGCATCACCTTTATGAATAAGACGCACTATCTTACCACTTCGGACCTGTGGCTGATAGACGCGTCTTATCTGCGCCTGAAGACGGCAGAAATATCGTATACCTTCAAAGAGAATCCTCTTTTTGCCAGGGCTGGTATTTCTAGTTGTAAACTCTATGTGAGCGGATACAACCTGCTTACGCTGTTTTCCCCTCTTACTGAACTGGACATAGATCCCGAGGGTAATACGTCCGGCTGGGATAACAAGTACCCGAACAATCGTATTTTCAACTTTGGCGTAAACCTGGCATTCTAAGATGAAAACGACTATTAATACAATTATCCGTTCCCTGTCGGTGGCCGTCATATTGGCGCTTTGTGCTTGTGAGGATCTCAGACTTGGCGACAGCTTTTTGGAGAAAGCCCCCGGCGTGGATGTCACGATAGATACCATTTTCTCTTCCAAACTGTATGCTGACCGGGCACTGGCAGCCGCTTACGCCTGCCTCAGGTGCGGTTATCCGGTACACAATAATGCCTGGCCGCTTGGCTCACAAGGTAAATTCAGATACCAGAGGGCATGCAGCTCAATAGATAACGACGTACACGACGCCCTCACCGATATCATCGACTCCCAGTGCAACTGGGCTGGAGCTTTCAATATATACTATAACGGCTCATACAGTGCCGAGACAGAGAATTGGTCGGGTGGAACCAAGTTCGGCTATCTCCCAGACCAGGAGGGAGCCTGGAAGTGCATCCGTAAATCTTATCTCTATATCAACAATGTAGATCGTGTCCCCGATATGACTACAGCAGAGAAAAGGCAGCGTAAGGCCGAATGTGAGGTAATGATAGCGATGTCCTATCTGGATCTATGGCGCAACTTTGGGGGAGTTCCCATTCTCTGTGATGCCGTAGAAGCCGGCAAGGAGAGTGGGGTGGACTACAGCCGCCAGACTGCAGAGACTGTTTTGGACACGATATTGGCTCATCTGGACAGAGCTGCGGCTAACCTTCCCTGGAGTGTTCCTGCCGATGAAGACGGCCATATGACAAAGGCTTCTGCACTTGGTCTGAAGTGCCGTGCACTGTCATTTGCCGCCAGTCCGCTGTTCAATGCAAACGCTCCATATCACAATTCTGTCCCGGAGGTCAAAGCCAGCAATATAGACAAAGTTGACCAGTCCAAAGTGATGGAAATGTACTGGTTCGGAGGCTACGACGCTAACCGCTGGCAAAAAGTAGTGGATGCGTGCGAAGAATTCTTTGCCGCCAATGCAGGTGGCGAATATGCTCTGATCCAAGCTACCGGCACTACTCAAGATGACTATAGAAATGCCTGGAACAGGACCTATGCAGACCGCAACAACGGCGAAATCCTAATACACACAGGCCGCTTTATGCCCACATTCGCAGATACCTATCTGAGATGCTATTTCGGCCCGGCAGAGGACCACGGCAACAATGGCCGAGGTTATGGCGGCGGTGCAATAACCTTGAACTTCGTGGATTTGTTCCCATATGCAGACGGGACGCCGGCAGATTACAGAGAGTGGATCAAAAAACATAACCATACAGGTACACTTACCGACAATCCCTTTGTGGGACGCGATCCACGTCTTTACGAGTCGGTAATGATAGTCGGTGACCACTTCCAGGGCCACCCTGCCCGTATGTGGGACGACGGATATGAGCACGGCAGCGCAGAAGGGACCCGTGCATATACCGGCTTCTGCTCCCGCAAGATGATTTGGGACTATAATGACGAGACGTTCCACAACAAACCCACCGACTATTCATATCTGCGTCTGGCGGAGATTTATCTGATATATGCCGAAGCCCTGAACGAGACCGGCCGCAAGCAGGAGGCCTACGAAGCCTTGAACCAGATACGCAGAAGGGTGGGTCTTCCCGATATGAACGATGCGCTCCTGGCAAAGGTTCAGTCGGGCCGTGTGTATCCCAAGTACGATGAATCACTCCAGGGCGATGCCGCACTCCGGGAAGAGATACTGGACGAGAGGGCGCGGGAGCTCTATTTCGAGGAGGTGCGTCTCTATGATATGATAAGATGGAAACGTCAGGATATCTTTTGCAAGACTCTCTATGGCATTCATATGACCATTAAGAGCGGTTCTTATGAAGACGGCAACCTCGTGCTCAACTTCCTGGATCCTTTTGAACCCACACCCCGGTATTGGAGGGACAATTGGGACAACAAGTGGCTGTTGAGCGCTTTCCCTACAAATGAAATCAATAAAGGATATGGACTTGTCCAGAATCCCGGGTGGTAGAAATGGATTTCAGGTATGAAAAAGTTATTTATCGTTATAATAAGTCTGGTCGCCTCAGCTGGTCTTTTGGCTCAGGAGCCGCAATCTAATGCCGGTATCCTGTCTACAGTTGGCGAAGATGTTCTGGATAATTCTTCGCAGCGACAGATTCTCAATGCTATGTATGGGCTTCTGCCGGGATTACAGCTGTATCAGAATGGTTCCGGATACTGGCCGGCAGACATTATCCCCAATCTGACAGTGCGGGGCAAGGGCTCCTATAGCGGCAATCATCCTCTGATTCTGATAGATGGCGTGGTTCGTGATCCTTCAGAGATTAATGTGGCAGAAGTTGAGAGTGTCACTGTGATCAAAGACGCGGCATCCCTGGCCATATGGGGTGTTCGTGGTGCTGACGGTGCACTGATGATCACTACCCGCCGCGGAGGCCAGGAGCCATTCCGCCTGAAAACGAGTGTCCGTACGGGACTTCAGATTCCATACGGAACCCCGAAGATGGCATCTCCCGGTGCATATGCCAGAGCACTTAATGAGGCCTTGGCAAATGACGGACTTCCCCCGTATTATTCTCAGGCCAATGTCGCGTCCATAGAAGATGGTACAGGAAGGATAATCCCCACAATGGACTGGCAGAGTGCGATGCTGTCCAAGTACGGGCTCATAACAGACGCCGACTTCTCGATAGATGGTTCCAGGAACCGCACCCGTTATTACGTCTATGCAAACTATTCGTCCAACTCTGGATTCCTCAGGAATACCGGGCTTACAGAGAATATCAATACGCAAGCAAAGTATTATGCGCTTAAGATACGGTCCAACCTGGATATCCAGTTGACGCGTACCACAACTCTATTGGTAGGCCTCTCTGCAAGACTTCAGCAGCAACAGGGGCCGAATGCGGGTCTGGACCTGACTCCGATGTATACAGCTCCTACAGTGGGTATTCCGGCGCGTTTTGCCGGGATGTGGGTGCGTACAAATATGATAGACAATCCTATAGGTTCCATACTGGGCACTGGCAGAAAAATCGACTTTGGCCGTTCACTCTTGGCCGACATTACCATCTGCCAGGATTTGTCAATGATCATTCCCGGCTTGAAGGCCGATGTGCACGCCTCTTACGACAACTCTGCGACTATTATAGACAGCAAGAGTTTTACATATTCTTATCTTACCCTGACTCCCCAGTACAACACATCTGGAGATCTGGTTGACTATAGTCTTGCCCAATATGGAAATGACACCGAAATAGCCTTCTCTACGTACCTTCTGAGTCAGAATATGCGCTTTACAACCTGGGGCAGGTTATATTGGGACGCCAAGTTCGGCAAAAACTCCCTTGGTGCATCAATGCTTGCCAGTCGTGAATACTACAAGCTCCGGGGAGTTGGAAACACCTATAAGCATTACGACTTCGTGCTATCCGTCAATTATGACTACGACCGGAAATATCTCCTTAATCTGACGCTGAACGAATCTGCCAGCAGCCTGCTCTCTACCGGCGACAAATTCCGTTTTTACCCCGCTGCATCTGTCGGATGGGTGCTGTCTAAAGAGAGTTTTATGAGCGGTGCTTCCTGGCTGGACTATTTGAAGCTGCGGGCATCGGCGGGCCTCACTGGTATGGATGCCAACCTGCAGTACGATATGGATAAGCAGTTTAATGGAGTTGGCAATAGTTATATTTTTACACTGCCTTCAGATCTTACCGGACTCCGCGAAGGCGACCTGCCATCAGTTGGTGTCAGGCCCGAAACTGAGCTTAAAATAGATGCAGGAATAGACTTTAAGCTGGCTTCGTCGCTTACCGGCGAAATAGATGTATTTATGAGCCGTCGCGACGGTCTTCGTACACTGGCCGGAAATGCTGTGTCCGGGGTCCTGGGAGTCGGTCTTTCAGATTCTTTTGAAGGCAGAGTGTCCAGGCGCGGAGTGGAAGTGGCATTACAGTGGAATAAATCCTTTGGAGAATTCTCTTTGAATCTTGGCGGCACTCTTTCTTACGTGAAGAATAGGATAGATTATATTGAAGAGCAGTACAGTCCAGCCTCTTTCCAGTATCAGGCAGGAGGGGCTCTTGACCGATTATTTGCTCTTATGTCCGACGGCTTTTACTCTGCCGGTGACTTCAACTCCGACGGTTCACTACGAGAGGGTGTCGTGTCCAGCACATTCGGTCAGGTCAAGCCGGGAGATGTCAAATACAAGGATCTTTACGAAGATGGCAAGATAGACAATTACGACTATACCTGGCTGGAGGTGCCGACTCTTCCAAACTTATATTACGGAGCGCGCCTGGGATTTGCATATAGAGGACTTGCACTGAATGTGCTGCTCCAGGGTACCGGCAACTGGACCGCCGTGACCAACCTCCCGAGCGTTTATTGTCCTTTGTATGGAGGGGACAAGAATGTGTCAGAATACTATCTTGCCAACTGCTGGCATCCCGATGTCACCGATGGGGTAAAGTATCCTCGCCTGACCACTTTGGAAAACAATAACAACTTCAGGGATAGTGATGTATGGACTGCCAATGGCAGGTATCTGAAACTTCGCGAACTGCAAATTTCCTACACCATCAAAGCCAAGTTCTTTGAACGGATCAATCTCAAGGAGGCAAAAGTATTCCTTCAGGGAAATAATCTTTTCTCTATTGACGATATGGGTATTTTTGATCCTGAATACATATCTACCGGATACCCCTGCGCCAGGACGTATATGGCCGGTATAAACATTCAGTTTTAATCTATGACGAGAATGAAAAGATATATACTGATTCTTGCAGCTACCCTGATTTCTGCGGCGTGCTCCGACTTGGAGGTAAATGAGAATGTATATCATTCCAAGGAATATATGTTTGCAGACTTCGGTATGGTAAAGGATGTGATGACTAATGCCTATGGATATCTGGAAACGGGTTTTGCGGCTGTCGGCGGCACTATGACAGAATGTGCAACCGACGACGCGGTGTATGCGAACACTCCAAATACAATCAAATTCTTCTATGATGGCAGTTGGTCCAAGAATAATACCCTTGATGACAAGTGGAACACTCTATACAGTGCTATCCGTGCTTGTAACTATTTGATGGAGAATTGCCCTGAAGACTTTGAGGTAGCCCAGTACCTGGAAGAATATGCCAGGAACAAAGCTCAGCTGGTAAACTATCCCTGGGAGGCAAAGGCCCTTCGTGCCTATTTCCATTTTGAGCTGCTAAAGCGCTACAACAATATTGTCATAGCAGATAAGACATTCACTGTAGAAGAGGTTAATCACCTGACACAGACAGACTATCAGACGGCAGCCGGGTGGATCGCCGACGAATTGCTCGAAGCCTCAGCCCATCTTCCCGCCACTTACTCGGGGACGGCTTTCTCTGAGCTCGGCAGGGCTACCAGGGGCTTTGCCCTGGCCTTGCGGTCACGAGTGCTTCTCTATGCCGCCAGTCCGCTAAACAATGCAGCTGCAGATAAAGAACTCTATGCTATGGCTGCAGCGGCTGCCAAAACCATGTTGGACCAGAATGCAAAGGATGGTACATATATGCTCCAGGACGAAGTGTTCAATACCGAGACAAAAGGCACCATCTTCGCCGTAAGAAAGGCGGCTGACAATGCATTTGAAAAAGCCAACTTCCCCGCTGGGTACGAAGGCGGACACTCGGGCGTATGTCCCACGTTGAATCTGGCAGAAGCCTTCGATATGATAGACGGTACCCCTTATGACCGTTCTAATAATATCCAGTCGCTTATGGACGGTTCAATGCGCGATCCCCGTTATGAAAAGACAATATTGTACAATGGTGCCAGCTTCAAAGACCAGACTGTAGAGACGTTCCGTGGCGGCCGTAATGGAGAGCCTCTAGCAGAGGCTTCGCCCACGTCTTTTTACCTGCGCAAGTTCCTCAGGGAGAATACCAGCCTGGTAGCTGGTCAAGTCACAAGCTATCAGCATATCTGGCCTGTCATAAGATTGTCTGAGGTTTATTTGAACTATGCAGAGGCGCTTTTCGAAGCAACCGGCAGTCCGTTCTTCAAAGGTTCGCTGGCCGGTGTTAGCTATACGATGTCTCCGTTGGAAGCCGTGAATGCCGTTCGTAGCGTGTATGGAATGCCGCCGCTCCCGGACACACTGGAGGCAGACGCATTCAGAACCCGTATGCGCAATGAACGCCGTGTCGAACTCGCGTTCGAAGGGCACCGTTTCTGGGATATCCGCAGGTGGAAAATCGCACCCGAAACGTGCAATATATACGGACTCTCAATTAATCGCAGCGACGATGGTACTTTTATTCCCACACCAATATTGCTTCAAAGCCGTCAGTGGGAGGATAAGATGTATTTCTATCCAATCTCGGAGGTAGAAATGCATAAGAATAAAGGACTGAATCAGAATCCGGATTGGTAACAGACACTCAACTATAACAGTAATGAAGAAATTTTTACGCGTCCTTCTGGCCTTGCTTGTGGTTGCCATTATCGGCGGCTGCCTGTATCTTAACACTTTGATGCCCATCATCACCGGCTATGCCGCCAAGAACCTTGCATCAGCAGTGTTCATCTCCGGCAGGCAGCAGGCTGACGTAGAGGCGCTGGACCTCAAATTCTCTTTCATAAAGTTCAACCACAATAAGGTGGATTATGAAAAGAAGACGGTAACCAGCCGCTTCCTCTGGGCAAAATCTCCCGCCGCCTACCGCGAAGGCTATGGCGTGACCCTGCTGCGCGGCAAGAAAAAGGACAAAAAGGCCTTCCTGGAGCAGAAGTATCCGCTGCCGGAGGCTGAGGCGCTGCCAGATTATCTGCAGGCGGGAGATTCGGCCCTCGCCGCCCGGCTGGAGCCGATAGCCAAGGCTCTGGTGGACGAACGCACATATAACGGCCATCCCTTCGCCTTCGTGGTCCTGCACAAGGGCGGGGTAGTGGCAGAGCGCTACGACACCGGCATCACCGCCGGCACACAGTTGCTCAGCTGGAGTATGGGCAAGAGCTTTACCAATGCGCTGGTCGGCATTATGGTCAAGGATGGCCTGCTGAATATCTTTGCCCCGATGGATATCCCCGAGTGGCAGGGCGACGGGCGCAAGAATATCACTTTGAACGACTTGATGCAGATGAGCAGC
>JAEEGL012606846.1_pt1 | contig 10059 bp, 8 predicted proteins | sample 9134231 | NCBI WGS metagenome assembly JAEEGL01 (sample SAMN16246548, study PRJNA631951) | gut metagenome | biome: gut microbiome; feature: rumen; material: fiber-attached | host: Bos | place: Iran: Karaj | collected 2018-10 | reverse complement strand
TGCCTCGCTCTATGACCGTACCCGCTATCGCCTGTACGGGAAAGACTGGTACGGGACCATTGCACAGTCCCACAACAACATCGGCACCGCCAATCCGGAAGGACTCAACGCGCGACGCCGGGCGGCTTGTCTGCCACCGATAAAAAAAAGCGAATAACAAAACAAACAAATCAGAGAGAAAAAATGGTTTTTGTGATTTCCAAGTACGATGACTACTCCACCTCCGACGTAATCACTTGGGTCAGGAGTAAAGGTCAAACAGTTGTCCGAATCAACAACTATGAGGATGTGGCCTATATGTTCAAGCATCACGGCGAGGAATTGACCAATCCACAGTCTGGCTTGATGAAAAGCATCACAGGAGTTTGGTTCCGCCGGTGTCCGCAATTTGCCCCGTCCCCTCTCGGCAAACGACTTGACGACGAAACAAAATCCAATCTAATGGTTTACTACAAAAGCGAGCATAAAGCCGTATACGACTATCTGAGAAAACTACTGGCATCGAAACGGTGGCTCAACAACGACGACACCAGCGCTCCGAGCAAGATTGACCAGTTGAGCAAGGCCGTAGAAGCCGGCCTGTTGATTCCCGAATACAAGATTGTTGGAAACAAACAAACAATGATATCTTTTTGGGAGAAGTGCGACCGGATGGCAGTGGTGAAACCAATACAGGACGCATACCATATCCCGACAAAATCGGGGACATACCTGCAATTTACTTATCTACTCAAGGAGACCGACTTCAAAGACTTGCCCGACCTGTTTTTTCCCTGTATGATGCAAAAAGCCATCGACAAGAATATCGAAATACGCTCTTTTTATCTTGACGGCAAGTTTTACAGTATGGGCATTGTCTCCACGGTGGACAGGCAAACGTGCGTCGACTTCCGACGCTACAACGACATCCACCCAAACCGCCGTGTTCCTTTTCAACTACCGCAAGAAATCGAGGAAAAACTCACTCGGTTAATGAAATCGCTCCAGCTCAACTGTGGGTCGTTCGACCTGATATTGGACAATCAGGGAGACTACTATTTTCTTGAGGTGAACCCTGTGGGACAGTTCGGTATGGTGTCGTATCCTTGCAATTACTATCTTGAACGCGAAATAGCAAATTACATAACATTAGAACAAGTATGATCACAAAAAAATTCCGCAAACGATTAGTCGCGGCCGGTCATCCGGTAACGATGATGTTCGCGCAGAAAAGCGAGACAAAAAACTCGAAAAAACATACAATTTTACCCATTGAAGTCAATAACGGCCAAACTGTCATATCAAATGATTTATACAAGCATATCACAACTTGCGGGAAATACTAAGCCCGTTTATTTCAAGTTTTGGGCTAACTGTATCCTGGTAAAAGGATATAAGCGGGGAATAGTGGCCGACCTTTTCCGCAGACGCCAGGTTGTTGTCTCGCGTCTGTTCTGTACGCTCTTCGACAAATATATGTCAGTCCCTATTGCCGACCTCAATGGCGACACCGGGTTTGACGAAATCAAAGGCTATTTGAAAATGTTGGACTACTTCGTCAAAAATGATTTCGGCGTATACACCGACAACCCCGCGGAACTGGCGCCCCTGTCTATGGAATACGATTCTCCGTATCTGTCCACAACTATGGTTCTCAAAGCCGACAGCGACACAGACCGGGAGTCTGTTCTTGAACGCGTAAAAGCAATCACGCGGCATTCGGTGCTCTCTCTCCAAATAAACGACGAGGGGCATATGGATATTGCCACTATGAGGGCAATTGGCGAATTGACAATGCAGAGCACCATCGAATGCATCCACATCTACACCCGTTTCTCAAAACAATACAAACAGGCGGACTTTTTCTTTACGACACAAAACCTGCGATTCCGGCAGATAGTTTTTATGCAGGCTCCTGTCTCCAAACTCGTCAAGCCCATAACTGAAAATCAATGCGTCATACGTCTCGAAAAAGAGTCCGTCGACTTTGATGACTGCGGAAATGTTGGTAAACCGTTTTTTGTTTTCAACCAGTCTTTCTTCATAGAAGGTCATTCCTGCAACACCTGCCTTAACCGGAAAGTCAGCATTGACAAGGATGGCAACATTGGCAACTGTCCTCTTATGCCGCACACTTTTGGCAACATTATGAACACTTCTCTCCAAGAAGTGGTTTCCCGCCCTGATTTCCAACGATTATGGAATATCACCAAGGACCAGGTCGAGGTCTGCAAAGACTGCGAGTACCGCTATTTCTGCACCGACTGCCGGCATTTCGTCAAAGACAGAAACAACCTTCTCTCACAACCTTCAAAGTGCAACTACAATCCTTATATCGCCAAATGGAGCGACGAGGATGGATACGTGCCGGTAGAAAAAAGTATTGAAAACAAGCTTTAGATAATATCAATGGCTCCACACCGTCATAACACAAGATTGGGATTTCTCTGCATCTGCCTGTGTTTTTGTCTTTGCGGGTATGCTCAGGACACCTTGCGTCTGTCGCTCGACAGCTGTTTGAGTTACGCCTACAGACACAATGGCGCCGTGCGGATAGCCCAATTAGCGGTCGAAAGCGCCGAGGTGTCGCTCCATAGCGCCCGTTGGCAGTTCCTGCCTAAAATCAGTTCCTCCGCCGGAGAATACTGGAGCAAAAACGGGGACCAGTACTCGAGCGACTACAATGTGGGCGCCTACGCGTCCGTGACATTGTTCGACGGAATGAATAGATGGAACAACTATCGACAAAGCACGCTGACGCTCCAGCAAAGCCGATTGCGGACACAGCAAAGCTGCCGCTCGGTGGGAGAGCAGGTTGGAAACGCCTACCTGACCCTTCTGATGGCGCTCGAGAAACTACAATACCAACTGCTGCAGCTGGAGAACTGTCGGCAGCTGCAAGCCGAGGGCCTGTTGCGCTACAAAGTGGGCAAGATTCTGGAAAGCGACTACCTTCTGCTGCAGACCAACCTGTTGCGAGCCAAGAGCGAGGCGGACAACCTCCGGCTCACCGTCGAGGAGTGCCGACTGACACTTCAATCGCTGCTCAATCTGCCTGAAAACGTGGTGTTGGACATTATGCCCTTGGATTTGAATCCGTATGACACCATTCTGCCCCCCATTAGCGCAGTTATGCGGTCGGCGCTCGAATCACAGCCCGACATCAAGGTCGTCCGAATCGACGTCGAGATTGCCCGGGTCGGAGTACGGGCCGCACGGTCCGTCTACCTCCCCTCGCTCAGTCTTTCGGCAGGCGGCAGTTTCTATGGCGGAAACCAAGGGCTGGTCGACGACTTCGGACGTGTCATCACCCAAAGCGGACTGAACAGCAACATCGGCTTCAGCCTCAGCATACCCATCCTCAACTACAGCGGCGCCGGAGAACGGCTCAAACAAAGTAAGATCAATCTGCGCCAGGCCGAGATAGAACAAGAGCGGCAGACAAACGAATTCCGGCAGGCGGTGACAAAAACCTATCTAGCTACGCGACAGTCGCTCAACAACTACCTTTCGTCCAAAGAGCTGGAGAAAGCCTACCGTGCCAACTACGAAGTCTACCGGAAACGCTACGACGAGGGCAAAGTCGGCATTGTGGAGCTTCTGCGCCAGCAAGACAGTTATCTGGACGTCCTCAACGAGTGTCTGCAAAACAAATACACTTATATTCTCAATATGAAACTGTTGGAATTAATTCAGAATGAGCTATGAACCTTTCGGACGAGATATTAAACCTACGGAGTGATGAAGTACAGGAAATCCTTGGGCGACCGCCGCGCCGTATCGTGCGGTGGGGCATCACAGTGATTTCGCTGCTGGTTGTCCTCCTGATGCTCGGATGCTATTTCGTCAAATACCCCGACGTACTGCAGGCGTCCGTCACCGTCAGCAGCGAGAATCTCCCCGCCGATGTCGTAGCTCGCACAAGCGGCAAAATCGACACCCTCTTGGTGTCGGAACAACAGCTCGTCTCCCAGGGCGACCTGCTGGCGATGCTCGAGAATACCGCCAGCCTTGACGACGTGATGCTTCTCAAAAACCATCCCGACTCACTCTTCGACAGCGAACAACTTCGTTTGGGCGACTTGCGGAACGCCTACGCTTCCTATCTCAAGGCAAAGGTCGACTACGACTATTTTGTCAAAGCCGGTTATCACCACAAAAAGATTGCCTCCACAAAACAGCAGATAGCCGCACAACGCGGCCTGCTTCAGCGAAACCGCCGCCAACTGGCGCTGAGCGAAACCCAGTGCGGCGCGGCGCACAAACTCTTCCAAATGGACTCGTTGCTCTACACCCAACAAGCTATTTCGCCGTCCGACTACCAAACAGCGCAAAGCACCTATACAGCCCAAGTCCAGGCCCTCGAGTCCGCCCGTATCGGCATCGACAACCAGCAGCTCGCCATTCTTCAACTCGAACAATCCGTCTTCGACCTCGAACAGCAGTACAACGACACCAGGCAACAGCTCAGCCTCTCCCTCTCGATAGCCGGCGAACAATTGCGCTCCCAAATCGACAATTGGGAGAAAACCTACCTGCTTAAAGCCCCCTGCGACGGGAAAGTAACCCTCACCAAATTCTGGCAGAAAAACCAGAACGTCTCCGCCGGTGAGGTCGTTCTCACCGTCGTGCCCGACGGCCCCTCGCGCATCGTTGGCAAGATAGAGCTGCCGCCCAAAGGAGCGGGCAAAGTCCGGGTGGGACAGAGCGTCAACATAAAGTTCGACAACTATCCCTATATGGAATACGGTATGGTGCGTGACACTATACGCAACATAGCCCTCGTGCCCGTAAAAACACCTGGAGGAAGCAAGTACCTCCTTGAGGTCACACTCCCCGAGCGTCTCGTCAGCACCTACGGCAAAGAACTGCCGCTCTCGCAGTCTATGACTGGCACCGCCGAAATCATCACCGCTGACCGCAGGCTTATCGAACAATTCCTCAACCCCGTCAAATCCATCCTCAAACGATAACCTTTACCTTTAACCTTTACCCCAAGACCTTGAAACAATTCCCATTATATCAGCAGCTTGATGCTATGGACTGCGGTCCCACCTGCCTGCGTATGATTGCCAGGCACTATGGAAAGCACTACTCGCTCGACACCCTTCGCCAACGCAGCCACATCAGCCGCAACGGTGTCAGTATGCTGGGCATCAGTACCGCCGCCGAAAGTATCGGATTCCACACCCTTGCCGTACACATCACCTTCGAAAAACTCCTCGAGGCTCCCCTCCCGTGTATTGTGCACTGGAACCAGAATCATTTTGTAGTTGTCTACGATATCAAGCCCGACAAACGGCATCCCGACAAGGGCGTCGTTTATGTTGCCGACCCCGACGGCGGACATATCAAGTATTCCGTCCCCGAATTCAAGTCCAACTGGATAAGCACAGTAAACAGAGGTATGGAAGAGGGCACGGCCCTGCTCTTCGAAACAACCCCCGACTTCTACGCCGCCGAAGACGAGAAACAGAACAAAACAAAACTGACCTTCATCTTCAAATACCTACGTCCGTTCAAAAAACTCATAGTCCAGCTCCTTCTCGGTATGCTCGTCGGCACAGTGCTGCAACTCATCTTCCCCTTCCTGTCACAGAGCATCGTCGACTATGGTATAGGCAACAACAACCTCAATTTCGTCACCGTCATACTCGTCGCCCAACTCACACTTTACGTCGCCCAGACCTCCGTCGAGTTCATACGCTCCTGGATTCTCCTCCACATAAGCACCCGCATCAATATTAACATCATATCCGATTTCCTTATAAAGCTTATGAAACTCCCCATAGGCTTCTTCGACACCAAGATGATCGGCGACATTATGCAGCGCATTGGCGACCACTCCCGCATCGAGTCGTTCCTCACCTCCAGCACTCTAAACACCCTTTTCAGTATGGTCAACCTCGTCGTCTTCAGCGTAGTGCTGGCGCTCTACAACATCCGTCTCTTCATCATCTTCTTGGTGGCCAGCATACTATATGTGCTCTGGATAGTCATATTCCTCAGAAAACGCAAAGAACTGGACAATAAGAGGTTCGCACAAGCAGCTACCGAGCATAGCAACCTCTACCAACTCATCACCGGTATGCAGGAAATCAAACTCAACAACTGCGAAAAACAGAAAAGATGGGAATGGGAGCATATCCAGGCCAAACTCTTCCGCATCAGCATCAAAGGCCTGGCGCTCAGTCAGTACCAGCAGAGCGGAGCCTTCTTCATCAACGAGGTGAAGAATATCATCATCTCCTTCGTCTCCGCCGCCTCCGTCATACACGGCGATATGACCCTGGGTATGATGACCGCCGTACAGTACATCATCGGACAGCTCAACTCACCCGTCAACCAAATGATCTCCTTCATTCAATCCGCTCAGGACGCCAAAATCAGCCTCGAGCGACTCGGCGAAATCCACAACCGCGAGGACGAAGAGCAAGCCTCCTCCACCAAAACCAGCATCCTCCCCCAAAGCCGCAGCCTCGCAATCGAAAACCTCACATTCCACTACGACCCCCTCTCCGACCCCGTGCTCAAAAACGTCAATCTAACTATCCCGCAAGGCAAGGTGACCGCCATTGTCGGAATGAGCGGCAGCGGCAAAACCACACTCGTCAAACTCCTGCTTGGATTCTATCCGCCCACAAGTGGACAAGTGCGTGTCGGGAATCTGTCGCTCTCAAACATCGACCACCATTTCTGGCGTGACAGCTGCGGCGCCGTTATGCAGGACGGCTTCATCTTCTCTGACACCATAGCCAACAACATCGCCGTCGGTGTGGACCACATAGATAACCAACGCCTTCTCCACGCCGCCCAAGTGGCCAACATCGAACAGATGATCTCCGAACTGCCACTTGGCTACAACACAAAAATAGGTGCCGAAGGCAAAGGCGTCAGCCAAGGACAACGCCAGCGAATCCTCATCGCCCGAGCCGTGTACAAAAATCCCGAGTACCTCTTCTTCGACGAAGCCACCAACTCGCTAGACGCCAACAACGAGCGCACCATTATGGACAATCTGCAGCAGTTTTTCGAGGGCAAAACTGTCGTCATAGTAGCACATCGCCTGAGCACAGTCAAAAACGCCGACCAGATCATCGTGCTCCAAAACGGTTCCATTGTCGAGCAGGGAACCCACAGGCAACTCGTCGACCTCAAAGGCAATTACTACCAGCTGGTCAAAAACCAACTCGAGCTTGGCAACTCCTAACTATTACTCTGTCTATACTTCTTATTCCTCAAATTAACTGGACAATTCAAAAGTTAAATAATGTTAAATTTAGTTAAACAACCCTCCTTTTTGTGTTCCCTTGTAGATTTTCTCATCACAAACAAGTTATATATAAATAGAATTATAAAACTGGATATGAAAGCCATATAAAAGCATCGTAATTGATAATACTGCTCTCTTTTTTACATAAGAATAAATAACCGGCGGCATAACAATAAGTCCGTCTATAAACCTTAAAAATATGCTACTCATTTGGTAAAGCCCCGCACAAGAGGTGTGCCGTTGTGTAGGGGCGTAAAAAAAGGTGCCGAAGCAGGGAGAGTGTCAATGCATTGCAAGCTCATCAGCCACTCTACCCTGCAGTCTCGCACCTAAGGCATAAAGAAGTCGTTTTATATGACTCTAACGTATATCGACTGACTTTATTGTGAGGACGTAAAAAAAGTTGCGATAATCCTCATAGCACCAAAGCAACCGCAATGACACACGCGACAGTTGAGTCTAAAAATAAAAAAACAAGAAAAATGAAAAAGAACGAATTAGACAACAATATGATTTCTGAAATATTTTCCGAAATGGCATTAACCTCAAAAGAAGAAAGCAATATATCTGGAGGAGAAGGTGGATCCGGTTCTGGTTCTGGTTCTGGATCTGGTTCCGGCACGGGTCCTGGTATTCCAGAGGCACCTTTATTTGATTGCTGGTTTGGTTCCTGCAAAAAAGAATGCAAATCAGGGTGCAAAGAAACACGTAAGAAATAATATTGTTAAAAAACGAGGGGTATCCACATTTTGGATACCCCTAATACTCAAATTATGAATATAGATTCCATATTACAAATCAATAGAGCTTATAAGTTCCATAATGACCTTCATAGGATAATTGTGACAAACAATAACTCTTTGCTTCTGAGAGATCTCGATGAATCAAAATATCAATCTGCTTTTGCGTGGATAATGCACCCTTTAGTAGCCTATGGTCTGAGTTTGTTCAATGGTCAAAGAACGGTATCAGATGTGTACAGATTATTAAACATTGAGAATCAATGTAGCATTGAAAAATTCTGTGAATTAATAAATCGCATCACCGACAATACAGACAATGTGTATATGTCATTATCATTTGGTAAGGTCGAAATACCACGTTTTTTCCTAAACCAATATGACGGCAAAGGATACCGTGACGTATTAAAAGGAATAAATATTAATCAGATAATGCAGACTATTGACATCGATTCTAAACGATTATATATTCCGACAAATTATATGATAATGAACACTACGGCTTGCTACACAAACTGTGTATATTGCTATGCCGATCGTTCTCACGCACCTGGAAGGCCTTTCCCTTTTCAACGAATTCTGGAGTTGCTTGAAGAATCATCCACACTTGGAATTAATGCTATAGATATAGATGGCGGTGATTTTTTTATGTATCCCCAATGGTATGAATTACTTCTTGCAATGCATAAATATGAATACGATCCATACGTTTCTACAAAATTGCCATTAACGGAGTCCATCGTGGAAAAGTTAGTTGCCGCTGATGTAAAGCAAGTACAACTATCTTTGGATAGCGTCAGAAGTGAAGAACTTGGCAAAATGCTACAAGTCAACGATTCTTATTATGGAAAAATCAAGAAAGGGATGGATTTGCTGGAGTCAAGAGGCATAGATATGACCATAAAACCTGTTATAACAAAATATAATGATTCAATTAAAGGAATTGAAGAGCTTTTATACTTCACCTCTCAATATGAACACGTCACATCAATCAACATTACTCCGGCAGGTCAAAGCAAGTTTAAAAAGAGTGTTTTTTTCAGCAGTACTGCTCAATTGGAAAAGATAGCACAAAAAGAAGATGAGTGGAATGACAGATTTGGAAAAAAGATCGAAGTGTTAGAATATAATGCAAGGCCGACATTCGAAGAAAAAACAAAGACATTTGAGGATAGATCAATTTGTACTGGCAATAGAAGTTCTTTTTTTGTACTACCTGATGGCAAAGTAACTCTATGTGAACAGATGTACTGGCATCCGTTTTTTATTTTAGGGGACTTATTCCAGAACTCAATAATGGAAGTATGGAATTCGAAAAAGGCGCTGGAATTAGCTTCTTTTTCCAAATCGGATGTTAGAGAGTGCAGTCCCTGTAAAAAATGTGACATTTTCGACCAATGTCGTCATAATATAGGAGTCTGTTGGCGTGACGCAATCGCCGCCTATGGCGATGAAAATTATGACTACCCATCGCCGGAATGTCCCTATGCTCCCCAAGTAACGAATGATTTTTATATTGACTGAAATGAAAAAAACAATATTCACTATCATCATCTTGTCATCAGCGTTGGCTTGCGCGGCGCAAAATGCCAACAGCATTTCGGGCATTTTGATGGACTCAGCCTCTACTCCCATATCGTTTGCGAATATTGTTTTGGCGACACAGGCGGATACAGTGTTTCTGAGGGGCACCCTGAGCGACGAAAACGGAAAATTCCGTTTCGACAGTGTGGTCGACGGAGATTACCTGTTGAGGATTTCCGCCATTGGGCAAGGGAGCAGAATTGTGAGCATTAGCACAAACGGCAACACAGATCTTGACACAATAAGAATCAAACGAAAGGCCTATAATTTGAAATGCGTCACGGTAACCGCCAGCCGTCCGCTGTACAGCGTGGATGGAGAGAAAAGAATATACAACGTAGAGGATGACGCCTACGTGCGGACGGCACCGGTCATCGATGTCCTTCAGAACGCGCCGGGAATCGAGGTAGACGCCCAAGGCAATGTGACCTTGCGGGGACGGGAGGCTGTTGAAATCTGGATCAACGGACGCCGCACACATAT
>JAEEGL012433514.1_pt1 | contig 10059 bp, 7 predicted proteins | sample 9134231 | NCBI WGS metagenome assembly JAEEGL01 (sample SAMN16246548, study PRJNA631951) | gut metagenome | biome: gut microbiome; feature: rumen; material: fiber-attached | host: Bos | place: Iran: Karaj | collected 2018-10 | reverse complement strand
CAGAGAAACCGTTGTGACCAAAGATATCGAAATAGAATAATACCCAACAGAAAGCGTTTTATAGAGCCAGTCAGGCATTTTTTCATAGATAGAATAAGAAAATGGCGTTCTGGTTGCAGAATAGAAAAATGATACTGACATGCTGTCGCCCGCACCCTGTCCATAAATCAGCCAGTAAACAACAAAAAACGGTACAGCATAAGTCAATCCCTTTGGAAAAACATATAAATTCCGTTTACTGATCAGTTCTACAAGAAGGACGAAGCAAATGCCAAAAAGATATGTTACTGCCAGCGGTCCTTTTGAAATCATGCCCGCACACAGAAATACAGAAGCAAGAATATGAAGCAGATTCAATTTTTTGTTTCTCTCCTGTGCATGAGCGAAAACAATAAGCGAAAGAAAACAGAAAATTAGACCGAACGGGAATCCGATCGTATCCATATACAGATAATGCATGAAACCAAAACTTGGAATCATTGCAAAAACAAAAGGAATCACTGACCTCAGCGAACCGCGGATACCGATACGGTCAGCAAGAGCCGTAAAGCAGAGCACACACAGAGGAGAAATCAGAATCAACGACAGTTTCATTACAGCAACGAAAGCAGTAACATTAAGCGTCCTCATCACCGTGGAAGTAAAAATGTAATATCCTAGATGATACGGGAAAACCCATCCTGACATTTGAAGGGAAGTCATGGGAAAACTTCTGGACGCAGCAACCGTCAGACCTACCCCATTCAGTGTGTCGTGATAAAAATTTCTTGCTCCAACAAGATCCGGTTCCAGATTGGCCATGGAAAGGATAACGAAAGTAATCGCCATGGCGAGGGAACAAACAAGAAACAAAGAAATATCAAACACTCCAAATTGAATGGAGACAATCTTTTTCCGAATTCGAACCGCAAGTAAAATCAGTAATATGATCGATACCGCAATCAAAGCGTACGGAATAAGTGAAGGGAAACCGAGAGGAACGAAGATAAAATACAGGACAAACTCAATAACAAACCCCAAACCGAAGGACAAGGCAATCCGTTCAGACTGAAACAATTCAACCTGAAACAAAGAAAGCATCGTATATCCAGGAAGAAACACAAGAAACAACAAGAAGGCCAGGTAAGAAATGCAAACCCGGACCGGCAAGGCAAGCAACTTTACAGACACCGCACACCAAATCAAAGCAAGAACTGGCAGCGCAAACCAAATCTTCCGATTCTGAACTCTGTTATCCATGTAAATATCCCATCCGATTAATTTATTTCAGTTCTACAACGGTAACTCCAGCATCACCTTCACCATATTCGCCGAGTCTGAAACTACGAACATAGGATAGTCTTCTTAACCAATTCTGGATTCCTTTTCGCAAAGCTCCGGTTCCTTTTCCATGAATTATGCTCACGTAATGCAAATGGGCAAGTTGAGCCTGATCAAAAACAGCCTCAATGTCAGCTATTGCTTCTTCCACTGTCTTTCCGCGAACATCAACTTCTGTTTTCTTATCGGTATCCGTCAGAGTTTTAACATTGGAAGTCTTCTGATACTGTTTTTTTGTTTCCTTCTTCTGAACAACCCTGAGATCATCGAAAGATACTTTGGTCCTGATAGGTCCACTCTGAACTTCAGCCGTTCTGGAAGCATCATCACAAGAAAGAACGACTGCATTCGCAGAAAGACTTATGACGTAGAGAGTGTCTCCTTTATGTACAGAATCCGGTTTCGGAAGCATCTCTTCGGTAATGTTGCGTTCCGGAGAATTATCCACCAGTCTGATGCTGTCCTGATTCAGAATCTGTTTCGCTCTGGAAATGTTCTTCTTTCTGGCTTCCTGATCGTTCTTGTCCATTCTGCGAAGTTCATCAATCAGCTTGGACGCTTCTGCAGCGATATCAGCCGAGAGCTGACGGGACCTGATTTTCGTGCGTTCTGTTTCCGCCTGACTTTCTTTGATAAGACGCTGAGATTCGATGCTCGCCTCTTCCAATTTCTCCTGTGCCTGACGTTGCAGTTCTTTTACTGCGTCACGTTCCTTCTCCAGTTCTTTTGACATCTGATCCAGTCGAGATAATACTTTCTCGAATCGAATATTGCTGGAATTGATCTTTCTGGAAGCACTGCTGATCAGTTCGGGATCCATACCGAGGCGCTGGCAGATCAGCAAAGCGTTTGACTGCCCGGGAATCCCCATAATCAGCCTGTATGTTGGAGACAATGTCTCCAGATCAAAGTCACAGGACGCGTTCTCTACGCGCTCCGTTTCTAGGGCAAACATTTTTACCTCACCATAATGGGAAGTAGCTATGGTTTTTGCTCCAATAGAAAGCAGTTTCTCCAAAATCGCTTCTGCCAGAGCGGCTCCTTCAGATGGATCAGTACCAGACCCAAGCTCATCCAGCAGGATCAGACTTCTGTCATCAGCCAGTTTCAGGATCTTTGTAATATTGGATATATGGGACGAAAACGTAGACAGATTTTGTTCGATACTCTGTTCGTCTCCGATATCTACAAGAATGTGGTGAAAAACAGAGAGATCAGTATCCTGTCCAGCCGGAACAGGTATTCCGCAGGAAGCCATGATAGTCAGCAAACCGACTGTTTTAAGTGTTACCGTTTTGCCCCCGGTATTGGGGCCGGTGATAACCAGGGCATCATAATCCGAACCCAAAACAAGCGTAATTGGGACGACCTTTCTCTTATCTATGAGAGGATGTCTGGCGCTGGACAGCCGGATGAATCCCTGATCATTCATTTCAGGTATCACACAGTTGTTATCCAAGGCATATCTGGACTTTGAGAGCAGCACATCAATCTCCACACATGACCTGTGGCCTGTTTCCATGCGCTCTGCACCGGAAGCGACTCTAGCTGTAAATGCGCTCAATATCCTTTCAATCTCCTGCTGCTCCTCTGCTTTGAGCTGCATAATCGTATTATTCGCCTCAACGACAGCAGAAGGCTCAATAAACAGAGTACTTCCCGATGAAGAAACATCGTGGACGAGACCTGGAATCGCATTTTTGTTTTCAATCTTAACAGGAACTACGAACCTTCCGCCCCGCATCGTCACAATGGATTCCTGCAGATATTTTGCATTTGCCTGAGAATGGATCAGACTGTCCAACTTGTCTCTGATCGCATTTTCCTGTTTTAGAATTCTTTTTCGAATCGAAGCAAGTGCAGGGCTGGCAGCGTCTGACATCTCTGTTTCAGAAAGAATCGAATTATCAAGGTCAGCCTCCAATCCGTAGTCCTCATAAAGAGAGAAGAAAAACGGATCTGTATACTGTGTTTTTTCCGGATTCGGGTGGTACCAGTTTCTAAGCTGCCTTCCATTGGAAAGAAGTCTCTTGACCTGAATCAGTTCTGCCATGGAAAGACTACCGCCTTTTTTTGCCCTGCGAAGAATCGGCACGATACCGTCCTCCGAATAAAGCATAGGCGGATTCTGCTTTGCGATGATATCCATCACTCCGTCAGTCCTTCCAAGAAGCGAAACGGCATCCTGAAGATAAGCGGCAGGTTCCAGTTCGAAGATCTGTTCCTTCGCTTCCCCGCTTACAGCATATGCAGCGATTCGCTCCTGAATCTTATTGAATTCAAGTCGACTAAGATAATCGGTTTTGGACATTTATTATATCTCCAAAATTTGCACCAGTTCCCGACAAATCTTTAAGGGGAAATCAGTGCGTTGTAATAGTTCAATGTCTGAACATCATGCTCAATATGCGTGAGCAGGAAACGCTCAGCTAGATAGCAAAATGCTTCTCTTGCAGGAGATTTCAGGTCAAAAGCCATTGCCCGCCGGGGTTCAGATGTTATGACATACTGAACAGCGCGTATTGCTGAAAATGGTATATCTGCAGGAAACCCTTTTCTGGCCGAACAGTCAGAGCAATACCATGAACCGGTAAAGTAATCAAAAAACACAGAGGATGACTGCTCTGAACCGCAGGAAGAGCATGCGCTTACATTGGGCATATACCCGGATAGAGTCATCATTGTAAGCTCAAAAACTGCTTTGATCTGCCATTGCGGTTTTGCTTTCGTATTTAGCAGGTGAAGCATGTTCATCATTATATTCAGATATTCTTTTGTCTCTTCTCCGGAAGGCATCAGAAGCCTTATCACTTCACAAAAATATGTTGCGAGAGCATAAGAAACAGCATCCCCATAAATAGAGAGGAATTTCTGCTGGCTCTCCGCATTCACTACAGTGAACATATTTTTCCCAGAAGCAAGTTCAAAATTTGAAAAAGAAAGCATGGTAGTTGCAGACGTCAACCTGCCGTTTGGTCTCAAACAGCCTCTGGCGTATGCCGTTACCAAGCCTTCATCCGTCAGTATAGTAAGGACTTTATCCGCTTCACCGGTGCGGGCATTCCAAATTATCAATCCGTCCTTCGCAACATTCAATCCTACGCAATCCTCTTCCTAAAACCCGAGTTCCTTGAGATCGAATTCCTTTTCTCTCCAATCCTGTCGCACCTTGACCCAACACTGGAGGTTGACGTGACAATCAAGAAATTCTTCAATTTTTTGCCTTGCCTCCGAAGAAATCTTCTTCAGCATTTTCCCTTGCTTGCCAATAATCATTCCCTTATGGCTGTCTCTCTCACAGTAGATCGTTGCGTCGATGTCGATCAGTTCGCCATCTTCCCGTTCTTTGAAACGAAGAATCTCAACCGCACACCCATGAGGCAACTCATCTCTAAGATTATAAAGAAGTTTCTCACGAATGATCTCTGCAACAACATATTTTTCAGGAATATTTGTCAAAGCATCATCCGGGAAAAAATGATGCCCCTCAACAGCAAAACCGGACAGGACTTTTTTGAGTTCTCCAACGCCTTCACCTGTAAGAGCACTGAAAGCAACTTTTCCCGCAAAAGGATAATAATCAGAGAGAATCTTAAGATATTTTTCCGGTGTTTCGGGTTGGGATAAAATATCAGTTTTGTTCAAACCAAGGACAACAGGAATTTCGTTCTGCTTCAACTCTTTCAGTAGTCTTTGTTCATCATCGCTAAACTGTAACTGAGGTGTAGTGACAAACAGTGCGCAGTCTACATCCATATAGGTGTCACGAACTGATTTGATCAGTTTTGCGTCCAACTTGGTCCTCGGTTTGTGAAAACCCGGTGTATCCAAAAACACATACTGGATCCCATCAACGTCTGTCAGGATCCCGGTGATTCTTGTCCTTGTCGTCTCCGCTTTTGGAGATATGATCGCAAGGTCAAAGTCGATCAGCCTATTAAGCAGGGTAGATTTTCCTGCATTTGGCCGACCGACAAGAGAACAATATAGATTTTTTTCAGTTATAGCCATCAATCAAGTACATAAGTAGTTCCGCGCGGAAGTCCTAGCTGCTTCAAAACTCCTTCTTCCCGCTCTCTCATACGGACCTGTTCAAGTCCGCCCGCTTCATGATCATATCCCAATAGGTGCAGCATTGAATGTACCGTAAGATAAGCAACCTCTCTCTCAAAACTGTGCCCGAATTCTTCCGCCTGAGCCTGAGCGTGTTCAAGAGAAATAACGATATCACCGAGCGGAACACAACCGGTATCCGGAGACACTTCATACTCCCCGTTTTCAGTCAATGGAAAAGAAAGAACATCTGTAGAACGATCCACATTTCGATATTCAAGATTCATTCTATGGATTTCTTCGTCATCCACAAAAGAAACGCTGACCTCAGCCGGATACTGGAAGTTTTCAAATTTTAAAACAGCCTTGCAGGCGCGCCTGACAAGAAGACGGGTTCCAGAAGGAACTTTGATCTCTTTCTGTCTGTCATCAATGTAGACGCGTGTCAAACTATTGTTCATACTCTATCCTTCTTTCTTCTGTCCGAAGACGAAACCTTCTCATATGCATTGACAATGTCCATAACCAGTTTGTTACGTACAATATCCTTGTGTGTGAATCGCACTATATCTATTCCGGGAATTCCGTTCAGAATCCTGACCGCCTCCACTAGCCCGCTCTTTTTTCCATCCGGAAGGTCAATCTGTGTAATATCTCCATTTACGACCATATGTGAACTGGATCCCAAACGGGTCAGAAACATTTTCATCTGTTCGCGCGTGGTGTTCTGTGCTTCATCCAGAATGATGAAAGCATCATCCAATGTCCGTCCGCGCATATATGCAAGAGGCGCAACCTCAATGACCCCCCGCTCAACGTTCTTCTGGAATACTTCAGGGCCCATTGCATCGAACAAAGCGTCATACAATGGCCTCAGATAAGGATCGATTTTGGTCTGCAGATCTCCAGGAAGAAAACCGAGTTTCTCGCCCGCCTCAACAGCTGGCCTAGTCAGTATGATCCTCGAGACATCATGTTTTTTCAAAGACGCACATGCCATCATGACCGAAAGATACGTCTTTCCCGTACCAGCTGGTCCAATACCGAATACGATCGTGTTCTTCTGTATTGAATCAATATATTTTTTCTGTCCCAAAGTCTTAGGGTGTATAGCCCTTCCCTTTGCAGACACGTAAATGCATTCATCTGCAAGTGAAGATAATGCCTCCGCCTCTCCGGATGTATCGCTGAGAACAAAATACCGGAGCGTCTGGTCGTCCAATACTCCCCCGCAGTTGATCACGTTCATCATCTCTGAACTGATCTTCTCAAAACTAGAAACAGCCTCCTCACTGCCAGTAACAAAAAGCAACTCCCCCCTGCCTGTAACAGAAACTGAGAGTTCCTTTTCAAGATAACGCAAATTTGAATCCAGCGCACCGGCAAATAAAGCCGCTTTTTCAACAGAACCCAGATTGATTTCTTTCGTCATTCCACAATACCAAATCACAATTTTATACAGTATAACACAATTCAGCAAAAAACACTGCAGACTTTACTTTATACGGGATTGTCGCTAAAATGTAAAAAAAAATACAGTGAGGAAGCATTCAGTTGAGAAAAAACCTTCATCTTTTCGATAATAGGATCGCTCCTGCATGTGAATACTGCGAGCATGGGCATGATTCCGCAGATTATGATATGACGATGTGCAAAAAGCACGGCGTTGTTTCTCCATATTTCCGATGCAGGAGTTTTAAATATGATCCTCTCAGAAGAAAGCCGAAGCGGCTGGAAAAGCAGGATTTCCAACCTGAAGATTTTTCTTTATAAATCGCTATAATAATCTGAATACAGAAAACTGTGAAAGACCGCTTCAACGATGCGTTCTCTCACAGTTTTGTTTTTCTGTATTTGCTGTTTACGTATTCTTGACAACATACCCTTCATTGCTGATCCGATATACAGAACCACCCTGCACCGTGTGTGTCACAAGGTAATCATGCCAACGCTGATACCCTGCGTAACCGAAGTGAACACCGTCCGGTGCAGCATAACTGGGATCCAAATAACCATCCGGGGTGGAAAAAGCGGCATTGATATCAAGGAAATAACATCCCAACTCTATAGCAAGCTGCCTGATACCATCATTGTACAGGTGGAAATTTTCCTTTGAAAAACTGGGATTTTCAATGGATTTGGATTCGGAAACAGGAGGAATAGACTGAAGGATGACCATACAGTCCGGGTTTTCCGTCATAATTGCCTTAACCAGTTCACGGTATCCATCCAACAGCCAGTCCGTCGTAGCCCAGTTGATTCCGTTGGTGCCAAGCATGATATACAGCTTTCTGGGAGAATAGTACTTTACAGCCTCAATCATGTTCATCGGTTCACCGGTACCAGTAGTGGTAAATTCCTCCGTCATCGCATTATGCGTATTGACACCAACCTTATAAACAACATTAAAGCTTTCAAACATATCATAGATTGTAAGGCCGGAAGTAATGGAATCCCCGAAAAACAGAGCATCGGAAAAATACCCGTCATCCACCGCAACAGATTCCGGGATTTCATAACCGTTTCCGGCATTGTCAGATGCTCTCGTCGATGCAATGGTCACAAGTCCCAGATCAGCCTTTTTATCATAATCATGGAGCGTAGAGCGGTCCAAATGATAAGGAACCGCCCGGGAAGAGATAATTACAGAAGCAACAAAAAAAGCTATCGGCAACAACAGTAACCAAATTGTATGCCCCAGAGCTTCTTTGACAGATTCTTTCCTTTTTATTGATGTTTCTTCCATATATTTAACCCAATCGTACAATCAATCTTATAGATTATAGCACAACTCAATCCGCAATGCGAACAGTATTATCGATAGGAAATAAACCATTCTCTTTCCCTTTATTGGTCTCTTCATTAATTCCTCCATGCCAAGCTCTTCGTTTCAGTCTGTTTTTTCGATTGACACCCTTATTCACTTTGGATATAATGACTAGGCAAATTAATAAGATGCTGGTATGGCTCAGTCGGTAGAGCAGCTGATTCGTAATCAGCAGGTCGGCGGTTCGAGTCCGCCTACCAGCTCCAACGAGCATTTGTGAGCTAAATGGTCCAAATGCTCCTTTTTTTCAATTCCAGAAATTCTTAAGGACTCAGGATGAAGGTATTTGATTCAGATTTATATGATGGTGGTCTGATGCGCGACGGCATCATTTTTTCGCTTACATATTTCATAACGCTTCTTTTCACGCTGGATTTTGCGGTGTCTTCCCTCTGGATCCTCCTTCTTTTTGTGGTCTGTGCCACGCTTTCTGTCTGTTGGACCGTTCATTGCTATAAACTCCAGCTGTCGACTGATACCCTTATCGGTCCTTTATATCTGCTTGTAGGTTTATGCTATGCTTTTTTCCTTCCAATATCTGTAGAAGCACCTTCTCAATTCTCAACGATTCTTGGAGATGGACAATTCTTTTCCCGGCTGCTCTATCTTCCGATGTATACCTTTTGCACAGGCTTTATCCCTGTTACTGCTGCTTGTTATGTCGCCAGAGTATTTGCTGTCCTTTTCGCAGCATTAATCGTTTGGTTTTCTGTTCAGACAATTCCTTATGGTGAGACCTTCCTTGCTATCATCTGTTTTCTGCCTTCATCAATTTTCAGCGTTGTTTCTGGGAGTCCAATCGGTACATCGCTGATGCTTTCTGTACTCTTCATTGCGTTGGTTATCCGCGTTTCATACACAAAAGCTTTTTACGTCATGACGATACGATACCGCATTGCCTTGGCAGCATCTGCTTTTCTGATGGTTCTCTCCGATCTTGCCTGTCTTGCTTTTCTCGCATTGCTCTTTATGATTCCTGCCAGATGTTACGGTGACCGTAAAAACCGCTTCTCTTTTGTGGGCACGATGGTCTTTATCACATTACTCATAATCGGTTACCGTGTTTATACTACCAGCAACTATGCTACATCCGTTTTCTCCAAATCAGCTGTATTTACAGAGCAAATCCTAGGAAGGCCGTTCTATTTCGTTCTGACTCTTGTTCGAACATTCTTTACTAACGGTGGCAGATATCTTTTAAATCTTGTGGTTCCCTCTCCAGGACTTCTCTCTTTGGTTCCCTGGCCATTTATCCTAACGTTTGTAGTGGGTTTCGTTTACACCATTTATTTCGATGCAGGTCTCTCTCCTAAACGCTTTTACGTAATCCGTTGCACTTTGATCTCAACTGCGCTGTTTGTTCTAGTTATCGCCACAAAAGGTTATCTCTTTTCTCCAGATTTTTCCTCAGGTTTGATCTCCGGTTTTATCGGAACCGAATTTCTCCCTGTCGCACTTCCGGCCGGTTTTCTTTTGAAACGGTTGTTCAAGCACCCATCAGCTGCACAGAAAAACCTGACTTTCGCTGTATTGATATGTGTGCTTGCCAATATTGCTTCAGCGCTATTCTTGGCTTAATTCTCTTGCCATTAATACAAAAAGCATCCCATATTAATATGTACCCCAAATCCTGGACATGAAGTAAATAAGAATTAGGTTCTCATGGACATCTCCCGGTAAATGGCGGGAGGTGTCCATTTTGTCTTCTTTTGGATTCGTTCGTAGTTGTAATAATTCATATAGTCTCGGACAGCAGAGGAAAAGGCCTCAAAGGATGGATATTCCTTCTCGTGTCCGTAGAACATCTCTGTTTTCATCCTTCCAAAGAAGGTTTCAATTATGCAGTTGTCGTAACAATT
>JAEEGL016018670.1_pt1 | contig 10060 bp, 5 predicted proteins | sample 9134231 | NCBI WGS metagenome assembly JAEEGL01 (sample SAMN16246548, study PRJNA631951) | gut metagenome | biome: gut microbiome; feature: rumen; material: fiber-attached | host: Bos | place: Iran: Karaj | collected 2018-10 | reverse complement strand
GCCTCAGGATTTGTACTAAGCGCAGTGATGGTTGCCACGAACGAATCTTCGTAATGTCCAGAAGCGCGATCAATCCAAGCTGTATTCTGGTCGGGCGTGAGATAATAGGCATAGTGATATCCTCTCAGCACGCGCACCCATTGACCATTCGGTGTGTAGCTGTCGGCTTCGGGTCCTACCACGCAAAGCAATCTTCCATTATTTCCTATAGTGCGCACTGCATAGTATTTTGCCGCACTGGCAAAGTTTATATATGTGCTCTGATTGGCAACACCCACGAGGCGACGGACATCGATCATCGACTTAATATCTTGTTTACAGTCGAGCCAGTGAGTGAGGAACACACATGGCGTGCCAGGCATTGCAAGCAAATAGGCGTTAGCAGCAAGGGTGTCTTTGCGCAGTGGATCTTGCTCGGAATTTGGACGCCGCTCAGTATCATGATTCTCCACGAATGTGACAGCATAACGGCGATAGTTTCCAGATTCATAGCTGCTTGAAACCAACGGCCAGTTACCATCGTTCGTCTTACCGAGCATGGTCCAGTCGCCTCCGTTTGCCGCATTTCGCACAGTGTAACGGAATTGGAAGTCGAAGGCTGCTGAGGTCTTCGAGGTAGCATCAATCCAATTGCGGATGGTTTGAGTCCCATCCCAGCACTCACCGACAGAGTATTTAGGCTTCGACGATTCATTATAAAGCTTAGTGTATGAACCGCTGTATCCCTTTACCATATCGTATCTGAAGCCCTCGTATCCAAGCTCGTTAATCAGGAAATCGAGATATGCTTTTACGCATTTCTGTACATTCGCACTCGTATGGTCGAGGTCGCGCATACCATCCCATCCCTCGCCCGAGTCGGGCTGTCCAAGCTGCACTCCCAGGCGGTCGGCTTCGGTTTTAGCCTTGCCACCATCGTCGTCGGAACACACATCGGTGGAAGACATCGAGTAGGTGACGCCCTTATATGTCTCCGATGGAAAACCGAACCAGCCATTGTTGCTCTTTCGATGATTGACAACTACATCTGCGATAGTACCGATACCATTGTCCTTGAATGCTTGAATAAGTGAGCGCAACTCGCTTTCGTTGCCGAAAGAAGAGTTGTAATTAGAGAACCAGTACAGGTCGTCGTAGCCCATTGATGTTCCGCCGCAATTGGCACTCTGCGGCAGCCACACAAGCGAGAAATACTGCCCGAGCTCTTCTGCCTGACCTTTAAGCACTGTCCAGTTAGTGGCATCGAAGGAATCCCAATAGAATCCTTGAAGCATGACACCCTCGTAGTTATCAGGCCATCCCTGCGCATGCGCTGACGGCTTCAATGCGAGAGCAAAAATGATTGCGAAAGTAATACGTAGATATTTCATCATAGATGTTTTTATTTAATTTTCAGCTATTTACATTAATTGGTATGTGCAAAATTAATCATTAATAGAACTTCTGCCGACAATTAAATAATTCAATTATTTCTTTGTCTTGTGTAAACGATTACGCTGCAAGCAATATTCACTGCCTGCAGCGCATTTTGTAGAAGATTGTTCTTTATACGAACTCTTCGCCTTTGCGAATCTGCATCTCGCTCAGATATTTCTTTATCAACGCCGACGAGTCTTCCTTCTTACATATCAGCAGAACGTTTTCTTGCTCTGCCACGATAAACCCGTCGAGCCCATTGATTATCGCCATTCGTCCCTCGGGCAGCTTTATCACGTTGCCATGTGCGTTTTCCATGAGTGCCTCGGTGTTCACCAGCACATTGTCGTCGGGGCTCTTCTGCTGTGCCTCGTAGATGCTGTGCCACGTGCCGAGGTCGGCCCATCCGAAGTCGCACTCCATCACTGCCACGCCAGCCGTCTTCTCCAGCAAACAGTAGTCGAGCGACATGTTCGGCAGCAAGGGGAAATTCTCTCTTATAAAAGCTTTCTCCTCTTCAGGCGAGAAGGCCATCGATGCCTCGCGTTTCTCCTTCGTCACCGACGGTATGATGCTTTCGCAGGTCTGGAGCAAGGTGTTCACATCCGAAACAAACAGACCTGTATTCCAAAGGAACTCGCCGCTCTCGAGGAACATCTTTGCAAATTCGCGCTCGGGTTTCTCGGCAAATGTCTGTATCTTATACACGTTCTGCGCAACCTTCTCTCCCATTTGCAGATAGCCATATCCAGGCTCTGGGCGCGTCGGTTTCACTCCCATCACCAGCTGCACCTTGTTCTCTTCAACAAACTCCACTCCTCTGCGCATGTAATCGAGAAAAGCCTCCTCGTCTTGCACCGTCTGGTCAGAGGGAGTGACTATGACATTTGCATCGGGATTGATACGCGATATTCGCCATGCTGCCCACATCGCCCCGGGGGCAGTGTTGCGATGTACAGGCTCGGCAAGGATGTTCTCATCGGCCACATCGGGCAGCTGCTCGTGTACGATGTTGATGTACCGCTCGCCGGTATTAATGAAAATCTGCTCGGGGGGAAGCAGCTTGCGGAAACGGTCGTAGGTCTGTTGCAACTGAGTGCGCCCCGTCCCGAAGAAATCGATAAACTGCTTAGGAAACTTTTCGCGGCTGCATGGCCACAAGCGACGGCCTTTACCGCCAGCGAATATAACACAATAGGTATTCTTTTCAATCATATAGACGCCTTTTGAGGAAAACACGTTTGTAATGCTTACATATTTATAACGTCGGAAAGGGGTGTTTTAGTATATGCTTCCGACTTTATTTTTCATTCTTTCCGAAATGGCATAAAAAGATGGAAAAGCACTCGTCGGCAATGCTTGACAAACGACTTTCCCATCTTATCATACAGACTATATATGTTTAGCTTACGGACTATATATGCTCAGCTTACGGGCCACATATATAGAACAAAACAATGTTTTCGAGTTAAGTCTTATTCTCTCTTGCTTGCGGGGAGTCTTTATCAGAGTTTCACGAACTCGGCGTATATCTTCTCCGCAATCTCTTTAAACTCCTCGGCTGGGATGTCGCTCTTCTTGTTGTGGAAATCGACATCGGCCTCTGTGTTCATCGGCAACAGATGGATATGTGCATGGGGCACCTCAAGCCCGAGCACCACCTGTGCCACCTTACGGCAGTTGAACACTTTCTTTATTGCCACGGCCACTTTCTTCGCGAACACCTCGAAGGCTGCAATCTCGTCATCGGGGAGGTCGAAGATGTAGTCAACCTCATGACGAGGAATGACGAGCGTGTGACCTTTCGTCACGGGATTGATGTCGAGGAAAGCATAGAAATGCTCGTCTTCGGCGCACTTATACGAAGGAATCTCGCCTGCTGCGATTTTTGAAAAGATAGTCATATTTTCTAACTTTTAGTTGTTGTTAAACGACTGATTATTCGTACGATATGTTGTCGATGCGCAACTTTATCGAGCCGCGTGGAATCTTTATCTCCACCTCGTCGCCCACCTTCTTGTTGAGAAGTCCCTGTGCGATTGGTGTCTTGATGGAGATCTTCCCTGCTCTTAGGTCGGCCTCGTTCTCGCTGACGATAGTGTAGCTCATCTTCGCACCGTTCGTCAGATTAGTCATATCTACCTTCGAAAGAATCTGCACCGCCTTGGCGTTGAGTCGGCTCACGTCGACAATCTTTGCCTCCGAGATAGTTATCTTCAGTCGGTTGATTTTATCCTCGAGACGTGCCTGTGCCTCTTTTGCTGCCTCATACTCCGAGTTCTCGCTCAGGTCGCCCTTGTCGCGTGCCTCGGCGATGGCTGCCGACGCTGCCGGACGCTCTATCGATTCGAGTCGCTGCAATTCGGCTACGAGTTTCTCATAGCCTTCTTGTGACATGTATGACATATTTTCCTACCCCCTCTTGTCTCAGCGAAGAGATGGCCTTTGCGGGGTTTCGGGCCAATGGTTATTCTAATCGACAAGCCAACGGGAAGTGTCGTCTGCCCGTCAACCGGTCTTATCTACATTTCAATATCTTGGCTGTGCTTTTCGCCATGTCAGCCATCATCGGCAGAGGGAGCGCCCCTCTTTCGTATACAACAAAAGAAAGAATCCCGACATTGTTGTCTGTCGGAATTCTATTTGTCGTGATGTCTGATTTTCTGTGTGCAAAGTTAGGACAAATATTTCAAACTACGAAATTATTAACGATATTTTTGTTATTTGTCCTGTTTTCAGCATTTTATTCCTCCGCTATTTTCGGGAAGCACGAGAATGTCTCATTCTTCACCTCGAAATAGGGCCAGTACTCCACCTCCTCGTTGCCCTCTATGACGAAGTGCAGGGGTTTTCCTTCCACGGGGCGCAGGCGGTCGGCGAGTGTCTGAGCGTCGGCTTTTATCTCCACCTGCTTCTGCCCCTTCACACCCACGGCAGCCATGAGTATCGGACCATATTCCAGTGCGTAGTGGTCGTGCTCGAATCCGGGTTCCTTACCCTCGTAGAGCGTCAGTCGGAAGTCTGCCGGCAGCACAAACTCTATCTTGTCGCCCGCGTTCCATTGGCGGTGCAGGGTGAGGTATGAGCCTGGCTTACCCTCGCCCTGAGCCTCACCGTTCACTCTCACGGCGACACTCTTTGCTGCCCACGACGGTATGCGCAGGTGGATGTCGGCCTCGACAGGCTGCGCGTTCGCAATGCTGATGCTCAACTCCATGCCGTAGGGGAACTGAGTGTCCATCTTCAGTTTCAGCGTCTTGCTACCCATGGGCAGCTCTGCCTCGCTGGCTGAATACTGATTTACATAAACCCCCTTAGCGGCAATGGAATAGATATACTCGGGCAGCGAGCCGTAGAGACGCGTGCCCTGGCCCTCGCAGCAGGTGTTCATGGCAGGCAGCGAGCCGTGCCTGTGGGGATCGTCCTTGTGGCCGTCGAGTTCGGCATGGTAGAGGATGCTCTCGCTTCCCACCTGATTGGCTATGCCCACGTTGTAGATGCTCTTCTCTATCTCGGTCTGATATTTCTCCTCGTCGGGGAAGAGATTGTGGAACCGCTGATTGAGCTTCACCCAAAACACGTTGCCACACAACTCACCACAGTCTTTATGCAGGTAGTAGGAACGGGGCTCGTACTCCGTCTCGCCCTCTACTATGGCTATCTCGCCGCCAGTAGTCTCCCAATAGTCGTGGTACAAGTCCCACGCGCCCTCTACGGCTTCGAGATACTTCTTCGCACCCGTGGCACGATAGAGGTCGAAGTAGGGCTCTATGGCCGTGAGCAGATAGTTGTGGGGACGATCGTAGGGATATTTGTAGATAATCTCGGGGTTGCGCTGTGCAAGGCCTTCCATGAAGTAGTTCTCCTGGAAATAACGCATGACCACCTTTAGGTCTTCGGGCTTTCCTACGGGCGAGAAGTAGGTGCGTGTCATAGGGATGACGCCCTGCACTCCCTGCGTGGCGCGCCTCAGCATCTCGGGCAGGAAGGCACACTTGTCGAACCAGTCGTAGAAGCCGCGCAGCAGGGGGAATGCTTTCTTGTTGCCTGCCAGGCCCGCGTCGATGAGTCCGTGGGTAACCCACGAACGGGTGTAGGCGCCATATTCGCCGAAGAAGATGCGATGCTTGGGGTAGGCCATGAGGTAGCCGTCGGGCTCCTTGCAGCGGTCTATCACATCTATTATATTATTCATCTCCGTACGCAGCGCCGTGTTCTCCATCCACCGCAGCGTGTTTCCCGCTCCCATGAGGAAGCGCCCTGCCTCTGAACCGGGCAGCTCTCTGAGCCAGAACGGGGTGAACTTCCAGTCATAAGGCGCCACAGGCAGTCCGCCCTTTATCTTGAAATTCCTCACTAGCTGCTCTTCGGTGAATGAGTTCAGCAGATAGCCGATATTGTTCTCCATGACTGTCTTCCAGAGTCCGTCGCTCATCGTCACACCCTTGAGAGGTGTCTCCACCACGTTCTTCACGGGCTTCCACTTCTTCTCGGGGATGATATTCTCGGGATTGTCGGTCACCACAAACTCACCCTGCGGGCGATGTGGGCGTGTGAGCATCTCGGGATGACTGCCCTCCTGCGGTTTCGATTCCGTCACCTTGCATCCCACGGCGATGTCCTTACCATTCTGCATCACCATTATCTTCGTCAGGCAGAGCTTGCTGTCGCGCAGCTTTGCCGCCGAGAAGCGCACATAACGGCCTTTCACCTTCTTTGTGGCAAAGGTCACCACCTTGTCGCCCGGATCAGGAAAACCGCTGCCCTTGGTCATATCCTCATAACGGATATATTCTTTGAATTCGGGGTCATCCGACACCTCTATCCTGAAATGACTGGGGAAACCGCCTGTCCTCTCACCCCATAGATTAGATGCTGGCAGGATTTTTATGCCGTCGATGAGTTGCGACGAACCCAAGTCAATCTGCACCCAACGGTCGTCTTTGTTGTTCGATGCATGCGAGATGTAGTCTTTCATGAAGTTTTTTGCCACACGCTCCACGCCCATCTCGGCCTCCTCAATCTCGCGTGCCTCGTCGTACCCCACTATCTGTGCCTGCACCATCGTAGGCATCAGCAACAGCAAAGCGCCTGCTACAACACTTCTCACGATATAGAAATGAAATCGGTTTTTCATTGTCATCATTCTTCTTTATGTTAAACACTCCGCAAATATACGAAGAAATGCCATTAAAGCCAAATATATTCAGGCAATAATCTTCCATCAGGCATAAAAGAGTATGAACCAGCCTACACCCACAGAAACCTTGATTATTGCAACCTGTCACAACACTACTTTAAAGATGTTCAACAAACAACAGACTCTCTGCAAAGCTAAATCCTCGCAGAGAGTCTGTCCTTATAGTTAACGACGTTAACTTCGTTGTTTTTATCTCGCTATTTTCTTGCCGTCCTTGATGTATATGCTGTGCGTGGGTTCTTCTTTCAGCTGACGCCCCTGCAGGTCGTAGATTCCTTCTTTAATTATTCTTTCTCTTTCTACCTTTATTTCCTCAATGCCTGAAACAAGATTACCTTTTTCATCGAAAGCACATAGGCATTCGTCACCGAGATAGCAAGATAATGAGAGGAAAGTATAACGGGTACAATCAAAGCATGTTAGTATTGGCAGTATTTGTTCTAAACCCAAACCATGATATCCTCCACCTCCTTCCACCCATATCATAATGGGATTCTCATTATAATTATTAGAAAACTTATCTTCTGCGGAGAAAGTAAATATACGCCTGTCATTTTTTTCCTTTATGGACATAAGTTCCATATTCATCACCCAATAATCATTCCCATAGTTTTCCACAAAGCAATCACCCATATTTAATCCAAAATCATAAATTAGACGCTCTGGGAAATAATCGGTGTCAAATTCAAGAAAATAGTTTATAAAATACACTTTTTTGTTCTCTTCCCGAATAACTCCAAACACAAAAGTGGAAGTATCACGAAAAGTATAAATAAAATCGTTGTCAGAGTCAAGTATGACCTTTTTATAATTCTTGCCATTAATTACGGTGTCACCATTAATAGTAAGTGTAGTGTGCACATATTCTGTTTCCAAATGTGTTTCTTTACCATCCCACCAATTTGTAGTAGCCTCGACATAATAATTCCACGTCTTCCCTTCCTCTACAAACGGGCGGTAATCATCCTGGGCATAGAGACATGACTTTAATGCCAAAGCGATAATGATAAAAAGAATCCTTCTCATGACAATATTTTATTTAATTCCTGCATGCAAAAATAACAAACTATTGTATACATACATGCGTGGGGGGGTTAAATAATGTTAAAAGAAGGACGAATGGGTAAAAGTAAAAGGGTGAGAAGGTAAGAGGTGGCGATGGCGACGGAAACCTTTATCTACAAAGGGCGGAAGGGGTGGCGATAATTATGCTAGCAAAATTTTGAATAGAAAGCCTCTTTTATGAGGGAAAAGGGCCTCTTTAATGGCAATAAATGGGCTCTTTAATAAGGGAAAAGGGCCTCTTTTATGAAGATTATGCTAGCAAAATTTTTAACAAAGAGTTTCTTTAATGTGGGTGAAAGAGTATCCCTGCCTTACGTCCGCCCCTTATCAAGGGACTCCAAATGCTAGGAAAATATTCTTTTGATGTTAATAAGGACTTGCAAAAGGCATTGCCGTGAGAACGACAAAAGGGTTTGTCGTTCTCACAAGAGACCTGTATATCAGCGCATTACCTGATTCTTTAAGCAAGTAATGTACAATCAGAAGCGCTGTATGGAGGGGGACTTTTTTCAGTAATTGTTTGTCGAGAGCACTGGCCACTGGTCGGTGCGGAACGGTGTAGCGGGCAGTCCTGTAGCATTGTAGAGGATGCTGGCGGGGTTGTTTGCCCAGCAGTAGCGCACGGCAACGGGCTGTCTGACCTCAGGCGAGGACACTACAATCGACTGTCCATCTATGCGTGCCTCGGCCCAGTGGAATTTCCTGTCAGGCCCGGCAACGGTGAATGCCTTTCCTTTGCGCAGCGAGAGCCCCTCGTCGTGGGTGAAGAAGAGGCGTATGTGGTCGCCCTCCTGCACGTAGTGTGAATACTGTGGACCGGCATATCCTACACGCTGTCCGTAGGTCTGTGCGAGTGCCGCCAGTGCCAGTCGGCGTCCTGCCTCCTGCTTGTTCTTCGGGTGTATATCGTCAGCCTCGCCGATATCGATGAGCGTTGCCAATCCGCAGTTCTGTACTTCGACCGCTACTCGCTGCTGTGCCTCGCGCAGTTCTGCCCATGTCGATTCCTCCGCGGCGTCGCTCTGCGGCGTCATGTGGTTGGCAAGCTGTGCTATGTAGAACGCCATGTCGGCAGGCTTTCGCTGCCACTGCGTGCGCCAGTCGTTGATGAGCACCGACAGCAGCTCGCGATATTGCGCCGCGCGGCCCACACTCGACTCGCCCTGATACCATATAGCTCCGCGCAGGGCGTAGGGTGCCAAGGGGTGTATCATGCCGTTGTAGAGTGCCGACGGCACGTTGGTGTCGCGGTTGAGGTTAGTGGGATAGAAGGGTAACTCTTTCTCATCGAGCGTGGCGAGGAACTGCCATGTGCCTGCCAGTGGGATTGTCTGTGAGGAGAGTGCGGCGTCGGTGGGTCTAATATGCATCTCGCGACTGTACATACCACCCAGTCCGCCGGTGTCGTGGATACGGATGGCTATCTGTGCAGTGCCGGTCTTGACAAGACGTGAAGGCACCTTGTACTCACGATTGAAGGCCACACCAAGATGGCTGCCCACCTCAATGCCATTGAAGAAGACGATATCATCGTCGTCGATGGCTCCCAGCGAGAGCAACAGTTCGTGCCCCTCCCACGCCTGAGGGATATCGACAGTGCGATGGTACCACACTATGCCATCGAAAGCCCCATAGTTCTCTTTCAGCTGATCCTCGAACAGTCCCGGCACCTGTATCGGCATTCCACCGCTGAAGTCGCGGCAGATGGTGTGTCGCCCATTGGCGTAGGTGGTATGTCCGTCGAGTTCCGACACCCGCGCATTCCATTCCTCAAGGTCGTGCGCATATCGCTTTTCGCGCTCAAGGCTGTCGGTAGGCATCGTCGCCACCTTCTCTATAGCCTGATGGAAATATGGCATCTGCCGCAACGCATCGGCGCTCACCCACGGCTCGGCGAAGGTAGAGCCGAGGCACGACTCGATGAGTCCGATGGGGATGTCACCCTCGAGCTGCTCGGTCAGCGTGCGTCCGAAGAAGTAGGCAGCAGCCGAGAATGCTGGTATTGTCTTTGCTGAGCACACCTGCCATCCGCCGTCGGCAGCATGGACGACGGTCTGTGGTGTTGCCGCTGCCGTGGTCTCTACGCGCAGCAGACGAATCTGCGGATAGCTGTCGGCGCGCCTTATCTCCTCCTTTGCGTCGCGCACACTTGCCACAGCCATCTGCATGTTCGACTGCCCGCCACAGAGCCACACCTCGCCAATCATCACATTGCGAAGCATGATGGCGGCACCTTTCTTCCCCGCTTTCCGCGATTCGGTGATGGTGATGTCGTATGGTCCGCCTGCCTGCGGAGTCTTTACCCGTAGCATGAAATGCCCTTGTGCGTCGGCTGTCGTCTGATACGACACCCCGTCCCACGATGTGGTGGCTGTGATG
>JAEEGL015716445.1_pt1 | contig 10060 bp, 6 predicted proteins | sample 9134231 | NCBI WGS metagenome assembly JAEEGL01 (sample SAMN16246548, study PRJNA631951) | gut metagenome | biome: gut microbiome; feature: rumen; material: fiber-attached | host: Bos | place: Iran: Karaj | collected 2018-10 | reverse complement strand
TGGCTCGATACGCCGCTCCCCCCAGTGCAGGGCTTAGCCCCGCAACGCCCCGGAACGCGCCTCTCTGCCATTCACTCCCCCTCCCCCTCATCCTCATCCTCACCCTCGTTCCTCATCCATGCAAAAACACAAATATCCGTAACAGCATAAAGCTGCTTATGGCGATAGGCTGAATCGTGACCTAATTACGATCAACCACTAAATTCAACGCTTTATTGTCTGATGCGACATGTGGTAGAATAATAGTGGGATGGGGTGTGCAGCAAATTGCTTTGGAGCAAAGCCTATAATAACTTTTCTATTCAATTCACCGGATTTCGGTGATTTGCGAGCAGTGATTGACTCATGCGTATCGTTTGTGAACAGTGTCAGACAAAATATATCGTTCCCGATGACAAGATAAAAAAGAATGTTCTTCGCTTTACCTGCCAGAAATGTGGCCATGTCATCACGACGCGCGTCGAAGAAACCAGTGCATCTGAACGAAGTACCCTCGGAAAATGGCGAGAAACAGGCATCAACACGCCCAAACGAACGACAAGTGAAAAAGCCATTTGGTATTATTCGTACAATGGCGAAAGCTTTGGTCCATATACAGAAAGCGAGCTGAAAGATAAGCTTTTGTCCGACAAACTTTCTCCGATTGCGCAGAAATGCTATGTCTGGAACAAAAATATGCCCGAGTGGCAACCAGTGATGGAAGTTGAGCCCTTCAGCAGCTCTCTTTTAATGCCACCGCCCCCAGCAGCACCTGCGCCGACGCCGAAAACGCCGCAGAGTGATCATCTGCCACCGCTATTTTCAGAATCCTGCGAACACAACCCGTCTGTTGCATCCGCCAAAACCCCTTCTCCGGATGTCAAAGGCCTCAAACAGCGGCTCCAGAATTCCGGCAAATCCAACGACAAGCCGACCATCACCATGCATAGTGAAGACTTGTTCGATCGCATCAACCAGAAGAAATCCTCCCGGATTCCAGGGTTATCTTCGCATCGGCGGCAGGATGATATACCGACGCATCAAGCGTTCCCTGCGATCGATATGTTTGAGTCGTCAGAGGAAAATTCCAGAGAAGATGAAACAAAAGTCGGGCCATCCCCACTCTTGTCATTCCAGTCACTGGACGCCATTTCACCTGAGATTCGTGAAGAAACAAAAACAGGCAATAAACCCCTGTCTGCCAGCCTGCCATCGCTTTCCAAGCTGCCAACCATCGGCAAAAAGCCAGATGCCGCAAAACCAGCAGCATCCGGTCCGGCCAAATTGTCTGCACCTGCCGCATTTTCCCCGGCAAGCAAACAAGTTCCGGGCATTTCTTCGCTATTTGGCAGCACCAATTCCGGAAGCAAACCGGAACCCCCAAAAACGAGCGGATTACCCAAACTTGAGGGGTTAAAATCGCTCAAACCGCAAAACGACACTGCCAAAAGCGAGGTTCCACCGGCTTCGCCCAAAGATGGCGTATTGAACGCAGCAGATGTTTTGCTCAAAACCAAATCCAAAAGCGAAATCCCCGAGCCACCATCCGATGCCGGGGCCCAAATATCCAGCGCAGAAATCGAGTTGAATGGCATTTCACTTGAGATGTCCGAAATCGATGCCGACAAAGATTCCAAATCCCAGACTGACGCCGAAATTCCGGATATTTTGCCAGATGTCGATCTCGAAAACGATGTTTTCGCAGACAATAAAAAAGATGAAGGCGTCAAAACAGAAAAGTCCCCATCCAGACTGGGTCTGCCGAATATGTTCCAGGAAAACCGGGGTGAAATCAATGATGAACCAACCGCTGTCGGTGCCAATATTCTGCTCGACTCCATACTAAATCCGGATTCTGCAGATGCAGAAGCAGATGCCTCAGACCACAACTCACAGGATGCACTGAAAGTTGTTTCGCCGGCAGAAATGCTTGGGCTCTCAAAGAACACAGCCGAAAATAACGAAGCCAAAGATACGCCCAAACCAGATAACGACAAAGACACGCTCAAACCAGATACAGCAAACGACACACAACCAAAGACCGCATCAACAGATGCCAGCACGGATCTTTCTGATGCGGATGCGCTTATCATCGACGAGCCCGTTATAGAATCCGGTTCGACACCATGTGTTTCGGACAATGCAGCCGACAAGCCTTCGGATAACCACGATGATTTATTCGCAAATGCCGACAAACTGTCTTCCGATTCAAACTCGGATGGTCAGCATATCAGCGAAAAATCCATGATGCTTCAGCTCGAACACTTCGAAAAGCAGCGAGCCAAAAACAAGCGCCGGATAATCATTTTGATTGCGGTTGTGATCATCGTTATTCTGGCCATTGTTTTGGGTGTTTCGCTTAGCAGCAGCAACGATACTGACGAGCAGAACACCGCATACAGTAAATCCGAAGTCGGCACATTTGCAGAAGTCACAGGGCGCACGGTGACAAGCGATGAGCTGGATGAATCGCTCATCCCAAAGGATGAATTCGAAATCATCGCAGTCGAAGACAACGCGCCAGTCCGCACAAATCCGGCAGCCAACAGCAATTCGGGCAGCCGAAGTGCACGTCCCAAATCCAACGATTCAGCTGCACCACAGGATACAGCCGACTCCCAGGAACCCCAGGCACCTGCGGCCAAATCTGACGGTCGCGCCAATGTCGTTCTCAAACCTCAGGATTCATTTGCCAGTACCGAGGGCGTCTCGGGAACGAAATATCAAATCAATCCAGGAGGCGCACCAACCGCCAATACATTCAGCATCGGGCTTAGAAGCGTCGGACAAACGATTCAGGAATGCTATAAACGTGAAGCCAAATTCGGCAATATGCAGCAGGTCCAGAAGATTTATATCCGTCTGAAAGTCAACCCCACAGGTGCCGTAGATAGCTTCGAGGTTGAGGATAAATCCATTCCCGACAGCTTCACCAAGTGCCTCGATAGCAAGAAGAATCAAAATCGCTGGAAATTCTCACCGTTCGAAGGCAAAGCCGTAGAATTGCGACAGGCCTTTGTTTTAGACAAGTAATTGGCACAAATTTTTAATATTATAAGTGGTTATTCAGCCGGGGTTCTGCCCTGGCTTTCCAAGTGGCTAAGCCGCTTGACATACTTCCGCATCTTGTCAGAGACCATGCCTAGAAAGGTCTGTAAACGCCGGTAACGATTCAGCCGGGGCGCTGCCCCGGACCCCGCCAAGGGCCTGAGGCACTTGGAACCCGCAATATTTTTTACATGCTTCCATATCTTACCAGGTAATATGGCTGCAAAAGACGAAATGGGGCTCCTCCCCCATTTCGCAAAAACCTACATGGCATGCAGGTTATGCTAGGAAAGTCACTAGATGGCTGATTAGTTACAAACGCCGACATGAAATGGGAAATAACCTGGAGTGAATCAATCGCTATAATATAAGGCTCTGCTTAATGAACGTGGATATAAAAATGCAAAGTCGTTTGCTTCACGGCTTTTAGCTTATCGCTTATGGCTTATGGTGATCCTCAGACAACTACAAGCTATAAGCCACAAGCTATAAACCTGTACTTCCCGACATCGGGGGGCGAAAGCTATATCCATACTGGTTAAACATAGCCTAAAATAATGTGTTTGGGAATCTTGTTTACCCCAAAGCAAGGGAGGTTATCATGAAAGCAAATCGTTGGATGCATTCCATACTCATCGCCATCTGTCTGGCATTTGCCGGTTTATTTGCTGTATCTATAGCTCCGGCAGAAGTATCAGCCCAGGATACCGATGTTATCACAATGGATTTTGTTGGTTTCGGCACAAATGCTGACTTTTATGCCATTGTCCAGGGCAGCAGGCTTTCAGGAAAGTCGCTTGTCATTTACAAAGTTGGCGGCAAAGGCCCATCGCTCGTGTATCCGCTTGCAAGCACATCGCTTGAAAAAGCACTGAAATCGAAAGAGGTTGCACCGTTTCAGATTCAGACAGACCCGAGCACCTATGTAGCCGGCGTAGCAGCACCAGCCGGATTCAAGCTGGGCGGCATGGTTATCGGTGAGAATCTGCAATTGACGCTTTCTGCAGGTGATCAGTCAATGACATTGGGGTATGCAAAGATTTTCTCCAATCCGCTCAAAACCAAGATGGCGCAGATCTCCATCAAGAATGCGTTCTGGACCCCAGACAGCAAACATGTGGTTATCATATTAAACCAGAAGCTGGACGGAGACTGGCCGGTCAATACCGATATGGTAGCGGCTTATACCCTGGGGTAATGCGATTATCCACTGATGGCGCGCCGTATGCCAATAGGCGCGCCGCGACGCGTATTGGCCACAAGTGGCCAATAGCGATCGCCACAAAATAACCGTGTGCACCGCAGGCGCGCACGAACAGACGCGTAACCGCAAAGACGCATTAGTAAAAACGAGGTCACCGTAAAAGCTAAAAAAGTTGATTTGACATCGAAGTTTAAGTGTTTAACCGTTTGCAGCGCGCACGACGCAATTCACGTCGAACGGAGGTATTATGAGCACACAAAAATTTCGAAATGTCTTGCTGGGATTGCTGCTGATGCTGGTGTGCCTTGTACCTGTGACGGGGCTTGCGCAGATGGGCCCGACTGCCCAGGGCGCATACACCGATGCATTCGGCATGGCGGTAGATGAAGCGCAAATCGAGGCGTGGCTTGGGCGAGAGCGATCACTCGACCATCCGCTGATTGCGGGATTGGAGGCCCAGGATGCGGCGACGCTGCACTTTTATTATTCGAGGGAATATGCGCAGCGCGCGAAATCGGTCATTGCTTCGGCTGCGCAGGCACGGGAAAGGACGTTGCGTTTTTTGCCAAAGGAAACCGTCGAAGACATCCATGTTTATTTGCTCGGCAATATCAACACCTATTTTGAGGCACAGAATTCACGAGGACGAGCGCCCGACTGGGCTGCAGGTTTAACGCTGCTTCACGACGGCGTCATTTTGATCCGGCTGGCCCCACGTGGTACGTCGCGAATCGAGCCAGAACGCACGCTCGCGCACGAACTCAATCATGCAGCATTAAGGCGATTTTCGCGGGACAATGAGTTTCCACACTGGTTTTATGAAGGTCTGGCGATGCTGGCCACCGACGATTGGGGACTGCAGCGATCCGAAGTGCTTGGGCGCGCATCGATGTCAGGGCAACTGCTTGAGCTGGATGAACTCAATGCCGCTTTCGGGAAAACGGGCGCACTCGTCGATCTGGCATACGCCGAAAGTGCCCACTTTGTCTTTTGGATCGCCAGTTTAAAAGGTGATGAAGGCATTCGCAAACTCATCGGCGAAGTCGCGACAGGCCACCCATTTGACGAAGCATTTGCCGATGTCTACGAACGATCCCCCAAAGCGGCATTCGCCGTCTGGCATGCGCACATCTCACGTGACGAAAGTCTCCTCGCCTCAATATTTTCACGGGATGGGCTATTTTTCTTTATTTCCGTGTTTGCCGCATTCGGTCTGATGTTCGCATTGTGGCGAAAATCTGCAGCGCGCAAACGCCGGAAAGCCAATATGAATCAGTCAGTTCCGGTTTCGTCTCTGCCCGAAAATCTGCGCAATTTCGGGCCCTTCACCATGTATATGAAGTAATTCAGCGAACCATCATGCAATTTCAGAATCATCCGCAGGCAACGACATAAGAGGTCGTCAACCTGCGGATGAAGAACAGCTCTGAACTATTCGGCTTTTGCCTCATCAGCTTTGGGCGCATCGGCTTTGGGTGCCTCGGCATCAGCAGCGGCTTCGGGTGCAGGTTCTTCTGCAGCTGCATCATCGTTGTTTGCAGGCGCTTTGCCAGCCGATTTATACGGCGTCAAATCAGGTTCTGGAGGATTTGACTTCGTGTAATCCAACGCAAACCGATAAATACCGCGAACGCCGAATAAATGTCCGGAAAGACTGAATTCGAGCGGTGTCGAATCGCCAGGCATATCAAAGAAATAAACATCTTCGATCGTATCACCTGCCGTCAGCGCCACTTTATTCGAAACCTGTCCCTTGCCATAAACAGATGAATCCAGCTTGACGCGCTTGAGTGAAATATTGCCCGGCATATTCAGATTGATACCGGCAATTTCTGCAGTATGGCTTGGATTATAGCCATAATCTGTATTGCTCTTGTTCGAAATGGAAACATGAATCGCCAGAACCGGTTTTTTCGTATAGGCATACGGATATTGCAGCGGCTTTGGTGGTGCTTCTTTAGGCACGAGTTCGGGATATTCTGCACCGACCTTGGTCACGGTGACATAAACATCATCGACAACTGCAGGCTCCCGCAGTTTCGAAGGCTCGGCCTGGACACCCTGTTTGGGCATATCGAGATAGAAGCGGAATGTTTTCTTCACGCCAACGACCGTTCCCGGCACGAGCACAATCAGCTTCTGACCGCCAGCAACCACAGGCGGCTCAAACAGGTATTCATCGACGATTTCACTGCCAGCCGCAATGGCCACCGGCGATTTAATCATCTGGCCAGGCGTATGCGTACCTTTGCCCGATTCGAAAGCAATCGCCTTGATATCCGAACGTGCGCCTGTTTCAGGATCCGGATCGGTACAAACCTGCACACGCTTGTCGGCGCTCTCAAAATGCAGCGGTTTATACTGAATTTCACCCGAAGACGTATTCTTTATCTTGAGGCGCAAAACGGCAACTTCAGACTCATCCTTGTTGGGACGCATGGCATGGCCTTCGCGATCGATAAAATCGGGCGATGCCAGCTCAAACGATGCCACCGAAATCTCGATCCCAGGCTGTGACGTATCAGCCTGGCCAACTTGTCTCGGGGGTTCAGGGGGTTCACCTTTGCATCCTACAGCCGAAAAAGCCATGGTTGCAGCCAGGAGCATAATTGGCATTTTTGCGCTTATTCTCATTTTCTTCTCCGCTAATAACAAGGAACGACGCCAATTGGCGGTATCAGGCGTCTCTGAGCCTTCGACAACAAAATGCTTTTTACTACTGTATTCATGCAGATGTCAAAATCCATTTGTTATAGATTGATAACAGCCTATGCCTTTCGGCATACGGCTGTCCCAAACGCGCGTCTATTGCTCACGCAATACGCCGCGCGGCGCTGCGCGCTTATGGCTGCGACTGCGCCTGTTCCTGATCCTGTGTCTTGCTCAAATCCTCGGATTGCCGTGTTGCCTCTATCAAACACAATAAACACGCATATCGAATAAATCGGATGTTGTTCAAAAAGCCTTTTGGACGTTCGGCAAGAATCGCATTCACGCGATCCAACCAGCGCGGCAATAACCCATAAGCATTCGTCAGCGCAATCCCCAGCTCGGGCAAATGCAGTTTCTTCCAGACAGACAAAAACGCTTCACTGCGCACACACCGCGTCGCCCACGATACCAACGCAAACACATAAAAACCTCTCAAAAACATGCGCAGTGCGGCTTCGCCGCCCAAAGCCCAATCCCAGCTTCCTTCAAACTGCCACGCCAGAATCACGCCACATATACAGCTCACAATAATCGTCAAAATCCAGAATTTTGGCCACCAAATCGACTTGAGTACATTTCTGGCGCCTATCGCAAGCGCAACGCCCCAAACGACAGCCGCAGCGATCGCGAACCGAATATCATCGCCAAATTGCATCACCAGCGTCAAAACCGCAAACGGCAACAGCCAAAGCCTGGTCTTCAAAATCTGTGTATTGTCGATGTTCCGACGTTTCTTATTCCCTACGCCAAACATCGCTATTTTATCTTTCTGCGCCTCTTCCGTTGTCTCCCCTTTAGCCGTTTCTTCCGTTGTCTCAACATTCCGTGTCGTTTCAACGTTTTCGGTGATTTCAACCATCCCGGATGATGCGTCGATTTCACTCAAAACCCGCTTTCCCAGCCTGCGACCAACAATCCCAGCCACAGCTCCGGTCCCCAAAATAATCAAAAGCAAAACGCCCGCAACGCTCCATCCGATCGCAGCCGTCCACTGGATTTTCAGGAACTTCTCTATGACCTTGATCAAGCTCGTTAGAAAATCGGTGCCGTAATATATCCACAGCTTAAAAACAGACTGCAGCTGTGACCACAACAACGCGGTCGAACTCGCCAAAATACAGCAAATCACATTTCGCGATGCTGCCATCAAACACAACTCAATAATCAGCGCTTCGGACAATATGCCAACGATTGGACCGACTATAATCCCGCCAGGCGACAGACTTTTAAGGCATGCAGCAATCACACCCGCCGCAAGCGTGCTCCCGCGTGCGGGAAAGATATTGCGCTGCGCGATCAAGAGCATCGCGCTCAGTGCAACCATAATAAATCCGGTTTTGGGCACATGGAGGACATGAAGAAATGTCCCAAGCGTCAGCTCCAGGCCGCCCCATAGCGTCCCGAAAACCGTTACAAATGCCCAAAATCGATTCCGATATGCCTGTTTTTCCATTTTTCCATCGCATCCTGAAAGCTCACAAAAAATGCAACTGCGTTGCAGCAACGAAATACGCCAAACGCCTGCATTCGGCAACAGAATTGAGCAACAGCGCCACAGCAACTGTAACGATTCAGCCGATGCAGACCTCCCGGTTGAACTGTTACCTTTGATTGCACCTGATTGCGCACAATTGTTGAATCACCGCAAAAAAAATGGTATCCTGATTTGGATTGTTTGTGTACCAATACGTCTGGCACATAAAAATAGCTGAAAAATCCTCATTGAAGGGGGCAGAAAATGAAAAATTACATTGCTGGTCTGACGCTTGCGGGTATTTGCACGCTCTTTGCTGCGAATGCTTTTGCCGATACAGTTGCCGTTATGAAACTGGATTCGAACGGAAAAACGACAGACGGCCACGCCGAAATCATCCTTGATGCGCTTCGCAGCGAAGTCTCTGCTGCAGAAAATTTGAAGCTGGATGCCAACGGCGGTGATATCACCTATACCGAAATGCAGATGATTACGGGATGCGACAGAGCCAATAACATCGGCTGCTATGATGCTGCCTGCGAAACACTTGGTGCCCCCGCAGTTATCTTCGGTTCCGTCGAAGAAGGCGGCCACACGCATCTGGTCTGGTATGTCATCAATAAAGGTATTTACCGCGAAGTCACCGGTGAAGTTACCGACGTCGCTTCGGCCAAGAAACTGGCCAAAAGCATCGTCGTCGGCGAAGTCGGGCACCTGATTGCCACAAGCAATATCCCTGGCGCAGATGTTTTCATCGACGGAAAACGCATCGGCATGAGCTCTGAGCCCGAATTCGCCGATTCTGCCACACCTTTTGAACTCCCCACAGGTACCTATATCGTCTCCATCCAAAAAGAGGGATTCACGCGAGAAGATGCCGTAAAAGTCACAATCGAACCCAATCAGACCGCACGAATTAACATCGATATGAAGGTCGCCACCGATTATCAGGCCATTCGAAGAGGCATTCTTATCGGCGGATACGTTGCAGGTGGTGTCGGTATCGCTGCACTCGCCACAGGCATTGCGCTCGAATTCGTCGCAGACTCCAAAAACGACGATATGAACAAGGCCATTCTCACGACTTATGACGGTAACAAAGCCTCAGATATTCGCGACACATGGAAACCCGTTAAGAATACCTATTCAAAAGTCTTATGGGGTATTGGTGCCGGTTTAACAGCCATTGGCGTAGGTATGATTGTCTTCGGTTATGTCTACGACTTCACAGGCGAAAAGGTCGAACGCAAGATTTCAAACTCCTGGATGCCAGAACTGGATATGACCCTCACCCCAGAGTATAAAGGTATGTCAATGGGATGGACATTCTAAGCGTCCACACATTATCGTCAAAAGCGGATGCCTCCACGACATCCGCTTTTTTTTATCTTTGTATAGTGACAGCGCTGTTCTGTTGTGCTGGCCATAGATAATGACAGCATAACGTCCTCGCCGTTTACGGAGAAAGGGAATTGGAGCACGGTGTACGCAAAATCGTGAAACGAAGAACGCCTACGGGCTTTATCTAATGCGTTATATGCGAACTTTGCCTACACCATGGGGTTTGGGGGAACGCTAAAAACATCCGGTTAATACCCATAGCAAGAACAATAATAAGATCATGGCTGTTAGCGGTTTGCCCG
>JAEEGL015611837.1_pt1 | contig 10060 bp, 10 predicted proteins | sample 9134231 | NCBI WGS metagenome assembly JAEEGL01 (sample SAMN16246548, study PRJNA631951) | gut metagenome | biome: gut microbiome; feature: rumen; material: fiber-attached | host: Bos | place: Iran: Karaj | collected 2018-10 | reverse complement strand
GAGACCCGGCCCTGAACTGGATAATCAGTGAACTACTCATGACTAAAGTCACGAGCTTCGTGTTGGGTTACCAAACATGGGGTGGACACACACCCACTATCCCCTGTTACGGGAACTACTTTATGATTGTGCTTATTATAGGCAAGGGTCAACGCATTCTCTCAGGAAAAGAGTTGATGACAGAAAAACGGTTGCCTTTCATCCCATGACTGAAGTCACGGGTGTTCCCGGCAATCCATAATCAATAAAATACTTCGAGATTTCTGCGGACATATCCGAACATGCGGCTTTGGATATATTTCTGGTTCCCCTGAATATAGTCGCGGAGCCGTTCGTAGTCGTTGCCGCAATTGTCATGCAGATATCTAAGCGCTCTCACCATGTCCTGTTCTCCGTTCGTCCGGAGCGCATAGGTGATCACTCTTAAATTCTCTTCCGGACAATTGGAAAACATCGACCAGCCCCGATCGCTGTTCTCTCTGCCCAGATCATAAAGCATCTTGTAAGCCACCAAAGGCATATAGACATGATTGGGATCAAAACGTTCAGGGTGCTGAAGAATGTCGCCCATCCACAGATTCGCAGCCTTTCCCTGTGCCACATGCGAAACGAAGAAAGACATTCTCTCGTTGACGATCTCGAAAGTCAGTTTTTCGGGAGCTATATTCTTCTTTCGTCTCTTGTCGTACAGGAAATAGTTCGGCATGCCTTCGCATTCCAAAAACGTGTAATAGAGGCAAAGCCCGGCAAGGACGATCAAGACGATGCTGAAGAGGATCGCAAAGACTTTGACGACCGTAACGGCACAGTGCGGAACAAACAAAAATAGGATCAGCAAGGCGATGATCAACGATACGCCTGCGCCGGCAAGTGATATTAAGGTCGTAGGCTTTTTGTTCAATGTAATCATGGAACCTCTCCTTGCTCATCCGTTTTTGGTCACAAACTTCTAGCATGATTATATCACAGGAGATATCTGTTGACAAGACTTTTTTATTTTTTCAGCATCGAAGAATGCGGTTTTTACGATGAAGCACTCCACATATGATGGACAATTGAAAAACACTTGCTTTTTTTTAAAAAAATGGTAAACTATACACAGTTGAGTAGTTTCCTCAGGAAAGAGAATCATTCATCTAGGCCATTGAATTTTCGAGGATTCCCTCCAGTTATACGAGCAGGAGACGGACGATGAAAAGCAAAAATCATTTTGTGATTACGCTCATAACAACATATCTTGCAATATACATCGCACTATTTGGCTTTTCCGGGTGTGCCGCTCAAGCGTATACCGCAGAAATCTATGAGTCTGATGTTGAGATTAACCGATTTCCGGTTGGTGTAGAGTTAAAATCGTCAGTGCGTATTTTTGGACACGATTATGATATCGATTGGTTCTATTCCAAGATATCTACCCACACAAATGAACGAATCGATAAGTACCATGTGGTTGGAGAGGAGAAAAGCACGGTTGCATTTGATAAAAATGGGGACATCGTTGAATTCTCGTTATTAGGTCATATCTCCAGCTATATCTTCGCGTTTGACTCCATGTATGGCCTTCAAATGGCACTAGAAGCAGAACTAGGTGATCTGGCAGATTTTTCTGTTTATAATGATTTTTCCGTGGAAGCCCAGAATGATGATGGTCTCATCTTTATTACCTGGCAAGTTGTCCGGGATTTGCCTTGTGACATTTCTGTTCATCTCGTCGTAGAAATAGATGGTACAATCGTTTCATTTTCAAAAACAAATGCTTGTCCTGATCATTTAACCAAGAGATTTATTACCGAAAAAGAACGAGATGAACTGCTTCTTAAAGGATTAAGAAACAAGCATTCAGAACGCAATATTGAATCAATCTCAATCGAGAGGGAAATGTTATCTCTCTACAAGGGAGAAGATGCACTTATTTATACTGTCAAATCTGTTGATCAAGACGGATTCAGTTATTTGGACATTGTCGTGATTCACTAATGTCATCACCACTGTTGAAAAAAGCCTGAACAACCGAAGTGCGATTGTCAGGCTTTTTTCTATGTTTTCGTTCAAAACGAGCCAAACTGGCTTTGGATTTTACTCGCTCTTTTTGGAATGATCCACGCCGATTTCCTTCTTTTCATGCAACCCCAGATGGATACTGCCGTGTCCGAACTTGTGGCGAATATCATCTATGGCTGACTCGATCGTTTCTTTTTTCTCATTATCGTTTTCATCCGGACCGACAAAGATGCTCATTTGCTCCTCTTCTCTGCCCGCGTCGATTAGTTCCGATACCGTGATCGTCAAAGATCGTACCGGGGATGAATAGGAAAAAACGGTTTCGAACAGAGCCATGCACTCCTCGGAGATCACGGACTGAAGCCACGTCGGCTTATTCATTTTCCGCTGTTTTTGAACAACTTTGAAATTCGGAGTTTTTATCTGGATCGCGATAACGTATCCTTTTTTGCCGATTGCCCTCAATCGGGTCGAGACGTCGTCAGCCAGTTCGGATATGCCGATCCTGATCTCGTCTTTTCCCATGATATCCCGCTTGAAAGTCATGCCGTTCCCGACGCTCTTTGCATCTCTTTTGACGTAAAAAGGTGTGACCGGTTCGTCATCGAGGCCGTTGGCATAACGCCACAGCAGATCTCCCGAAGAACCGATTACCCGGGTCAGGAGCGCCCTGTCTGCGTGCGCGATATCTCCGATCGTCCAAATACCCAACCTCTTGAGGGCCTCAAACGTCCTCTTGCCTACGAACAACAGGTCCGATGCCGGCAAAGGAAACACAATATCTGCCATGTTCTCCCTTGTGATTTCCGTAGTGGCATCCGGCTTTTTGTAATCCGAACCCAGTTTGGCAAACACCTTGCAGAAGCTGACGCCTACCGAGATCGTGATGCCGATCTCATCCCTGACTCTCCGGCGCAGTTCGTCCGCCACTTCATGCGGCGTCATTTTCAGCATTTTCAGACTGCCGGTGATATCCAGAAACGACTCATCCACGCTGAACGGATCGATCAGGTCGGTATACTGGAAATAGATCTGATTGATTCGCCTGGAATAATCGGAATACAGCTTATGATGCGAGGGGAGACAGATCAGATTCGGGCATTTCTGCTTGGCCTGCCAGATGGTTTCGGCCGTCTTGACCCCTGCTGATTTGGCCAGTTCGTTTTTGGCCAGGATGATCCCGTGTCTGTTTTCCGGATCCCCGGTGACCGCCACAGGCTGATTCCGCAATTCCGGTCTGGAGATCAATTCAACGGACGCAAAAAAGTTGTTGCAGTCGCAATGCAAAATCGCTCTGTCCGCCATATCGATCCCCTCCTTCGTTTTTCTCAAGTCTATTATACTACGCAACAGCAAAAAAAGGAAGAAGCGGTCACCGAATCGTGGCAAACCGCTTCCTTCTACATTATGATTCTTTTGTTCAAGCCTGAAGATCCTCGAGTTCTTCGTCCTCTGCCTTCTTTGTTTCCAGCTGCTGCTTCAGCATCATATCCTTGACTTTCATCAAACGGGTCGTATTGCCCCGCTCATTCTCGTCCAGTTTCATCTTGATGGCCTTGATGGTTTCCAGATACTGAGGCATCATGATGTATTCCAAAGCATTGACGCGACGTCTGGTCCTCTCGATCTCTTCCGCCATCAGCTGGATGGTTTTTTCCAGTTCGGATAGTCTGATCAGATCCGTCTGGATCCGGCTCAGTTCCTCGACGGAAGCATCCAGTTCACCGGATGTGAATGCAAAGCCGTAGTTGCAGGAATCCGTACCCGAATCGCTGACTTCGATTTCAAAAACAGGTACGATCACGCTCATGATATTCTGATTGGATACTTTCAGCGAACATTCTTTTTTCGGACAGATCAGCGCCTCCTGAAGCATTTTGGGGTCTCCCACGGCTCCGGCAACGGAAAAACTGCCATATACGTGAGATAATGCGGTCTCCACCTTTTCACGCAAAGCCTTGTCTTCCCGAACGACATCCAGAAACCTGCGCATCAGTTCATCGCGCTTGTCCTTGAGCAGCTTGTGCCCTTTTCTGGCCGTCTGATAGCGACTCTGTATTCTTTTCAGCTCCATCCGTGTCGGATTCACTTTAAGCTGAGCCATGCCCGGCCTCCTTTTCTTTCGTTAGGCTTCTTTCGGCCAATATTTTTCCACAAACTCGGGTTTGATCCGTTTCATTTCGGATTTGGGCAGGATCGAAAGCAGTTCCCATCCCAGATCCAGGGTCTGTTCGATGGAACGGTCTTCATAAAAGCCCTGATTGATAAATTTCATCTCAAACTCATCCGCAAAGCGCGCATACAGCCTGTCCATAGGCGTCAGGGCGGCTTCGCCCAGAACGACCATCAGTTCCTTGGCGTCTTTCCCGCGGGCATAGGATGAGAACAACTGGTTCAGCACGCCCGAATGATCTTCACGGGTCTTCCCTTCACCAATGCCTTTGTCTTTCAGACGGGAAAGTGACGGAAGCACATCCACGGGCGGCATATAGCCTTTTTTGTACATCTCACGGGACAGGATGATCTGACCCTCCGTAATGTAACCGGTCAAGTCCGGGATCGGGTGAGTCTTATCGTCTTCGGGCATCGTCAGGATCGGAATCATGGTGATCGAACCTTCCGAACCCATTTTCCGTCCAGCCCGTTCGTACATCGTGGCCAGGTCGGTATACAGGTAGCCGGGATAACCGCGGCGGCCCGGAACTTCCTTCCGTGCGGCGGATACTTCACGCAATGCTTCCGCATAGTTAGTAATATCGGTCAGGATGACCAGCACGTGCATGTTGCAGTCGAAAGCCAAATATTCTGCAGCGGTCAGTGCCATTCTGGGCGTAGAAATACGTTCGATCGCCGCGTCGCTGGCAAGATTGATAAAGAGGACCGTTCTGTCGATGGCGCCTGTCTTCTTAAAGTCCGAAATGAAGAAATCCGCTTCTTCAAACGTGATACCGACAGCCGCGAAAACGACTGCGAATTTGGAATCCGAATTCCGAACTTTAGCCTGACGGGCGATCTGAGCAGCCAGATTGGCGTGAGGCAGACCTGAACCCGAGAAAATGGGTAATTTCTGTCCGCGGACCAGTGTATTCAGTCCGTCGATCGTCGAAACGCCGGTCTGGATGAACTCAGACGGATAATACCGGGCGGCAGGATTGATCGGCGTGCCGTTGATATCCAGCAGTTTGTCCGGGATGATCTTGGCTCCGCCGTCTATCGGTTCGCCCATGCCGTTGAAGACACGACCCAGCATATTGGAGGACACGGGGAGTTGAACGCCGTGACCTGTAAATCTGACTTTAGAAGATGACAAATTGAGTCCTGCGGCGGATTCAAACAGCTGAACGAGCACGTTTCTGCCATTGACTTCCAAGACACGGCATCTGCGAACAGAACCGTCTTCCAGTTCGATCTCGCCCAATTCGTCATATTTGACCCCGTCGACCTGACGGATCAGCATCAAAGGACCGGCGACTTCTTCAATTGTTCTGTATTCACGAATCATGTCGTCACCCCTTTAACCTTCTTTGGCTTCGGCCACAAGATCGTCCAGTTCTACTCCGATCTCTGTTTTGATCTTTTCGAACTCGTCTTTATATTTGTCGTAAGGCACGGATTTGGCCCGGCCGATCCGCTCTCTCACGGGCAGATTGACGAGCTTTTCAATGGATGCTCCCTTTGCGATCGCTTTTCTGGATCTGTCTTCAAACTCGAAGATCAGGCACATCAGAGCATATTGCTTGTCAAGGTGAGTAAATCCGTCCACATCATCGAAAGCAAACTGCTGCAGAAAATCTTCGCGAACGGATCTGGCCACTTCCATTGTCAGTCTGTCGTCTGCGGACAATGCATCCATACCGACCAGTTTCACGATTTCTTCCAGTCCGGATTCGATCTGCAAGATCTTCATACATCTGGACGTCAGATTCATCCAGTCTTTGGAAACGTTTTCCGAAAACCACTCGGAAAGCTTGTCTCTGTAAAGAGAATAGGAATTCAGCCAGTTGATCGCTGGGAAATGCCTCTTGTAGGCCAGAGACGCATCCAGTCCCCAGAAAACTTTGACGATACGCAAAGTAGCCTGCGTGACGGGTTCGGAAATATCACCGCCCTGAGGAGACACGGCCCCAATGGCCGAAAGTGTTCCGATCCTTTGATCAGAACCCAGACAGACCACCTTGCCGGCACGTTCGTAGAACTGAGCCAGACGGGATGTCAGATAGGCAGGATACCCCTCTTCGCCCGGCATCTCTTCGAGACGGCCGGACATCTCGCGCAGAGCCTCGGCCCAGCGGGAAGTAGAATCCGCGATGACAGCCACGTTAAAGCCCATATCGCGATAGTATTCTGCAATCGTGATACCCGTGTAAATGGATGCTTCACGGGCTGCCACAGGCATATCGGAAGTATTCGCGATCAAAACGGTTCTCTCCATCAGCGACTTCCCCGTTCTCGGGTCGGTCAGTTCAGGAAACTCTCTTAAAACGTCCGTCATCTCATTACCGCGTTCACCGCAGCCAATATAGATCACGATGTCCACGTCGCTCCACTTGGCCAGCTGGTGCTGAACCACAGTTTTCCCAGCTCCGAAAGGACCGGGAACGCATGCCGTTCCGCCTTTGGCGATCGGGAAAAGCGCGTCTATGGAACGCTGTCCCGTGATCATGGGTTCAACGGGAGGCAGCTTCTCTTTATAGGGACGTGAAATACGGACAGGCCATTTCTGCATGAGCTTGACGTCTTCGATCGAACCGTCTTGGAGTTTGATCTTGCCGATCGCGTCCGTGACCCTGAAATCTCCGCTTCTCATATCAACGATCACGCCGGATTTGTTCGCGGGGACCATGATCTTGTGACGGATGACCTCGGTTTCCTGCACATAACCGTACACATCGCCGGGAGCGACCTTGTCGCCGAATTTCAGATCCGTTTCAAAATGCCAAACCTTTTCTCTGTCCAAAGCCGGTTCTTCGATACCCTTGGTGATATTGGGGCCGGCTTTCAGCCGGATGGCTTCCAGCGGTCTCTGGATACCGTCATAGATATTCCGAATCAAGCCGGGACCCAGTTCGACGGACAGAGGAGCACCGGTCGAGACGACCCTGTCTCCGCGCCCGATACCGGCCGTTTCCTCGTAGACCTGAATGGAGGCTTTGTCACCGTGCATTTCGATGATCTCGCCGATCAGTCGCTGTTCGCCGACATGAACAACGTCAAACATATTCGCTTCACGCATGCCTTCAGCGACGACCAGAGGGCCGGATACTTTCAGTATTTTACCTTCAATCATATGTTTATTTCAGTCCTTAAAAGGACTGTTCTCCTTCCTTATTGCGCGTCCTTGAACAGGATGTCTGCGCCCACTGCTTTTTCAACGGCGGTCTTAATGGTGTTCATACCATAGCCGCTGTTACCGCTGAGGCCGGGCATCGTGGTGATCGCCGGAAGCGGGAGTTCTTTGTATTTGTCCAGTTCATCCCGGAGCGCAACGGCATACCGTTCGACCAAATAAATGATCGCGTATTCGCCGGATTTGACCAGCTCTTTCAAAATGGTGCCGGCCGTTTCTGCGTCCTGGGCTTCATGGACCGAAAAGCCAAGAGACAGGAATCCGATGACAGAGTCTCTGTCTCCGATCATACCGATCTTATACATAACTGTCACGCATCCTTTCCTTGATTTGATCCCGGTCGAGGCCTGCTGCCTTGCCGGTCAAAACGATGCGGATATTCTTGACGGATGTTTCCATCCCGCGAAGATAAGCAAATCCGATCTCCGGTCCGAAAGGAATGAATATGACTTCTTTCAGCATATTGGTCAGATAATTGTCAGAAATCTTTTCCAGTGTGCTGAAAGCACGGTCTGAATCCGCAAACTGTTTGCCCAGCATGTGGTAAGTGCCGAATTGGAGCTTGTCCGTCAGGAATGATTCGCCTTCGTCGTAAGCTTCTGAAAAGAGTTTTGCCTCCAGAGACCCGCCCGGAAGCAATGCATCTTTCAAAAGGACCCTGCCCCCGTCGCTGTGTCCCATGCGGATCAGACGGATTGCCGTCTCCACATTGATCAGATCGGCAGTGACACTCATATACCGATTCAAAAAATCTGAGCCCAAACGATTGGAAAGAACTGAAATGTCCTCAAAACAAGCTCTGTCCAGCATCAAGTCGACGACTTGCGGATTATTGGAAGAAGCGAACTCGGCCTTCGCCAAAGCGGCAGCCTCTGCCATCTGTTTGGGCAGAGCGGAAAAATCTCCGTTCTTCATCATCTCGGGATAGGAATCGGCGGGAACTGTGCCCAAATCGATCAGCATGGAAGCATAAGACACTCCCAAAAAAGAACATTTCAGTGCGGACTTGACGTTATGGCAGTCATATTTGAGTCTGAGCATGTCGACGGAATCTTTTTCAGGCAGGATTTCCGCCACTTCACGAAAAGCATCGGCTGTCTTTTGAAACAGCAACTCTTCGAATGATACCATGCTCCTGTCGGGAACTCCGGGACCGTCTTCGGTGCCGAAACCGAACTCGGTCAGCAATTGAATTGTGCGGTCCGTGCCCGGGGCGTCCAGCAACTGTTCCAGTTCATCCTTCCCTACCAAAGTCTTTTCCAAAGCTCTGATCCGGACTGAACTGAACGCATAATCGTTAGTTGTAACTTTTGGCATCGAAAAATCTCTCTTATTTGAATAATTTGCGGCTGATCTCCGGTTCCAGTTCCTCACGCAGCTGTTTCATCAGAACAGGCAGCGTGCAGTTCGTTTCAACGTCTCCGTATTTCAGAATCAGCCCACCCTGAGTCGCGGCAGTCCGGTCGCTGATGCGAACGGGTTTGTCGGGCTTTCCAATCGAGGAAAGGGCCAAATCGATGATATCCTGTCCGTATTTATCTTTATCATCCGGACTGAGTATCACTTCATATTCAGAAGTTTCGTCTGCTTCTCCGAACAGTGTGGCGTTTCGGTTTGCATTTTCGGTTTGTTCTTTGATCGCGCTGACCAGAAGTCCGGCAAGCAACCGGGCATACTGATCATCAGGCAGAGATCGGATCTCCCGCTCAGCTCTGATGAACGTCTCATCCAGCATCTCTGCTTGTTTTTGCAAAAGGATGCTGCGGCGGTTCATAGCCGTTGTGGATTTCGCTCTGGCTATGATCTGATCCCCTTCGCGATCGGTCCGGGACATGAGGTTTTCATGCATGTCCACGGTTTTTTGATCCCATTCATCCCGGATCGCTTCACATTGACGTTCGGCATCATCCAGAATGGCTTTGGCCTCGGCCTCGGCTTCAGAAATGATCTGATCCGTGACTTTTTTAAGACCGTATACTGCCATGGGGTTCTCCTTTCCGATGTAGTGTTGCGTTTTCCAAAAAAAAGATCAGTGGAAGATGATGGCGATCAAAGAGACCAAAACAGCGAGGATCGCAAAAGTCTCAACCAGCGCTGCGTTTGTGATGGCATGACCGAGTTCATCTCCGCGCTTGGAAATGAGCACAATACCGGATGCGGCCACTTTACCCTGCAGGATACCTGAGATCAAACCGACAACAGCGATCGGCAGAGCTGCGACGAAATAGAAAATGCCGTCTTCAGGGCTTAAGGGCGTTGCGGGTCCGCCGGCGAAAAGGTTCAATTTGATGAAAATCAGCAAGGCGGTGACCAGACCGTAAATACCCTGCGTCATCGGAAGTGCCTGCAGAACGAGCGCTTTACCGAATTTGCTCGGATCTTCGCTCAGAAGACCTGATGCAGCCTGTCCGCAGAGGCTGACGCCTTTGGCTGAGCCGATACCGGCCATGATCGTAGCAATTACGGCACCTGCCAGAGCCAGGTTCATGCCGTTAAAAATCGTACTAAATAATTCTCCCATGATAAACTCCTTATTATCATTTTTTAATCATTTTAAATTAAGGTTCAATCTTTTAAATTAAGGTTCAATCGTATACTTGTCCGAATTGTGAGCCGGTTCATAGATCCGGCCTCCGTCTTCGAAGAATTTGCCAAAGAACTCAATATACTGCAAACGGCTCGTATGGACGAACGTACCAAGGACGTTGATGG
>JAEEGL014936930.1_pt1 | contig 10060 bp, 8 predicted proteins | sample 9134231 | NCBI WGS metagenome assembly JAEEGL01 (sample SAMN16246548, study PRJNA631951) | gut metagenome | biome: gut microbiome; feature: rumen; material: fiber-attached | host: Bos | place: Iran: Karaj | collected 2018-10 | reverse complement strand
GCTTCTCATTGAGCCGATCGCCAACGTAGGCCCGCAGGAGGAGGCATTGATCGAGCAGTTCCGCCAGCGTGGAGTTCCTGCAGTGCTGGTGATCAATAAGATCGACACCGTAGAGGAGAAGGAAGACCTTCTCTCCGTGATTGCCGCATACAACCAAGCCTTTGCGTTTGACTCCGTGATTCCGATCTCTGCGAAGACCAGGGACGGTCTGGAGGAACTACTGACCGTTTGTGAGCAATATGCCGTGGAGTCCCCCTGGTTTTTCCCCGCTGACGCAACCTCCGATCAACCGGAACGCCAGGTGATTGCAGAGATCATCCGGGAGAAAATGCTGTGGAATCTGGAGAAAGAGATTCCCCATGGCACCGCGGTGGAGATCACCCGGTTTTCCGAGCGGGACAACGGGATTGTGGACGTAGAAGCCACGATCTATTGTGAAAAGGCCAGCCATAAGGGCATCATCATCGGCAAGGGCGGACAGATGCTGAAAAAGATCTGCTCCCAGGCCAGAGCCGACTGTGAGCGGTTCATGGGGACCAAGGTATATCTGCAGACCTGGATCAAGGTCAAGGAAAATTGGAGAGATTCCGACTTCATGATCCGCAATTTCGGCTACACCGGCGATTGACCGCGCGTTTTCCGCGGACCGATCTGCCGCGGTCCGGACCAGCGTTTTCCAGTATCGGGGACGTGCTCCCTGCGAATCCTAACGCATAGAATGATGCGGGAGGGTTTGTCATGGAGTCACCTGTCAATTGCTGGACTGCGTTTTTGCGGACCGGTTCGCCGATGGATTATTTGCACTACAAGCTTTCTCTGCGGCAGCAGTCCCAGGGAACAGACGAACAAAGGCGGGAGAAGGATGCATCTGAATACCGAGGGGATTGTCCTGCGCGAGGTGGAGTACAGTGACGCCGATAAGCTGCTGGACCTGCTTACAAAGGACCGCGGCCTGATTACCGTCAAGGCGCGCGGCGTCCGCAGAGGCAGCTCCACGCTGAAAAGCGCCTGCCAGCTGCTGGCCTATTCTGAGTTTACGCTGTTTGAATACAAGGATCGCTTTACGGTCAACGAGGCACAGCCCATTGAGCAGTTCCGGGAACTGCGGGAGGATATCGAATTGCTGTCTCTCGGTTCCTATTTTGCGCAGGCCTCGGCGATGGTAGCCCAGGAGGATGCGCCGAACCCGCAGCTCCTTTCCCTGCTTCTCAATGCGCTGTTTGCCCTTTCCAGGCTGAAAAAGCCGCAGATGCTTGTGAAGGCGGCATTCGAGCTGCGCCTTGCCTGCCTGGCGGGCTTTGCGCCGGATCTGTCCGGCTGTGCCGTCTGTGGAAATCCGGAGCCTGACCGTTTCCTCCTTTCCCAGGGTGAGCTCCATTGTTCCGACTGCGCAGGCGAGAGCACGGAAGGGATACGCCTTCCCGTGTCGCCCGCAGTTCTCGGCGCCATGCGTTACATTGTCTGGTGCGAGGCGAAGAAGCTGTACGCTTTTCGGCTGGAGGGCGACGCGCTTCGATCGCTCAACGGGATCACAGAGAGTTATTTGATGACCCAGCTGGAGCACAGCTTTTCCACGCTGGACTTTTATAAATCCCTCCAATCTATTCCCGGTCAACAATCATAGGGAGAAAAATCATGTCTGAACTTTACGAAAAATCCTTACATAAACTGGAGCTGGACCGCATTCTGGAGCGTCTGGCGGAATGTGCCGTCAGCGCAGAGGCAAAGGATCGCTGCCTGGCCCTTCGTCCGTCCACGGATGTAGAGGACGTCCGCGTCCTGCAGACGCAGACTGCGGACGCCTGCCACCTGATCAATTTGAGATCCAGTCCTGCCTTCCAGGACGTCCGCGATGTTCGCGCCAGCCTGGACAGGGCCGATCGCGGCGGCTGCCTGAACCCCAAGGAGCTGCTGCAGATCGCCGGCGTTCTGCGCTGCGCACGGGCTGCGAAGGAATACTATGACGGCGCCTGCGCCAATACCTGTCTGGACTGGATGTTTGCTGCGCTGACGCCGAACCGCTATTTGGAAGAGCGAATCACCGGCGCAATTCTCTCCGAAGAGGAAATCGCCGACGCAGCCAGCCCGGAGCTTGCGGATATTCGCCGGCATATGCGGATCCAAAGCGCGAAGATCAAAGAGACCCTGCAGAAGATGATCACCTCGCCGGCTTATTCCAAGTTCCTGCGAGACCCGATCATCACGCTGCGGCAGGACCGCTATGTCGTCCCCGTGAAGGCAGAGTTTAAAAACGAGATTCCCGGCCTGATTCACGACGTCAGCTCCACCGGTTCGACCTTCTTCATTGAACCCATGTCCTCGGTCAACGCCAATAACGCGCTGCGGGAGCTGCTGATCAAGGAAAAGAAGGAGATCGAGCGAATCCTGGCCGAGCTCTCCGCGGAAGCGGCCGGCCACAGGGAAACCATCGGACAGGACTACAGCCTGCTGGTGGATCTGGATGTGATTTTCGCCAGAGCCAAGCTGTCCTTCCGCATGAAGGCAGTCGCTCCGGAAATCCGCGATGACGGCTTCCTGGATCTGCGCCAGGCGCGCCATCCGCTGATCGATCCGAAGACGGTCGTTCCGATCTCCGTCCACCTGGGAAAGGAATACGACACACTTATCATCACGGGACCCAATACCGGCGGCAAGACCGTGACACTCAAAACAATCGGCCTGTTGACGCTCATGGCGGAGTGCGGTCTGCAGATCCCGGCGCAGGACGGCAGCGTCATCTCCGTTTTCGATAATGTACTTGCGGATATCGGAGACGAGCAGAGCATTGAGCAAAGCCTGTCCACCTTCTCGGCCCATATGCGCAATATTGTCCAGCTGGTGGAGCAGTGCGACGATCGCTCGCTGGTTTTGTTTGATGAGCTTGGCGCCGGTACCGATCCGGCAGAGGGCGCAGCGCTGGCGATTTCCCTGATCGAATTTTGCAGGAAGTGCAGCAGCAAAATCGCCGCCACCACCCATTATGCAGAGCTCAAGGTCTATGCCATGCGCACGCCCGGCGTTACAAACGCCGCCTGCGAGTTTGACGTCGAGACGCTGAAACCGACGTATAAGCTGCTCATCGGTATTCCCGGAAAATCCAACGCCTTTGCCATCTCCCGCCGCCTCGGTCTTCCCGAGGAGATCATCACCGCTGCCCGCAATACCGTCAGCCAGAACGACCTGGATTTTGAAGAGGTATTGGATCAGCTGGAGCAGCAGCGGCAGCAGATGGAGCAGGCAAGGGAGGAGGCGGAACGCCTTCAGCGGGAGACTGCCAAGGTCAAGGAGCAGTCCGATGCCTACTACGTTGAAATCAAGAAGCAGAAGGAGCGGGCGGAAGCGCAGGCCAGGCGGGAAGCCCAGGCCATTATTGACGAGGCCAGACGCACTGCGAATTCTGTATACGAGGAGCTCAAGGCCCTGCGCAAGCAGATGAAGGATACCGCGGACGCCCAGGGCGTCAATGCGCGGCAGGCGGAGCTTCGCCGCCAGCTCAACGAGGCGGAACAGAAAATCGCACCGAAGAAGGATGCCCCTGAGCGGCCCAAGCCCACGCGGGAGATCCGGGTCGGCGATACGGTGGAGCTCCTCAAGCTTGGCACTAAGGCGACCGTCCTTGCCGTCAATAAAGACGGTACGTATCAGCTCCAGGCGGGTATTATGAAGGTCAACGTCAAGCCGGAGGAAGTGTATCTGCTGGAAAATGAACAGGCACAGGTGAAGAAAATCATCGAGAGAACCAAGCGGGAACTCAAGACCGAAGCCCAGTCTCCGGAGCTGGACCTGCGCGGCATGGATGCTCTGGAGGCCTCCGCGGTCCTGGATATCTTCCTGGATAATGCGTATATGGCGAACCTGCAGCAGGTGCGGATCATTCACGGCAAGGGAACCGGTGTTCTTCGCAAAACCGTACATGAGGAGCTTCGCAAGCATAAGCGGGTCAAGAGATTCCGCCTCGGCGTCTACGGAGAGGGAGAGGACGGAGTTACCATAGCGGAGCTTGCCTGATTACCGACGTCAGATCATGCGAAGGATGACAAAAAAAGATTTTACTTGACAAAGTGGATTTCTTTAGGTATATTGTTGTCTAGCCAAATGATGTGCATCCGGCACTTTAAGAAGGGGTGAGGGAAATGTACAGCGAAAGCACTGTCGTCAAGTGCGCATCCGGCCTGCATAACAAGCAGGCGACATATTTCATTCAGAAGGCCAACGATTTCCGGTCCAGCATCTGGATCGAGGCTGATGAGCGAAAGATCAATGCCAAGAGTCTTCTGGGCGTTCTGTCCATGGCGATTGTCACCGGCACCGAGGTTACCCTCTCTGCTGATGGCCCCGATGAAGAGGAGGCTGTCAAAACGCTTTCCGCCATGCTGGAAAAGGATCTGTTCTAAAAACACGCTTGACCCCAAAGGTCCGCAAAAAAGCGAGCCTTTGGGGCAAGCTTTTATCCGGGAGAACTTATGACGAAAACTGAGTTGAAAGAGAAGGCCCTGTCTCTTCCGCTTGCCCCCGGCGTCTATCTGATGCAGGACGCCGCAAACGAGGTCATCTACGTAGGCAAGGCAAAAAAACTGAAAAACCGCGTGAGCCAATATTTCCTGGATTCCTCAACGCACAGCCCGAAAACCAGGCTGATGGTCTCAAAGGTTGACCATTTCGACGTCATAGTCGCTGCCTCCGAGTTTGAGGCGCTTGTGCTGGAATGCAGCCTGATCAAGCGGCATATGCCAAAATACAACATCCTTCTGAAGGACGATAAGGGCTACCCTTATCTGCGTCTGGATCTGCGGGAGGAATATCCGACGATGCGCCTTGCTTCCCGCGCAGTGGAGGACGGAGCCCGCTATTTCGGCCCCTTCGGCGGCAGATTTATCACACAGAAGGCAATGGACACCCTGCGTCTGACCTTTAAGCTCCCCGGCTGCAGCAGGAAGTTTCCGAAGGAAATCGGAAAGGAGCGGCCCTGCCTCAACCTGCAGATGGGAAACTGCGACGGTTGGTGCCGCGGAGTACCGGACCAGAAAGAGTATCATGAGAGAATGGAGCAGATCCAAAGTCTTCTGTCCGGGAATTATAAGGCCGTGGCGAATGAGATCAGGGATCAGATGCTGCGTGCATCCGAGGAACTGGCATTTGAACGGGCGGCAGAGCTTCGTGACAGGCTTAATGCCATAGAAGCGCTCGGACAGAAGCAGCTTGTCACTGCCGGCAGAATGGCCGACACGGACGCCGTCGGTTACTATCAGACAGAGGCGAAGGGCTGCTTTGCGGTACTGCACTATGTCGCCGGCAATCTCATCGATAAGGACTATGAGATCGTTTCCCCCTCCGATACTTCAGAGGAGGCAGTCTCTACGCTCGTCAAGCAGTATTATCTCTCCCGGGGCGCCGCGCCGCGGCAGATCCTGCTCCCGGTGGAGATGGAAGACGCGGAACCCTTCGAGCAGCTGCTTGAGCAAAACCTTGGTAAGAAGGTAAAGCTGCGCGTTCCGCAGCGGGGTGACAATACGCGTCTCGTTGAACTTGCCGTCCGCAATGCGAAGGAGGAGGCGGAGAGGATCACCACAAAGGAGGAAAAGCTGAAGGGGACTGTGAGCCTTCTTCAGCAAATGCTTGGCATGGACAAGCCGCTTCACCGAATCGAGTCGTACGATATCTCGAATATCTCGGGCACGGACATTGTGGCCTCGATGGTCGTCTTTCAGGACGGCAGGCCGGCCAGAGCATCGTACAGACACTTTAAGCTCGAAGGCTTGGAGGATCAGGATGATTACGCCTCCATGCGTCAGGTCCTCAGGCGCCGATTTGTCCATTATCAGGCAGGGGACAAGGGCTTTGAGAAGATGCCGGACCTTCTCCTGATCGACGGCGGCGTCAACCACGCCAGGACGGTGAAGGAAGAATTGTTCTCCATGGAGATTACGGCACCGATTTTCGGAATGGTCAAGGACGACCGCCATCGAACCAGGGCACTGGTCACCCCGGAAGGGGAGGAGATCTCGATTGCAGCGAAGCAGTCCGTTTTTGCCCTGATCGGAACGATCCAGGAGGAAACGCACCGGTTTGCCATCACCTATCACCGCAAGCTTCGCAGTAAGCGCATGCAGGGAAGCACGTTGGAGAAGATCCCGGGCATCGGCCCCAAACGCCGCGCGGATCTGCTGAAGCGCTTCAAGACCGTAACGGCCATTCGAGAAGCAGGACTGCCGGAATTGGAGGCGGTTCTGCCAAGAGACGCTGCGAATGCGGTTTATTCCTTTTTCCGACAGGAGGATTCGAAATGAGAGTTATCGCCGGTACAGCACGATCCGTTCCGCTGAAAGCGCTGGACGGCCTTTCCACCAGACCCACGACAGATCGGGTAAAAGAAGCTGTTTTCAATATTATTCAGTTTGAGATCGAAGGCAGACAGGTCCTGGATCTGTTCGGAGGCAGCGGCCAGATGGCAATTGAAGCCCTCAGCAGGGGCGCTGAGCACGCGGATATCGTGGACTGCAGCAAGCAGGCAGCCGAAGTGATCAGAGAGAACCTGAACCGATCAAAGCTCAATATGCGCGCCAGAGTCATTGTTTCGGATTATATACAGTTTCTCAATACTGCGCGGTCCAAATATGATCTGATCTTCCTTGACCCTCCTTATGCCGAAAAATTTCTGGAAAATGCGCTGAAACGGATTTCTGAAATTGACATATTGAAATCCGGTGGTATAATAGTATGCGAGAAACCCTTGGATAAAATCCTGAACGCGGAATTGCCCGGCTTCAGCCGGTCCAGGGATTATCGTTACGGAAAAACTGTGATAACTGTATTTCGCAAAGATAACGAAGCTTTGATATAGAAACAGGAGGAACCATCCATGAACGAACGCGGAATCGAAGAAGTCATCAGCACCTTGTACGAGATGGTACAGGACGCCCGTGGCCTGCCCCTGAGCGCTGATAAGTGCATCCTTGAGCGTGACCGTGTCCTTGATCTTCTCGATGAGATCAGCAATCAGCTCCCCGGCGAACTCAAGCAGGCCCGCACAATTGTCGAGTCCAGAGGCGAGGTCATCAATAATGCCAAGCGTGAGGCCGAGAATATTCTCAAGCAGGCCCAGGCGCAGGCGAGACAGATGGTTTCCGAGTCTGAGATCCATCATCAGGCCGAACTGGAAGCCGCTGAAATGATCCGCACTGCAGAGAACAAAATCAGAGATCTCAAGACCGTCACCAACGACTATGTTGACGACGCTATGCGCCGCACTGAGGAGTCCATCGCTGAGGCCCTGAGTGAGATTCGTGAGTCCAGAGCAAAGTTCAGCGCACTGGTCGGCTCCCAGAATAAGGGACCTGTCCCCGCCAATAACGAAGGTTAAGAAGAGGAAACATATTTGAGACAGTCTACAGGAGGACAGACAATGGATTATTTAGAGCAGTATAAGTATTGGTTGGAGAACGCACCGGTATCCTATCGCGATCAGCTGGAAGCCATGAGCGGTAATGATATTGCCCTCAAGGGATGTTTCGGCGCTGAGCTTGCATTTGGCACAGCCGGCATTCGCGGCATCATGGGGTTGGGCTGCAATCGCCTCAACGAGTTCACCGTTCGCCGTACCGCCCAGGGCCTTGCCAAGTGGATGAACGGTACGGAATTGCCCAAGCGCTGTGCCATCGGATATGACAGCCGTCATAATTCCAGAGCATACGCAGAAATTTGCGCCGCCGCACTGGCGGAAACGGGCATTCATGTATTTATCTACCATGAGCTTGCCCCGACGCCCATGCTGTCCTATGCCGTGCGCAAGCTGGGCTGCGGCTGCGGCATCATGGTCACCGCTTCCCACAATGCCGGCATTTACAACGGCATCAAGTGCTATGGCGACGACGGCTGCCAGATGACGGATGTGCCCGCGGCCATCGTTTACCGCGAGATCCAGGCCACGCCGTATTTCGTCCTCCCGGTCAAGACCTTCGATGCCCTCAAGACGGAGGGCATGATCGAGGATATTCCCATGTCTCTTTGGACGGCCTATTGCGACCGTGTGATGCAGGAGGGGCTGAACCTCGGCCGTGTCAAGTCTTCCGGCCTGCATGTGCTCTACACCCCGCTGTGCGGCACCGGCAATAAGCCTGTGCGCGAGCTCTTCCGCCGCATCGGCATCCACGCGGACGTTGTGACCGCGCAGGAGCTGTCTGACGGCGATTTCAAGACCTGCCCCTATCCCAATCCCGAGACCGACGCAGCCCTCAATGAGAGCTATAAGCTTGCCCGTGAGGTGCATCCCGATCTCATCATCGGCACCGATCCGGACGCCGACCGCGTGGCTGTTGCTGTCCCCGTGGAAGACGGCTTCCGCAAGCTGACGGGCAACGAGCTTGGCTGTGTCCTTTTGGACTATATCCTCCGGAATCTCAGCGAAAAGGGTGAGCTTCCCGAGGGAGCGGAGATTGTGAAGTCCATCGTATCCACGCCCATGGCGGACAAGATCGCGGAGTTCTACGGCGTCGAGACCAAGAATGTCCTTACCGGCTTTAAGTACATCGGCGGCGAGATTCTTCGGCTTGAGCAGATCGGCGAAGACAATAAGTTCATCTTTGGCTTTGAAGAGAGCTGCGGCTATCTGAAGGGTACCTATGCCAGAGACAAGGACGCTGTTGTTGCGACGATGCTTGTCTGCGAGGCGGCTGCCTACGCGAAGGAAAACGGTATGAACCTTGCGGATTATATGGATGCGCTCTACCGTCAGTTCGGCTGCTTTGCCGCTTTTGTCCAGAGCGTCGAGCTGCAGGGCATTACCGCGAATGAGATCTCCAAGGCCTTTATGGCGAACATTCGCGCCAATACCCCTGCCGAGGTCGCCGGCTACAAGGTCACCGCAACGGTGGACTACCTCACCGGAATCCGGAAGTGCCTCAAGTGCGGTAAGGAGAGCCAGACCGGGTTGCCGGTTTCCAACGTCTTTACACTGGAGCTCGGCGAGGCCGGCAAGATCATCTTCCGTCCCTCCGGCACAGAGCCCAAGATTAAGCTTTACTATACCGCCGTCGGCAAGGATTGGAACGAGGCAAACACTCTGCTTGAGAACTTTAAGGCGGAGATGGCAGGCTTCCTTCCTGCTTAACGATGAGGAATCCGACATTTCAAATCATTGTCGCCGTTTTTACGGGACTGGTGCTTTTGGCCGAGATCGTATTCAGCTTTTTCCTTCAGGATGAGACGACAATTCTTCTGCTTGCCTTGATGGCGGTGATGTACGTCATCTTCCTGAGCCGGCTGATTCCGAAGCTGAAAGCCCGCAGAAAGGAGAGGGCCAAGTCCGATTCTCCTCTTATGCACCGATGAAAAATTACGGTTGACAATTAAGAAATAATTGTGTAAAATACGCACGGTAAACGCAGAGAAGAAGAGGAGTAGTCTCCCTTACGGTATCCAGAGAGCAGGCGGACGGTGCAAGCCTGCTGCCAAAGGAGATGAAGGTCGCTTCGGAGCAGACCGGACGAAGCAGAGTAATCCGGTACGGGTCCTCCCGTTACAGAGGCAGAGTGTCCGGCGATTGCCGGGAATTCAGGTGGTACCACGGTATCTTTTTACCGCCCTGAGCGTTTTATGCTCAGGGCGGTTTTTTACATTTTCGCCTTAGCGGCAGCGGCCGGTGCGTTTTTGCGCTTCGGCCTTCCGCTGAAGGCTATAACCTTTCAAGGAGGAAACAATATGGCACGCGAACTCCCCAAGACCTACGACCCTAAACAGGTCGAGGACAGGATTTATCAATTCTGGCAGGACAACGGCTTCTTCAAGACCGAGCACGACCCGGAGAAGAAGCCCTTCACCATTGTCATGCCGCCCCCCAACGTCACCGGCCAGCTCCACATGGGCCACGCCATGGACGCAGCCCTGCAGGACATCCTGATCCGCTTCAAGCGGATGCAGGGCTACGCCGCCCTCTGGGTCCCCGGCGTCGATCACGCCGGAATTGCCACCCAGATCAAGGTGGAGGAGGAGCTCCGCAAGGAGGGCCTGACCCGCTATGACCTGGGCCGGGAGAAGTTCCTGGAGAAGGTCTGGGACTGGAAGC